>Ga0315279_10000308_pt1 | contig 102008 bp, 77 predicted proteins | sample YL17G06_20_MG_FD_203694 | JGI IMG/M metagenome (GOLD analysis project Ga0315279, IMG submission 203694) | Sediment microbial communities from Yellowstone Lake, YNP, Wyoming, USA - YL17G06_20 | ecosystem: Environmental > Aquatic > Freshwater > Lake > Sediment | place: USA: Wyoming | collected... | reverse complement strand
AAAAAAGACATTGATTATGACGTTGTAAATGTTTTTGGCCGAAACAAATCGGTGATCGAAATCGGCGATCGTCTGGGAAACATCAACCGCTTCCAGTTTGCCTGGGAATCCAAGTATATTAAAAAGAAAGGGGCGCCCCTTAAACCGGTTAAATTCATTCCCGCAACCGCAGGTTCGCTGCACGGAAAAACCATCATATTGGATCCCGGCCACGGAGGAGATGACCCCGGGGCTTTTTCTCTCTCCGGCGTGCCGGAAAAAACCCTGACTTTGCAAACCGCGCAAAGGGCGGCAAAACGGCTGCGGCAGGCAGGGGCTGCTGTTTACCTTACGCGCAACGAAGACCGCCGCTGCAATCTGAAAGAAGTGGCTGAATTTGCCAACCGCATCCGGGCTGACATTTTTATCTCCATCCATTATAATTCAATTTACAAATCGGATATTTCCGGAACGGAAACCTATTACTACAACCCGGTGAGCCGGAAGTTTGCCGAGATCATGCATGAGAATATCATCCGGGGAATAAAAAGAAAGGATCACGGTCTGCGCCGCACGCCGTTTTATGTAGTGAAAAATGCGGAGATGCCCTCGGTCCTGCTGGAGCCGATTTATTTAACCAGTCCGGAAGAAAGCTGGCTGGCGGGTTCGCCTTCCTTTCAGGAAGAGCTGGCAGAAGATATTGTAAAAGGAGTGATAGAATATTTCCGAAGTAAGTCTGGTTAGAAAAGTCATAGCCGAGCGCGTGACGGGAAAGATCGCCGAAAAACCGGAAGAAAAGAAGCTAACACCCTCCTCTCCCATCGGGGTTTTTGATTCCGGCGTGGGCGGGCTGACCGTTCTCAAAGAAATCATGCGCCAGCTTCCCTGCGAAGACGTGGTTTATCTGGCTGATACCGCCCGGGTCCCTTACGGCAGCCGGCCGCCCGAAGAAATAATTAAAATCAATCAGGAGATACTTCCCTTTCTGATCGATTATGGAGCAAAGTTAATCATTATGGCCTGCGGGACTTCTTCATCCATTGCTTATCCGGTGCTCAAGGATAGATACAAAGTCCATATTATCGGTTTGATCGAGCCCGGTGCCCGCGCTGCCGCCGCCGCCACCAAAGCGGGCGTTATTGGATTGATCGCCACGGTGGGAACCGTCAATTCCAATGCCTACCAAAATGCCCTGAAAGCATTAAAAAAGGAAATAAAAGTGGCGGCGCAGGCCTGTCCGCTTTTCGTTCCGCTGGTGGAAGGAGGGTTTATTGAAGCTGAAGAAACCAAAAGAGTGGCCAAAGAATATCTCAAGCCGCTGCTGAAAGAAAAAATTGACACGCTGATCCTGGGCTGCACCCATTATCCGCACCTGGCTAAAATCTTAAGGGAGAGAACCGGACCGGAGGTTGCTTTTATTGATCCGGCCGAAGCAGCGGTAGCCGATGCCAAAAAACTGCTCAATAAATTCGGAACCATGAAAAGCAAAACCGCTCCTCCCAGGTATGAGTTCCTGGTCACCGGCTCGGTTTTCCAGTTCCAGGAACTCGGCTCCCGCCTGCTGGGAAAACCCATCACCCACACCAAGCAGGTGAATCTCTCGGCAAAATAGTGTAAAATTAGACCATGTTTGAGCTGATGGTGGAAGATTCATTTGATGCCGCGCACGCCCTGCGGGGATACCAGGGTCCTTGCGAAAACCTGCACGGCCATACCTGGAAAGTCCAGGTCTTTCTCCGCGGGAGAAAACTCAGCAAGGTCGGCCTGCTGGAAGATTTCAAAGTGATTAAAAAAGAGCTGAAAATAGTTTTAGAAGAATTTGATCACAAACTTTTAAATGATCTGGGGCCTTTTAAGGTTAAAAATCCAACTTCTGAAAATTTATCCGAAATTATCTTTAAAAAACTAAAAAAGAAACTTAAGCCGGTTTTCAAAGTTACCGTCTGGGAGTCAACCACCACCTATGCTTCATTTTATTAAATACCACGGCCTCGGCAACGATTTTATTCTGATCGACAGCCGCAAGGAAAAACTGGAAGAGTTCGATCTGAAACAACTGGCCATCGCTGCCTGTGACCGTCATTTCGGGATCGGCGCCGATGGGCTTTTGATCGTTTGGCCTTCGCAAAAAGCTCATTACCGGATGCAGGTCATCAATCCGGATGGGAGCGAAGCCGAGATGTGCGGGAATGGGATCCGCTGTTTTGCCAAATACGTGTACGAAACGGATCAGCTCAAAGAAGAAGTAATCTCGGTGGAAACTCTGGCGGGGACCATTTTGCCGGCCGTTATTTTAGAAGATGGCAAAGTTATCGGCGTCGAAGTAGACATGGGAGAACCCAGAGAAATTCAAAACTCAAAACTCATCCCGATTCCATCGGGACAAAACTCCGAATTTGAGATCACCGAAATATCAATGGGCAATCCGCATGCCGTTATTTTCGCCGACGACTTGGCTGCCATCGATTTACCGGTTATCGGACCGGAAATCGAGAACCATCCTCATTTTCCCAATCGCACCAACGTTGAATTTGTAAAAGTATTAAGCGACAAAGAAATTGAAGTGGCGGTTTGGGAGCGCGGAGCGGGAGAAACCCTGGCCTGCGGCACCGGAGCCTGCGCGGCGCTGGTAGCTTCCCATCTGGCTAAAAAAACCGGACGGCGCGTCATAGTCCATCTCCCGGGCGGTAATCTGGATATTGAATGGGGAGAGGATAATCACGTGCTCATGCGCGGCCCGGCGGAAAAAGTTTTTGAAGGAGCCTATTATTTCTAAAGCGCCCTTACCAGGCATGACCCGGATAACCCGATTTCTTGATATCTCATTATTTATCCCGGCAATAATTTCACTTTTTTTAGAAGTTCAGATGTGTTAAAATTCATTATATGCCGATATTTAAGTCCAAAAAAAGCAACGAAAAGAGAGAATTAGAGTTTGAGCTTAAGTATCAGCGGTCGCTTTCGCTTGCCGAAAGATTCCGCATGGCGCTCCGCCAATCACGCTTGGTCCTCCAGATGTTGATCGATCATGGACATAGAAAACCTACTGAAATTATTAAAAGAGCATAGGGTAAAATTCGTAATTATCGGGGCGATGGCTTTCCCCGCCTATGGTTATTCAAGGGTTACCCTTGACACCGATATTTTTATCGGACCGACCAAGACAAATGCGGAAAACACTTGGAAAGCCCTAAAGGAATTCGGCTACGATGTTTCGGATATCACGATTGACGATCTCCTTACTAAGAAGCTGTTGATCCGTCAGTACATGGTGGAAACGGATATTCACCCTTCCGTAACCGGCATCACTTTTAAGGAAGTCTGGAAAAACAGAAAGACGGGAAAGATTGGCAACATTTCCATTTATTTTGCTTCTTTGGAAGATCTGATAAAAATGAAAAAAGCCGCCGGCCGCGAAAAAGACAAAGAAGACCTAAAAATATTAAAGAAACTGCTAAACAAATGAAAAAGTCAAACCGCTTGGGCTTAATCCCCCCCTATCTCTTCGTCAAGATCGAAGAAAAGAAGGAAGAGCTGATCAATAAAGGGATCGATGTGATCGATTTCGGCATTGGAGACCCCGACCTCCCTACTCCGGCGCACATCATTAAAAAAATGCGTGAAGTGCTGGACACCAAGGAAGCCGCCAACTATCCGACTTCCAAAGGTGAGATGAGCTTCAGGAAAGCGGTGGCCGATTGGTATAAAAAAAGGTTCGATGTTTCTCTCGATCCGGCAACTGAAGTATGCTGTCTGATCGGATCGAAAGAAGGGCTGGCACATCTTCCTCTGGCTTTCATCGACCCGGGAGATGTTTCCCTTATTCCCGATCCTTCATACCCTGTCTATAAGATATGCACAACTCTGGCGGGTGGGGAACCATATCTCCTTCCTTTAACGGCTGAAAACCGCTTCATCCCAGATCTTGAAAAGGTCCCAAAAGATATATTAAAACGCGCCAAATTGCTTTATATCAATTATCCCAATAACCCGACCGGGGCGGTGGCCGATATCACCTTTTTTGAAAAATGCGTTAAATTTGCCAAAGAGAATAACCTGCTCCTGGTATCGGACCTGGCCTATTCGGAAATGGGTTTTGACGGTTACCGGCCGCGGAGCGTGCTCGAGGTGCCGGGCGCCAAAGAAGTGGCGATCGAGTTCCATTCGTTATCCAAAACCTATAATATGACAGGTTGGCGTATCGGGATGGCGGTTGGCAACAAAGAAGCCGTCCAAGCGCTCGCCACTATTAAATCAAATGTGGACAGCGGCCAATTTAAGGCCATCCAGCTGGCGGCGGTCGAAGCGCTGACCGGTTCCCAGGATTGCGTGGCAGAAAATAATAAAGTTTTTGAAGAGAGGCGCAACGTCTTAATTGATGGACTAAACACTTTGGGCTGGAAACTCGAAAGGCCGAAAGCTACTTTCTATATGTGGGTCCCGGTTCCAAAAGGACAAACATCTGCTTCCTTCACCGAAAAGCTGCTGGATAAATGCGGGATATTGGTAGTCCCCGGCAGTGGTTATGGATCAGCTGGCGAAGGTTATATAAGACTCGCAATTACACTCCCAAAAGAGAGAATCGAAGAAGCCATCCGGAGAATGGGGAAAGAGGGAATCAGCTTTTCTTAGTGTTCCTTCCGCAGACCTGTGATACTAATCATATTTTCCCAGTTTTTCTAATAATCTACGGGCTTCTTCATTCGCCGGATCTTCCCTTACCATCTTCTCCAGCATCCTGCGACACGCCTCCCTTTCGCCGGTTGCAAAAAGCAATTCAACCAGAGGCATTTGCAAACCTCTTTTCATTTTCAAAAAACTGTCGACGCCTATTTCTTTATAACCCTCCAGTACTTTTAACTGCGCGATGATGATCCTTTTCAGCGCCGCACTGTCACCCAGTGCCTCAAAATAAGACAAAAGATTGCCCGCTATGGAGATAAAAAGCGCCCTCAAAGCATTCTCAAGCAGCCTAAAGTTTCCTTCCCCGAGCAATCCTCTGACCAGCGCTTCGGTTTTTTTCATTCCTTCCGGTGGCGTCTGATCATTAATCAGATATTCCATTAATAACTGCTCACCCAGTGGCTTGTCCTTTAGCCTAACCAGCCGTGCGTTGAAAACAATCAGAGTTTCGTAAAGGTTGCCCAGAGCTTCAGGGCCGGGGAGTTTCTTCGGTTTGGTAAATTCCGTGTTTTCGAGTGAATCATAACTTTCTCTCAGTTCATCATATTTGATGATGCAGGCCCACAGAGTATCGATGGCCTCGGGAAATTTGCCCTGAGCGATGTGTGACCAGCTTTGCTGATAAGCCGCGATTAGAAATTGAGCGTCGCGCCGCAACGCTCTCTCAAAGAGGTAAGCCGCCCTTTCGTGATTAAAGCAGTTCTGCTGCCGGATCCCTTCCCAAAAGTAGATGCGGGCTCTTTCAATTTGTCTTGTAACCACCCAAATCGGCGGCAGTTTAGAACCTATCTTTATTTCAGCCATTGTTTCTCATTAATTATCAACCAAGAGAGCCATAAATTTCATCTAAAAACAAAAACGTCCGAACAGGCTCGGACGTTTAAGTTTGCGTTAAAGTGAAAGGGAGGTTATTCCTTTCTATATATATATCGACACTTTTGTGCTATAATTTCACTTAATTTGAAGAATTTAAAATTTTCCCGCCTTCCTTATTTTAAAACAAATAATGTTAAGGCGGGATCCCGACGATTTCATAATTATAATATATTAATGTGCGTCGGGACACTTTTTTTCAAAATTCTTCTATAATGTTTTACATGGAAATCCTGGTGGCCGAACACTCCGGTTTTTGCGAAGGGGTAGAAAGAGCCTTCCGTATCGCTCTCGAAACCGCCCGGGCCGGCAAGCCGGTCTACATGCTGGGGAACCTCGTCCACAACAAACAGGTGGTCGAGAGGCTCAAAAGCTTCGGCGTTAAAACCGTTTCCGATATTTCCGAAATTTCAAGAGGCTCACACGGAACCCTTCTTATTTCCGCCCACGGCGTGGCGCCCGAAATTTTTGAGGCGGCGAAAAAGCTGAAACTCGAAATTGTAGACACCACCTGCCCCTGGGTGAAAAAAGCCCAGAAAATCGCTAAAGAGTTGTCCGAAGCAGGCCGTCTTATCATCCTGGTTGGTGACAAAGGACATCCGGAGGTAAAAGGGATCGTCGGCTGGAGCGGCGGAAAAGCCCTGGTGGTTGAAAACCTGGAGGACCTGAGAGCACTCGATCTTTCGCCGGAAGGCAAATTGGGTGTCTTGGCGCAGACCACCCAGGCAGAGGAGCATTTTGATCAAATGGTCGCCGAACTCAAAAATAGAGTCAAAGAAGTGGAAGAATTCGATACTATCTGCGGAGCAACCACCAAACGCCAAAACGCTGCCGTCGAGATCGCCAAGAAGGCAGATTTGATGCTGGTGATCGGGGATCGAATGAGTGCCAATACCAAAAGGTTGACTGAATTATGTGCTAAAACCGGCACCGAAACCCATCAGATTGAAACCGCAAAAGGATTGGATCTCAAGTGGTTAAAAGCCAAAAGAAAAATTGGCATCACCGCCGGGGCATCAACCCCCGAGTGGGTGATCGCTGAAGTTAAAGCTCTGCTTCGGGCTCAATCAGAACGCGATAAAAACAGAAAATTGTGTGCTATTATAACAAAAGCTATGAAGAAATCCATCCTGCTCGTCCTGTCAGTTATCCTGCTCGCAGCGTGCGCAGACGCAGCCAAGCTGTATCGCATCCGCTTCGGCTATTATCCGGAAAAAATCCGAGCCGCCCTGGATTTTAATGAAGCTTTCAACTACCAGCTGGAAGAATCCAGGGAAAAAATCATCATTCATCTCCCCGGCGCCGAAGCCGGCTCTGATATCCAGAACTACGTGGAATTAAGCGACATCGTTATTCGCTATTTTGAAGTGGAAAAAGAAGAGCAGGGTTTAAAAATCACCATCCCCCTCGCGGAACCCATCCCCTATAACATTTTTTCTTTAAATGATCCTCCGCGCCTGGTAATCGATTTCGACCGGGAGTTCACGAATTTGGTATCGGGCGGGACCATTATTGACGGCGTGGAAAGCCTGAGAGTATCAAAAGGGACCCAATTTGGAAGAGTAAATGCCAATGTGTTGAAAGTCGATCTGACCAAGGCGGAGGTGGCGCCGGCGCTGGCCCGCAAACATAAAGCCAATCTTTTTGAGTCTTTCATCAACCTCTTTAACCCCTGGAAGGAGGCGGAGGATCAACATTTTTACCGGGCAACGGTCGGCACCATCGCCGAAGAACAGGGAGCGGTGGCCGCGGTGAACGGAACTTATTTCGCTTATACCGGAAAACCGCTCGGGACCCTTCTGATCGATAAAGAGCTGGTCTCCTCTCCTATTTATGACCGCACCGCTTTCATACTTACCGATGACAATCAGGCTTTTATCGATAATATCCTCATCAATTGTTATTTTTTGACTCCGAACGGCATCCGCTATAACATCACCGGGGTAAACCAGGGGCGGGGAAATAATTCGGTCATCCTCTATACTCCGGTCTGGGGGGATCGGACCGGAACCGGAACCGACGGCATTGAACTGGTAATTTCAAATTCAACCGTTAAAGAAATCAATATCGGCAATTCCACTATCCCCCAGGACAGCTACGTTCTTTCGCTGAGCGGACCGGCCGCTCAATTTTTAACCGAAAACCTTAAGGTCGGAGATAAAATTGACGATCACATTAAAATTATCCCTTACTCAACTTCTCCTAAAAGCATTCTGCATATGATCTCCGGAGGCCCGCGGCTGGTAAAAAACGGGATGGTTTACGTTTCCAAATATGAAGAAAGGTTTCGCTCGGACATCGCCGAAGCCCGCGCCGCCCGGACCGCGGTTGGGATCACCAAGGATAACAAAATTCTGCTGGCAACCGTGGATGGTTTGCCGCGCCAAAAAAACAATCGGTCGGATAAGAGCAGCATCGGCATGACGCTGGAAGAGCTTTCCAATCTGATGATCAATCTGGGAGCGGTTGAAGCCATGAATCTGGATGGAGGCAGCTCCACCACCATGTGGATCGATGGCAGGGTGGTAAATCGAACCGCTTCCGGCTACGAACAGAGGGTCAGCAACGCCATCGTCATCCGGCCGCGGATTTAGCTGACTTCAAAGAATCCCTTGAATTCTTCCGAAAGCGGGACCTCGCCGTCCCAGCGTTTGAGAATTGCGTTCTCTTTTTCGATCACGGTTGCTGGAATTTTGGAAACGCTGTAGAAAGCCCCCTCCGCCAATCCGTCCACCGTTTCCATATCAAAAAAGGAGAGTTTCGCTTTAGACTGATCGATGTTCCAGCGGCCGAAAAAAGTTTCAAATTTTTTCATCGTAGTTTTACAATATTCACAACCCGGTTTGCCAAAAACTTTTACTTCCATTCTGAACGATGGCGGGCCTTGAGCTCGCCAATTTTTCCTTTATTCCATCCCGGGATCCTTGAAAAATAGCCGGTGATGCGGGTAATCCCTTCAATATTTTCGGAATGGCAATAAGGACACTTATCAAACAATCCCCGCGCGGTCTTGCCGCACTCTCCGCAGGCGGTAAATTCGGGCGAGAAGGCGATCTGGGCATTCTCGGTGTTCCGGAAAGTCTTGACCACAAAAGCGGAGATCGATTCCGCGTTCGGTTTTGATTCCCCCAGCCAGATATGAGTGAGCGCCCCGGCATCGATCAGCGGGTGAAAAAGCCCCTCTTGCTTGACCCGGTCGACCGGGTTCATGGGGTGAGAAACATTAAAATAGGTCGAATTGGTGTAATAAATCTCTTTGGCGCTGAAACTCCCTTTGATCACTTTGGAGGCAAGCTGCGGGAAATGTTCCAGATCCAGCTTGGCGAACCGATAGGCGGTCGATTCGGCCGGGGTTTGCTCCAGCACAAAATGCAGATCATATTTTTCCGACAATTCCTGGCATTTCAGCTTCATGAAAGAAATAACCTTGAGCCCTAATTTCATGGTGGCCTGATCTTCGTGCAACTCCTTGCCCGAATGGGACTGGACCATCTCGTTCAATCCCAGGATCCCGACCAGGTGAGTGACCCGGCGCAGCCGCAGGTACATCTCTCCGTCCCGCTTCATCGCCAGGAGCGAGAGAGGACCGCTCGGTCCTTCCTTCAGCAACTGCTCGATGAACCTTCTTTTCTCCCGGTGGGCTTCAGCCGCCGTCTGCAAGCGTTTTTCCAGCAGATTGAAAAGCTCTTCGTCGCTTCCCTTGGCCTCATAGGCGATACGGGGTAAGTTGACCGTCACGTTCTGGATAGCGGAGTACCGCATCCGCCATGGCTCTTTGGCATCCTGCAGATCCGAATATTCCAGTTTAAAAGCCAGACGGCAGCATTCCGAAATTTTAGCCGTTTCTCCCCGATCAAAAACAAAATAAGTGTTCCCTTTATCCGCTGCCACTTCGGAAATGAGTTTTAGAAACTCCTGATGTCCGTCGGTAGTAAAGAATTTCTCCGTCATGTGGACGAGCGGCTTAGGGAAAAAGAACGGCCTTCCCGCCCCATCCCCTTCTAGGTATACCTCGAACATCGCCCGGGCAAAGGCCTGCGCCTCCGGCAGATAATCAGCATAAGTTTTGCCGGTATAAACTCCGCCCCGGCCGATAGCCGGGACCGACTCAAAATGTTTGGGAACTTCCCAGTAAATATTCAGATCCGAGAAAAGCCCCTGGCCGCCGCGGGAAACCGCCACGGTCGCGAACTCATAGATCAGCTTTTTCGCCATTTTCTTGATATGCCCGTAGCTGTAACCTTCAAGATGGGGAGCCAGGAACAGGTTGACCGCGTCCCAGCCGATGGCGCCGGCAAAATAACCGTGCAGACCGATCGAGAATTTAACGATCTGCGAAATCAGCTCTTCCGGATCTTCCGCCGGTTTTTCGGTCCGGGCCGCATCCGGCAGGTCGAGCCCGAATTTTTTCACATATTCTATCGACTGGCCGCTGCAATAAGGGCGATCGACGAAGCCAAGATCATGGAGATGGATCTCTCCCCGCATATGGGCGTCGGCCACCGATGGAGAGAACACATTCAGCAGAGCATATTCCTTTTTAATATTTTCCGCCAGCGTTAAGTTGGTCGCTTCCGGCGAGTGGGGAGTGTTGGCGTTTTCCTTGTTTTTGTGAAAAATGATCTTTTTCACATCGTAAACGGGGACTCCCAGCCGGGTGTGTTTGCGGCGAGCTTCTTCCAGACCGTATTCCAAAAGTTTGACATCCACCAGTTCGCGGATGAGAGGAGCGGTTATAGTTTTAACCGCCATAGCGCGGATCTGCTTTTCGACTTCAATGGCAATGATAGAAGCGATTTCACGGTCGAGTCCGGTCTCGACCGCCAGCGCCTCGATTATTTTTTCTTTGTCCCAGGCTACGATATCGTCGGCCGAAGTGCGGACAAAGACCGAAAGATCGGTCGCCTCTTCTTCGTTTTTTGACTCCGGGATCTGATTAATTACTAAAGTATTCATTGCTCCTGAACCTATCTTTCAGCTCGCCCAGCTTTCCCTTATTCCAGCCGGAGATGCGGGAGAAATAGCCGGTGATGCGGGTGATCCCTTCAATGTTGTCGGAATGGCAGAACGGACACGCATCCCGCAAACCCCGGACGATCTTCCCGCAGGCATTGCAGGAGGTGAACTCCGGCGAGAATGCGATCTGGGCGTTATCCGTGTGGCGGAAGGTCTTGATCACAAAGTTAGCGATAGATTCCGGGTTGGGTTTGCTCTCTCCCAGCCAAACATGGGTCAGCGCGCCGGCGTCAATTAAGGGATGGAAAAGCCCTTCCTGTTTTACCCGGTCGACCGGGTTCATCGGGTGGGAAACATTAAAATAGGTTGAATTGGTATAGTACAGCTCTCCGGTGGCCGGATGCCCCTTGAGGACCTTATCCGCGAAGTCCGGATAATGTTCCCGGTCCAGCTTCGCAAAACGGTAAGCGGTCGATTCGGCCGGGGTCTGCTCCAGCACAAAATGCATACCGTAGCGCTTGGTGAGTTCTTCGCACTTAATTTTCATATGGGAAATTACCTTGAGCCCGAACTTGAGAGCGTCATTATCTGCGTGCAATTCTCGACCCTTATGCGCCTGCACCAGTTCGTTCAACCCCAGGATCCCCATCAGATAGCTGACACGCCACATCCTGAGGTAGGGTTGGCCGTCCCGTTTCATGGCCAGCATGGAAAGCGGCCCTCTTTGCTCTGCCGCCAGGATCTCTTCGATAAAGGCTTTCTTCTGGATATGCGCCTGCGCCGCCATCTCCAGATGCTGATCGATCAACTCGTATAATCTGGCGTCTGATCCGCCGGCTTTGAATGCCATGCGCGGCAGATTAACCGTCACGTTTTGCAGCGCGGAGTAGCGCATGCGCCACGGCTCCTTGGCATCATCGAGATCGGACTGCTCCAGCTTGAAAGAGAGGCGGCAGCATTCAGAAATTTTGGCCGTTTCGCCGCGATCAAAAACAAAATAGGTGTTCCCCATCTCCGTTGCCACTTCGCAGATATGCCGCAGGAATTCCTCGTGGCGCGGGGTTTGGAAGAACTTTTCGGTCATGTGCACCAGCGGCTTGGGGAAAAAGAACGGCCGACCGGAGCCATCCCCTTCCTTATATACATCAAAGAGCGCCCAGACAAACTTCTGCGATTCATTCAGATATTCTCCGTAAGTTTTTCCGGTGTACTGGCCGCCGGGACCCATGGCCGGGACACTTTCAAAATGTTTGGGCACTTCCCAGTAAAGATTGATATCAGAGAAGATCGCCTGTCCGCCGCGCGCCACTGCCTGCTGGCTGTATTCGTAGATCATCATCTGAGCGATCTGTCTCACTTCCGCGTCGGAAGCTCCGACCAGGAACGGGGCAAAGAAAATATTGACCGCGTCCCAGCCGATCGCTCCGGCAAATACCCCCTGCAGAGCGGCGGAGAATTTTACCATTTGCGCCAGCAGCACTTCCGCGTGCCGGGCCGGCTTGGCGATCGACAGCGCGTTCGGCAGATCGAGACCGAATTTCTTCACGTATTCAACCGACTGGCCGCTGCAATAGGGGCGATCAATAAAGCCGAGGTCGTGCAGGTGAAGATCGCCGCGCATGTGCGCGTCGGCGATATCCTGGGAAAAGACATGCAGAAGAGCAAATTCTTTCTTGATATTTTCCGCCAGAGTCAAATTGGTCGCCTCCGGCCCGTGCGGCACATTAGCGTTCTCTTTGTTAGGATTGAAGATAATGTTCTTTACATCATAGAGAGGCGAACCCAAACGGGTATGGCGGCGGCGGGCTTCTTCCAGGCCGTGCTCAAGCAGTTTGACGTCTACCAGTTCGCGGATAAGAGGAGCGGTAACATTCCTTAAGTTCAGGGTGAGGATCTGCGCTTCAACCTCTTCTGCGATCACCTCAGCTATCTCCCGATCAATGCTGGTCTCGCGGATCAACGCCTTGATGATCTTTTCCCGGTCCCAGCCGATGATATCGTCGCCCGACGTTCTGACGAACAGCGCTAAGTCGGTCGAGTCGTCCGTTCTCCTCATTTTTTCTGTCATTGTCTGCGTCTGCATTTTTGCTCCTCCTGGTGCTGATAGCACCTATACGGCGGTCATTTCCTTGACTTCTTTTAAAAACTCGGAAACATGCTCAAACTTGCGGTAAACGGAAGCGAAGCGTACATAGGCCACCTTATCGATTCCCTGCAATTTCTCCATTACCAGCTCTCCGATCCCCGAGCTTGAAACTTCCCTTCCCGCTTCGCGGTGCAATTCTTTCTCTATTTCTTCCACAATCCCCTCGATGGTGTCGATCGAAACCGGCCGCTTCTCGCAGGCGTGCATGATTCCTTTAACGATCTTGCCGCGATTGAACTGCTCGCGGCGTCCGTCACGTTTAATAACCAGCAGCGGCCGCTCTTCAATCCTCTCGTAAGAAGTAAATCGCCCGCGGCAGGCCAGACATTCGCGGCGGCGGCGAATAGTGTTTCCATCATCCACTTCACGCGATTCCAGTACCTTATCTTCGATATTTTCACAAAACGGGCATTTCATAGATTTAGGGTGTGAAGAAATTTAACACACCATATCTGGGGTGTCAATAGCTATTTTTGCCTTGATAGGGAAGGATTCCAGCGCTTTTTTCGACGTGGCTACATGCGCCGTTCGATCGCGCCCCGGATCGCCAAAAACTGGATAAATAACCCGATGAAGAGCAAAGCGGTAAAAAACAAATACAAGAGTTCGCGAATGAAAGCGGTAACCGGCGTGTATCTAAAAAAGAAATCATAAATTCGGATCGCGGCAATAATCACCACCGCCGGCATAAAAAACCATAATCCCCTGGCCAGAACATAGCCGCCCTTGCCGCCCAGGGACATGAGAATTTCAAGCAGCAGAAAAGCTGATCCAAAAATTAAGATCACATTGATAGCTGTAATGATATCCGTAACAAAAGGGAGAATGGTGATCACGTTATTCATCTTCGCCCCTCAATCGTTTGCCTTATGGCTAAAAACTGGACCAGGAGGCCGACAAATAAACAAAAATTAAAACCCAGAAATAAACTTTCACGCAAGAGATCGGCACGGGAAAGTATTCCGTATTCAGTGAAAAAATCATAGACGCGTATAGCCGCAACTATCAAAATGGCCGGGGCGAAAAATCTCCAGCCTTTGGCAAGAATATAAGACTCTTTCAGGCCCAGAATCGCAACGATGGCGAAGACCAGGATTACCGACGAAAGGATCAAAAAAAGGTTCACGCCTGAAATTATATCCGTCGTCAAAGTATAATTGAACATGCTTTTCTCTCTTGCAACCCATTATACTAACGCAGCTTTTTTTGTCAAGTTGACATTGCTTCCTACAAATTGTATATTAGTTTTGTGGTGAAAGAAAAAGTAACTTTAGGCGAATATCTGGTCGGGGAGAAGATCGTAACCCTGGCCCAGCTGCAGACCGCCCATCTTGAAGCCGAAAAAACCGGGGAAGCTTTGTCCCAGGTATTGGTCAGGCTGGGAATGGTTTCCGAAGACAAGATAATAAACTTCTATATCACCCGGCACGATATCCCCCGGGCAAACCTTGAAAAGCTGGACCCCTCACTTGCCGACCTGATCCCGGAAAGCGTCGCGCGGCGCTACCATATTGTTCCGGTTCAGCGGGAGGACAATGCGGTGTCCATCGCCATGTCCGACCCCTTGAACGTCATCGTGATCGATGAGATCAAGTTCAGAACCGGATTGGAAATTAAAAGTCTGGTCGCCCCCGATTCAGAAATCATGAAAACCATCAGCCAGCACTATCAGATCGCCGGTTCGATGGGTGAAATCCTAAAATCAATTGATCTAAAATCAGTCAGCGTTGGTGACGAAGCGGAGCTCTCCAAACTCAAGAACATCGCCGAAGAAGCTCCGGTCATAAAATTAGTAAACTATGTCATTGAAGACGCTTTTCAAAATCGGGCCTCTGACATCCACATCGAACCCGACGAAAACATTCTGCGCATCCGCAACCGCATCGACGGCATCCTCTATGATACGGCGACTTTGCCAAAATACCTGCAGGCGGCGGTTATTTCCCGGGCCAAGATCATGTCGGACATGAATATCGCGATTAAACGCGCTCCCCAGGACGGGCGTTTTCAATACAAAATCGGCGGAAAATCCATCGATGTCCGGGTCTCATCCTTTCCCACCATCTACGGCGAAAACGTGGTTATGCGTCTCCTCGACGCAAGCTCGGTTTTGATGGGAATTGATGAACTTGGGTTTGAAGCGGCCGATCTGGCTAAATTCAAGCAATTGCTTCAAAGCCCTTACGGGATAATTTTGGTCACCGGCCCCACCGGCAGCGGAAAAACCACCACTCTTTATTCGGCCTTAAACCTGCTCAATTCTCCCAAAAAAAATATTTTAACCGTCGAGGACCCGGTGGAGTATCATCTTTTCGGCATTCGGCAGAGCCAGATCAATCCCAAAGCCGGGCTTACTTTTGCCAGCGGCCTGCGTTCGATCCTGCGTCAGGATCCGGATATCATCATGGTGGGCGAGATCCGTGATCTGGAAACGGCAGAGATCGCGGTGCATGCGGCCCTGACGGGACATCTGGTCCTCTCCACCCTGCATACCAATGATGCTCCCAGCGCCTTGACGCGCCTGGTCGACATGGGAGTAAAACCGTTTCTGACCGCGTCTTCGGTGATCGGGATCCTGGCCCAAAGACTGGTGCGCACCATTTGCCAGGAATGCAAAGAGCCTTACCGGCCTGACGCCGAAACCCTCGCAAAAATAGAAGCCCCTCTCCCCAAAGATGCAACTTTTTATTTCGGAAAAGGCTGTAAGATCTGCAAGGATGGATACCGCGGGCGCATCGGCATCCACGAAGTCCTGGTCATGACCGAGCAGATCCGAGAAATGGTCTCAAATAAGAGTTCAGCGGACGCGATCAGGAAAGTGGCAAGAGAACAAGGGATGAAGACCCTGCGCGAAAACGGGATCGAAAAAGCGCTTAAGGGCGGCACCAGCCTGGAGGAAGTGCTCCAGGCCACCAAAATTTAATTTTTATTATGCCGATTTTTGCTTACAAAGCACGAGACGAAGAGGGCCATGCCATTGCCGGCAAAATGGAAGCGGCTTCAGTCGAGGCCGTGGTCGAAAAACTCAGGGAACTGCGCTATACGGTGGTTTCGGCAGGCGAAGTCCTTCCCCTGTTTTCCTGGAGGTTTGAGCTTCCTTCTCTCGGCCGGATTAAGGACGAAGATTATGTAACTTATACGTCGCAGCTGGCCAGCATGCTGGCGGCGGGCATCCCTCTCTCCGCCAGTTTGGACACCCTGGTGGAGCAAACCGAAAATAGTGTTCTGCGGGGGGCCACCGCCAGGGTGGTACAGGATGTAAGAGGCGGAGAGGCCTTTGCCGATGCCATGCGCAAGCATCCCCGCGTTTTCCCCAATCTCTTTGTCAATATGGTCGCCGCCGGTGAAATCGCCGGCAATCTGGAAGAAGTTTTGACCCGGCTTTCTTCATACATGGAAAGGAGCGCCGAATTCAGGCAAAAAGTTTTGACCGCGCTCTATTATCCTATCGTCCTTATTATTTTTAGCGCAGTGGTAGTCGTAGTTATTATCATGACCGTGCTTCCCACTTTTGTAAAAATGTTTTTAGAGAGCCATGTTCCGCTGCCGCTCCCCACCCAGATATTGTACAGCATAAATCTTTTTTTCCGCAGCTACTGGCAAATCCTTTTGACGGTTTTATTTTTAGCTGGGGTCGCCTTTAATTTTTTTTCCAAGACAAAAATTGGCAAAGCCACTTTGGACCGATTAGCTTTGGATCTTCCTTTTTGGGGGCCGCTCACCCGCAAAGTGAATATTGCGCGATTCTCAAGGACATTGGCTTCTCTCCTTTCGTCGGGTGTCCCCATGCTGCAGTCCCTGAAAGCCATCGTTGCCACCACCGACAACACCGTATTTAAAGAAGTAGCAGACAAAGCCCATAACCAGGTCAGCAAGGGAGGAATGCTGGCCGAGCAACTCCGGGCCAGCGGTGAGTTTCCTCCCATGCCGGTCAAGATGGTGGCGGTAGGGGAAGAGACCGGAAAGCTGGATCAGATGCTCTCCAAAGTGGCCGACCTTTATGAAATGTCCGTCGATTACGCCGTTAAAAGGATGACTTCCATCTTGGAGCCAATCCTTCTAGTTGTGATCGGAGGATTGGTCGGTTTTATCTTTGCTTCCGTGCTTCTCCCTATTTTTAACCTGATCAAAGTCATCCAGCATTAAATCAGCTTGACAGATTAATGTATATCTGCAATAATGTGCGCAAAGTTAATTCTGAGGAGGGATTTAGGAATGAAAAAGTTGAAAGGCTTCACCATCATCGAGCTCCTGATCGTTATGGCGGTCATCGCGATCCTCGTCGGTATCGCGGTGCCGAGCTTTCGCGCCATCCAGAACCAGGCCTGGACCGCAAAAGCGCAGGGAGACATCAAGGTGATCAAAATGGCCTGCGAATCCTATTATATTCAACATCGAGCCTTTCCCTCCGCTGCCACCTACCAGACCTTACTTTTATCAGAAACCCCGCCCATGCTGGAATCAAATCTTTACGACCCCTTCGGAGGGGCGACCGACATGTATAAATATGCGCTTTCGCCTGATGCTAAATTCTATGTTGTTTATTCGGTCGGCCCGGGAGGGAACGGAACGGCAACTGTCGCCAATACCGGAATAGTAACAACCACCAACAGCCCCATCTGGATCTCTAACGGCCACGAATAGTTAAATTCTGGCCACTCACATGCGGAACAGAACGGGGTTCAGTCTGGTCGAGCTCCTGCTGGCCCTCCTCCTGATCACCGTCGGGCTTTTCCCCCTGCTCAATCTGGTAAGCACTTCGCTCTCTGTTGCAGGGAATTCCCAGACCATGCTTTCCGCCCTCAACCTGGCCCAGGCTAAAATGGAAGAGATAAAGAACACCCCTTTTGACACGATCGCCGGCCAGGCGAAAAGCACCGTTCCGGGCACCTCCGGTTACAGCCAGGAGGTGCAGGTCAGCAACCCTGAAACCACCCTGAAAGATATTAAGGTCATAATTTACTGGAAAGAAAAAAGTTCGGAAAAAAATTTAAACCTTGAAACGCTTATCGCGAAATAATCGGGGCCGGCCCGGCGTCACATTAATTGAAATGATGATCGTCCTGGCGCTGTCGCTGACCATCATATCGGTCATGATCCTGGCCTATAATACGGGGGGCAGGATCTTTGTGGAACAGACTTCCCGCTCGGAGATCCTCTCCCGGGGCGACACAAGCCTGGGAAAAATGACCGATGAGATACAAAGGTCGCGCCGGGTGACCAGCGCGGAAACCTCGCGTATCTTCATCTGGCCGGAAGATCTGAACGGGAATCTCAGCCCGGAGGGAACTGAAATTGTCTCTTATCTATTACAGGGGGGGAATTTAACCCGCGTTTCATCGACCGATAGCATAATTTTAACCCGCCAGGCGACCAGCCTGGCCTTTAGTTATGATAATATCATCAACCCGAAGCTGGTTACGATCCGATTAACCCTCACGAGCGGCAGCTCCTTGATCACTTTTGAATCCAAAGCTATGTTAAGGAACAAATGATGCGCAGAAAAGGTTATGTGCTCCCCCTAACTTTTCTTTTACTGGTCTCAATGGCAATTATTGTGGGAAGCCTGGTCTATGTGATCACCACCCAATTTAAGAGCCAGGGATCCGATCTTGAATATGCCAAATGCTTATATTATGCCGAAGCCGGCATGGCCAAAGCCGTCTGGTATCTAAAGACCCCGCCTTACCAGGGGGGCTATGGTTTCCGCTGGAGACGCAATAATTTAACCGAAAGCTTTGGCGAAGGCAGTTACAAGTTAACGGTAGCGAACGGCAACGATCCGCTGCAAGTCAAAATAACCGTCGTTGGTTACTGCGGAAAAAGCTCTCGCACCCTCCAGGCCTATTATTATACTTATCCACCCGCCTTCAATTACTCCGTCTTTAGTACACATGTATTTAACATGTCCAACAATTCGCGCATAGACAATGCCAACGTTTACGTGGATAATGATGTAAATGTGGGTTCGAATGTGCGCCTCAATAACGGTTCTATTATAATAACCCCTGGCCATACCGCATCCAACGAAAGCCCTTACTATGTTCGCGTTGACCCGGTGGTCCCATTTCCCGCTCCCGGCTTTCCCGCCCTGGACACTTCTTACTATGATTCGCAGATCGCGATCGCCGCTCTGGCCAGCCCGGGCGACAAAAATTATAACTGGGTTGTTCCCCCATCTACTATATATGTAAATGGGAACGTAAACCTTGGTAATTTTTGGCTGGTTTTACTTGGACCGAGCCTGATAGTTGCAACCGGCAATATCAATGTTGGAGACTCCGCATACTTGTCAAGCAATGTAACTCTGATCGCCGGCGGTACGCTGACCCTTTATGATGGCGCCAGCGTGCAGGACGATTCGATCCTTTATGCCCGCCAGCAAATGACCATCCAATCGGTCAATAACCAGAACCATGTCTCCTTTATCTGTCCCGGGCAAATAAACATTGCCAACAGCGCTTATCTTGATGGTATAATGTACGGCGGAAGCATAAATTTTGGGAATGGGGCTCGTTTAGATGGCAGTCTGATGGCGGGCAGTTATGGAGCGCAAAATGTATTGCAAAATAACGCGCGCGTTTATTATAGAAACATTACCGACTATTTCCCGTCCTATTTCCCTACGGTTCCCCCGCCGGGAATCGCCGGCGCTTACAGCCAGGTCTCCGGCTCATGGAAGGAGATCAAATGATCGGGCTTGATTTTAACGATAAGTTCGTTAAAGTGGTGGAACTCAAAGATACTCCGCAGGGCCTCACCCTGACCCGATTTAACATCTCTCCCGTCACCATCGAGCAAGGTCAGGAGGCTGCGACCGCCATTTCCAACACGATCTATAAAGCGTTCAGCGAAAGCGGCATTCTTGAGACTGAAGTATATACCGTGATCTCCGGCCCTATGGTCCAGGTCAGAAGGCTGACCCTGCCCCCCATGCCCGAAGGGGAGCTGCGCGATGCGGTAAAATGGGAAGCCCACAATTTTGCCACCTTTCCGGTCGAGAATGCTCTCATCGACTATAACATCATAGAGAAGGGGCCGCAGGGAAGCCAAAAAATTGATCTGCTGGTGGCCGCCATCGAAGCGGCCACTTTTAAAAAACATCTGTCCGCCATCAGCTCCGCCGGTCTGCGCTGCGCCGGCATCACCATCGCTCCTTTTGCCCTGGGGCAGCTGCTGCGCCGGGTTCCCTCCCTTTCCCAGGATGAGCTGGTCGCCATCGTCGATTTCGCACCGGAGGAGGTCTCGATCAACTTATTCAAAAATTACGTTCCGCAGTTCACCCGCCAGGTGAAAATCGGAGAATCGCTGGAGAGTGAGATCCTTTCTTCCTTTACCTATTACCGCGAACAATTCTTTGAGGAAAAAGTCGGCCGCCTCTATCTATCCGGGGAAAGCTCCCAGCTGGAAGAACTTAAGGCCTCTCTCTCTGCCAGCCTGGGGATGACGATCGAGATCATGGATCCGCTGAAAAATATCAATATCGATCCCAAAGTTGATCTGACGAAGCTGCAGGAAACAGCTCCCCGCCTGACCCTGGCCATGGGGCTGGCGGAAAACAAGGCCAGACAAATGAACCTTTTGGGAAAAAAAGAAAAGCCCCCCCGAACCAATCTCGAAAAAATCCTCAAATCCATCTCCATTCCCAATGCCGCCGTCATCGGCACGCTGGTCTTTATCTTGGCCCTTGTCTTCGGCGCCAATTTTTATTTGTCGCGCAGCGTCGAAGAAACCAAGCAAGAATTGAATGTCAAAAGCCTTAAATTAAGCCAGCTGGGAAAATTCCAGGAGCGAAAACTGGCCTATGAAGGGATCCAGAGAAAAAGAGTGGACGTCAAAAATATGCTGGGACAGGTTGCCGGCCTACTTCCCGACGGGGTCAGTCTGGTTTCGCTCTCTTACGAGCAGCAAACGAACAGCGTATCACTTTTAGGCGAAACCACCAGCCCGCAGGCGGTAAGCCAGCTGGTAAAAAAACTGGATGAATCAGCCAGCTTTAGTGCGGTACAGCTGAAGGAGATCAAAAAGATCGGGAAAGTTATCACTTTTTATCTGGCTTTTCAGGTAGATTAATTTATGGAAGAAAAAATAATAAAAATTGTAACTTTGTTTTTGGCTCTCATCCTGGGGATTGTTTCCTTCCGGGTTACCGTCATTCCCAAGGCCGAAAGCATTAGTTTGCTGCAGCAGACCCTGAAGAAAATCGACCGCCAGATCAACGCCATTTTTGGAGAGGAAGTGACCCTGCGCGGAGGGGCCGAACAGCAGGAAAAAATTCTCAGCCAGCTGGAAAAGCTTTCCGCGCAAATTCCGTCCGAAAAAGATATCCCCCGGATCATGGATGATGTGGTCACCCGAGCCGCCAAAGAGTTAAAAATCGATTTCCAGCTGATCGAACCCCAGCCGCTGCAAACCGAAGGCAACTATAAAAGGCTGCCTCTAAAATTGATCCTCCGCAGCAATTACTACGACTTTATTTCATACTTAACACAGCTCTCAGAACTTTCCACCATTATCAGCATCGATAGCTTAAAGCTGTTGAAGAGCGCGGAAGAACCCGACCGGATAGAGGTCGAGATGTCCCTCAGTCTTTTTGTGATGCCCTACGCGCCGGGAGAAAAAATGCCGGCTGAAAAAGCGGTAGCTCCTCCCTCCATCGTCATTGATCCTTTCACCAAGAAAGCTGAAGCGGGCCTGGAAAAAAAGCTGGCAGTGCAAGCCAGGCAGGCGTATGAAAGAGCACTAAAGCTTCAGGGCATCTGGAAAGGCAAAGAGATCAGCGCTTTCATAAACGGGAAATTAGTTAAGGCGGGAGATTCAATTAATGGTTATACCGTATCGCGGATCAAGGATAAAGAAGTGGTATTGACTAAAAAAGGGAAACAGTATATTCTAACCCTAAAATGAGCAACGCAGGAAAACGAAAGGCAATGCGACTCCTTCTTCTTGCAGGCTTGGTCTGCTTTTTGCTGCTGCCTGCCCTGGCGCAGTCCTTTGAAGATCATCTCAAATACGGCTACGAGCAATATATAAATGGAAACTACCAGGAAGCGCTCAAGCACTACGACGAAGCGCTTGCTCTTTCACCGGGATCGGCGGAGCCTTATTACTGGAAAGCAAAGTGCTATGACAAATTAGGGGATACCAGAAATGCGATTCTGAATCTGAAAGAAACTTTAAAGCTCGATCCCGATCACTGGGGGGCAAAATATATTTTGGCTTCGATCACTCACGATCTTCCGGAAAACTATCCCGCCCCCGGCAATATCTCGATGGCTTTTCAGGATACGGATGTGGCTCAGGTCGTCTACCTGCTGGCAAAGGAAACCGGGATGAACCTCATCCCCGGCCAGGACCTGCGCGGAAAAATTACTTTGTCCCTCACCGATGTTTCGACCGAGGAAGCGCTGCGGGCCATTCTGGAGACGGCCCATGCCAAACTGATAGCGGACGGGAAGTTATTTAAAGTAATCCCTCTCGGCGATTTGTATGAGTTTGTGGAAGAGGGAGGAAGCATTTCTAAAACATATAAAATAGATTATATCAGTCCGGCCAATGCCACGGAAACCTTAAAAATCTTGCTGCCCAACGCGGAGAAAATTGAAACGGTCAAAGATTCAAATTATTTAATCGTCCAGGGGCCGAGAGCGGTTATCCAGAAAGCTGACGCACTGATCCGGAGTTTGGATGCCGCTCCCAAACAGGTGGTAGTTGAGGCCAAGGTGATCGAAGTGAGAGCGACCGACATTTCCAACCTGGGGTGGGACATCAAGGGCACTTATGCCAGAAACACCAATGATAAAGTTCAAACCAAAGGATTGGCCGGGAGGCCAACCGACACCGGCGCACAGGGTTTATATGCGCAGGTGATTTCCGGCAATATCGAAGCTTATCTTTCGGGCCTCGCTAACAAGACCGGCGTCAATGTAGTAGCTTCCCCCCGCATCACCACTTTAAGCGACAAACCTGCCAGTATTTTAATTGGTGCCAAATACGGTTACAAAACTGCTATTATCACTCAGACCTCCACCACCCAGCAAATCCAGTTTTTGGAAGTGGGGACGGCGCTTACCATTACTCCTCATGTCACCAAAGACGGCTTTATTAGAATGAGAGTTGAGCCCAAAGTCAGCGACGGCCAGGTAGTCAACGATCTTCCTCAAGAAAATACCACCGAAACCGTCAATGAGGTCATGGTTCGTGACGGACAAACCATTGTCATCGGAGGTTTAATCAAAGATAAGGAAGTTCAAACTGATGCCGGCATTCCCTTCCTGATGGACATCCCGCTATTGGGAGGATTATTCAGAAAAACGACGACCAATATTGAAAAGAGCGAGCTGCTGGTATTTGTTACGCCCCATATTCTCACGCCGGAAACCTTGACCCAGATGTCCAAACAGGCCGCTGAAATGGAAGCAAAAAACCAGGAAATGAAGGCCCGGCTCATCCATTAATTAGGCAAAACTTCGCCTGCTGCCACCGCGCGGCCGATCACAAAGTCGTAAGCCCCCATGCGTTTTTTTCCCTGGGGCTGAACCTCCAGCACCAAGAGATGCCCTTTCCCGGTAGAAACGATAAAACCGATATTCTTAACCATTTGCACAATCGTCCCCGGCAGTTTAAATCGGGTCTCTAAATCTGCCAGATAAATCTCGGAGTTCCAAATTTTAAGCAATTTTTCCTTGTGAAATGTGTGCGCCGCCGGCCAGGGGACGAGAGCCCGGATCCGATTATGGATTTCAAAGGCTGATTTTCGCCAATCGATTTCGCCGCTTTCCTTGCTGATTGCCGGGGCATAAGTGGCTTCGGCTTCGCTCTGCGGGACGTATTTCGCTTTTCCTTTTTCGATCTCCCCCATCGCCTTAAGCAATAGTTTGCTTCCAGCATCAAACATTTTTTTGGAGAGAGTGGCGGCGTTATCTTTGTCTTCGATCGCTGCTTTTTCCTGAAGAATTATTTCTCCGGCATCCAAAAGTTCGCTGACCCGCATAATCGTGATCCCGGTTTCTTTCTCGCCGTTAAGCAGCGCCCATTGAATCGGCGCCGCCCCCCGATACTTTGGGAGAAGTGAAGCATGCACATTCACACAGCCAAACTTGGGGATATCCAGGATCGCCCTGGGCAGGATTTTTCCATAGGCAACAATGACTATAAGGTCGGGCTTCAAAGACCTAAGGAAAGAAGCAAATACTTCATTTCCCTTCAACTTCTCCGGCTGTTCAATCGCCAGAGCATGTTTGAGCGCCAGCTCTTTTACCGGAGAAAAAGAAACTTTTAGCTCACGGCCTTTCGGCCGATCAGGCTGGGTAACGACGGCCAGAATCTCGTGTTTTGCTTCCAGCAGCACCTGCAGCGCCGACGCCGCGGCTTCCGGAGTTCCCATAAACACTATTTTCATTTTAGATTTTCTCCGCTACCGGTATGTTAAAGATAAATTTTGAGCCCTTCCCCTTCCCTTCCGATTCGGCCCGGATTTTTCCGTGGTGATTGCCAATGATTTCTTTGACAATTGCCAGGCCTAGCCCTACTCCACCCACGTTGCGCGTCATGGTGTCCTCGATCTGATAAAATTTATTAAATATTTTTTCCAAATATTCCTTATCGACACCGATCCCGTTATCGGCTACTTCAACCTGGATAAAGTCTTCCGCGTCTTTAGTGGATATTTCAATCGCCGGAGCCTCCTCTTCTTTGCCGAATTTCAAGGCGTTCTCAATCAAGTTAATGAAAACTTCCCCCATCTTCTCACGATCACCCATAAAGTTCGCATGCCTGGCCGTAAGATTTAATTTGATTTTTGCTTTTTTCTTCTCCAGCTGCGGTTTCATGGATTCAACCGCCTCCCGAATAATCTCCTGCATTGAGATCAATTCCCTCTTAATGCTGAAGCGGCCGGTTTCGATTCTGGAGAAATCAAGCAGGCGGTTGATCAGGGTCAGCAGGCGCTGATCATTTTCTTTCACAATCGTCAGATAATTTTTCTGATCTTCCGTGACCGGTCCGGCGGCTCCCGAAAGGAAAAGCGAAATATAGCCGTCAACCGAGGTGATCGGCGTCCGCAACTCATGCGAAACCATGGAGATAAATTCATTCTTTAAACGATCGAGTTCAGTTAACCTGGCGACCGCTTCTTTTTCTTTCTCGTAGATACCCACATTCTCGATGGCAATCGCCAGCTGGTCGGAGATGGTCGCCAAAAGATTGATCTCCCTTTCTTTCGAATAGGTATGGGGGCCTTTCGTCCCCATCACCAGGATGGCCATGGTTTTTCCTTTTGCCCGCAGGGGAGAGACGATCATATTCTCGGAAAAGACAATTTCATTTTTTTTGAGCGCTTCTCCCAAAAGCCCGCTGTTTTCCACCGCCTGCAGTTCCAAACCGCGGCTGATGCGCGGCACCAATTTATTTTTTTCATCCGGAACCAGCACCACGTAAAAATCGGCTTTCATGATCGGAAGCAGCTGGTCGATAGCCCGGCTGATCAAAAGTTCTAGATCCAAGCTCGAACCGATCGCCTTGGAAACGTTGTACAGGGTATGCAGATCTTCGGTCCGCTCGGCCACTTTGATCTCCAGCTCATGATTCCATCTCTCCATAATTTCTCGGGAATTTTTGATCTCCTCCGACATGTCATTAAAATAATTTATCACGTCGCCGACTTCGTCATTGCTGTCGGCAAGAAGTTTGAAGGAAAAATCCCCCTTGGAAACTCTCTCCATGCCGGTCGAAATGTTGCGCAGAGAACTCGCAATGGCTCTCGAGACCAGCACCGAGGATACAAAAACCAGCAGTCCGGTCAGGAACATCAGAAAGAGCGCCTGGATCTGCACGTAATTCAGGGCCATGAGAAAGGCTTCGCGCGAACTCTTCAGATTCCAGAGCAGCGGCTTATAAATGTAAAGGTCAATGATCTCTTTGAAGGAGGTAAACATCAAGAGGGAAGAAATGGTTATGGGAACCAGCGCCAGCAGAACGAAAAGGAATAATAATTTCATGAAAAAAGATATGCGCAGCATTTTTCGAGAGACAACTTTTTCTTCCCGGGGAACAAATCTTTTTTCTTCCACTCCGGCTATAAAATATAAGTAAGCTCCAAAAGCAATTAAAATATAAAAAAGGCGGGCCAGCAGCCTCTGCCAGGTGATGATGGAAACCGAGGCCTGGACGTATTCCAAAAGGACGAAGATAATTGCGCTAAAATAGATGGTCAGATTAATGCCCTGGTTTTCCGCCAGGCCGGTCAAAACCTTTTTGATGATCAGGTAAACCGATATTATTCCGAGCGGGAAGAGCATTCCCCAGAGGAAAATCGATAACGGCAGAGCTCCCACCTGCCACTGCACGCCCCAGTAGGTGGCCGCGCTCTGGGTCAGATCCTGCCTGAAAGTGGCGGCCAGATAGAGAAGAGAAACCAGCACGTAAAGAAATGTCGCTCGCCTCACGCTGGTCCGGCTTTCAAAGGCTTCGTTGCAAAGATAATAGGCGAGAAATACGAGAGGGAGAACGGAAAGCGACTTCACCAGATAGGCGATCCCGCCTATCCGAGAGAAAAGGTTAAGCCAGGCCAGGAAATTACCGATCGCAACCGTCAGCCAGTGAACGCCCAGGGCCAAAAGAAAAAGAGAAAAGGAGTTTTCGGCCGCGCTCTTTTTCCCTTTTGAAAAAATGTTCCAGGCGGTGTAAGCGCATCCGAGAAAAATCAGCAGAGAGATGGCAACATTATAGAGATTTCCCGCTCGAAGATCGATCACTGTCGTTGGCATGAATCCAAAGTTGGGGCCGTCTCCAAACATAACGCCTCAAGTATACATCAAGGGGGGGGGGCGGGCAATTCCTGACGGATAATTTTGCCTTTGAATTCTTCCGGCGGAGCCCACTGCGAAGGCGCTCCCCAACCTTTCGGCGGCGCCCAAGGTTTGGGCGGCGCGGGGAATCCGGGAGGCGGCGCCCAGGGACGCTCTGTTTTTTCAAATCCCGGCGGGGGAGCCCACTCCTGCTTTGGCGGAACATAGGTAAATTCCGGCTTCTCGGCCACCGCTATGTAGGCGGCCAGCGCAACAATAGTAACGACGCTAAACCTTAACGCTTTGCCCATTGCTCCCTCTTCTCTTTTTTCCCGACCCCGGTTTTCTGATCAAAAGCAAAAACCATCATTAACTGGGGATCTTTTAAATTGTCCATGGAGGCGCCGACAATCCCGTAAGTGGCAATCCGCACCACTCCGGTTTTACTATTCTGATACATGATCTGAAAGAAGCCCGGTGAAAGGTTCCCAAAGGATACCGCCGCGCCCCATTCGGCGGGAGGTTTCGGGAAATTATAGGTATAGGGAGAATTCACTTCCGCAACGCCAGCTGAAATCAGGACCAGAACCAAACCTAAGCCAAGAAGCACTTTTTTCATTTTATTTTCACCCTCCTATAATAATTCTTCCTTTTTTTCACTGGCGGGCGGAACATGGCGGATCAGGCTGGGATCCTTCACCCGGTCAATGAAAACCATTCCCTCGAGGTGGTCCACCTCGTGTTGAAGCACCGTCGCCAGCAAGCCTTCCGCTTCAATTTCAACCGTTTTCCCCTCCCGGTCCCAACCTTTCACCACAACCTGGGAAGCTCTTTCAACCGGAGCTTCTACTCCCGGGAGGCAGAGGCAGCCTTCGGTAAACACCTGGCTGCCCGATTTTTTCATAATTTTCGGGTTCACCAACGCGATCAGACCCTGGCCGATATCGGCCACAATCACGCGAAGAGATTTCCTAACCTGCGGCGCGGCCAGGCCCACTCCCGGCGCGGCCTGCATGGTTTCGATCATGTCATCGATCAGTTTAACGATCTCCGGGGTGACCTTTTTGACTACTTTAGATTTTTTGCGCAGGAGAGGATTCGGGAATTTAACGATCTTAAGGACCATAAGGAAATTATACCTTATACCAATTTTGATAAAAAGTGAAATTTCTTCCAAAAGGTGCCGATATATATATGGAAGGAGTTAACCTCCCTTTCACTTTAACGCAAACTTAAACGTCCGAGCCTGTTCGGACGTTTTTGTTTTTTAGAGGAAGCCAGCTGCCGGCAGATATCCGCTATTTCCGTAAAACTTGCTTTTCATAACTTCTATATCGATATGGTAGCTCGCTAAAGTGAAATTATTCGCTTTTCTTTCCGATAGAACTATGAAGTATGAAAATAGTAGGAAGATACCCATGGGTTGCTCGAGCAGCTAACTGGATAGCTGGAAAAACTGCATCCTTAGTGGGACAGAAAAAAGGGGGGAAAGTGGATCTGCCCTCTGCCTCTGCCCCAACTATGGAAGCGATCCGGCCGTCCGTGAAGCTTTTTGCCACCCAGGATACGGAAAAGGCGGTTCGCGATGAGAGAACGGCTATCGTTCAGGCCATCAAAGAGGCGGTGGATCGATTCGCTGCGAAATTTGGGACCCCCGATCAATTCATGAAATATGTGGTTACCGCTATCGCTTATAAGGTTAAGACCGCGACAGAGATGAGCGGCTGGTGCAAAACAGCCGAAAATATTATTTCAGATTTCACGGAAAGACATGGGGATCCCGGCCCTTTTATCGTTCATGTGATGCCGTTGCTTATTCACCGCGCCAGAGGAAAAGGAGACCTGCGATTGCTGGGGGATAAAACATTGAAAATGATCGAAGAAAAACAGATGGCCGGGAAAAATATCACCGAATTTGTCATGAAAGACCTGCCCACTCAACTGCGAATCGAATTCCGTCAGGAAAGAAAAAAATGAAAGAGTCCTGGTGAAAAATATCTGCCATGAGAATACTGCTTTAAAACATGCTCATCGGCTCAACATCGATAGTCACTTTTATATCCGCCGGAACCACCGCTTTTTCTAAGGTTTCTTCCACCGACCTGCGCATCATTTCAAGATCCTTGCCTTTTAAAAGGATATGGTAGCGCCACTCACCGCGCAGCTTGGGAACGGCCGCGGGAGCTGGCCCCAGCATTCCTTCGGTCAGCCTTTTCTCCAAAAACTTCCCCAGGTCTTCTGCCACCCTCAGCACTTTCTTCTCCTCTCTCCCGGATATCATTAGGCTGATTAACTTGGAAAAAGGCGGATAGCCAAGCTCCCTACGGTGTTCGATCTCCCGCTGATAAAACTCTTCATAATCATGTTTGGCTGCTGCCTGGATGGCGTAGTGCTCGGGAGAATAAGTTTGGATGAAAACCTTTCCCGGAAGGTGATGTCTTCCCGCCCGGCCGGCAACCTGAGTCAAGAGCTGAAAGGTATGCTCCGCGGCTCGAAAATCAGGAATATATAACCCGGTATCAGCCGAAACCACTCCCACTAATGTCACGTTGGCGACATCGAGCCCTTTGGTTACCATCTGGGTCCCGATCAAGACATTGGCCTTGCCTTCGGCGAAAGCGGAGAAAAAAACTTCATGTGAGCCCCGCCGGCTTACGGTGTCCCGGTCATAACGGAGAATCCGCGCCGAATGATAAACATCTGCGACTTCTTTCTCAATCCTCTGCGTTCCGGTGCCAAAATACTTGATTGAAGTGCTATGGCAGTTGGGACAAACAATTGAGGCTTCGGTGGCATAGCCGCAGCGTCCGCAGCGCAGTTTCGCCTCGCTTGAATGATACGAAAGAGAAACCGAGCATTTAGGGCAGGTGATGGTTGAGCCGCATTCCTTGCAAATGGCAAAAGTAAAGAATCCCCGCCGGTTGATAAAAAGGATCGCCTGCTCCCCGCGGGAAAGGACTTCCTTTAACTCTTCTCTTAATTTTTCTGAAAGTAAATATTCTTTCTCATGGCGCATATCGATAATTTCCACCGGCGGCAGGGGCCGGTCGTCAATCCTTTTGGGCAAAACCAGCTTCTGGTATTCACCGCTTTCCGCCTTATAATAAGTTTCAACCGCAGGGGTAGCCGAACCCAAAACCACCACCGCCTTATTTATTTCCGCCAGTTTCAGCGCCACTTCGCGAGTGTGATAGCGGGGACTTTTTTCGGACTTATAGGTCGTTTCATATTCCTCATCGATCACGATCAAGCCCAGATTCCTGATCGGAGCAAAGATGGCGGAGCGAGTGCCAAGAACGATCTTAGCTTGTCCGGATGAGATCCGCTCCCACTCTTCTCTCCTTAGTTTTTCGGTCAATTCACTATGGATTACGGCAATATGGTCTTGAAAGCGGTTCCGGAAGCGCTGGACCAATTGCGGCGTGAGCCCGATTTCCGGAACCAGAACGATGGCGCTTTTCCCTTTGCTTAAAAGATACGAAATTGCCTGGAGGTATACTTCCGTTTTGCCAGAACCGGTTATTCCGTAAAGCAAAAATTTTTCTTGTTTCTGGTTGTCGATCGCCTGTTTAATTGATTCGAGAGCTTTCGTCTGATCTGAAGTTAGTTTGAGCCCCTCTCCAATTTGATAATCTTCCCTGCTTCCAGCTTCCGGCTTCAATCCTGGCTTCTTTACCCTCACCCTTTTACTAACTTCATTTTTTTTCTGCCCGGGCGGCATGACCAGCCGCAGCGCCGAAATCTGGAAGGAATAATAGTAATCAGCGATCCATTTCGCCAGTGTGACTGCCTGCTCCGAAAAAAGAGGCTTAGCTGATGTTATTTCCAGGACATCTTTTACCCTTGGCACTTCCGCCTTTTCCACAAAACCAACCACATAGCCAACTTCATTCCTTTTGCCAAAAGGGACTAAAACCTGGTGCCCAATTTTTATTTGATCTTTTAAAGTTTCCGGAATGGAATAATGATAGATTTTATCAATGCCGCGGGAGGCTCTGGAAAGGAGAATTTCGACGTACATATCAATGACAGCTGCTGCAGGAACCCGTAGAGCAGGAGGAACAGCTTCCACCCGAAGCAGGAGTTGCCGCAAAATCATTTCCGGTTCTCATCAATCCCACCGGATGAAAGACCCTCTGCAGATCTTCTGAGCCGCAGAATTCACACTTTAGTCCCGCGGGTTTCCCGTTCATTCCGTGGAGGGCTTCAAACTTTTTTCCGCACTTGTCACATTTATAATCGTAAAACGGCATCTTATCAAACTCAAAATTTAAAATGCAAAATTCAAAACCTTGTCCAAAATCTTATGAGCGGCATCGATTTTGCTTGTGGCCGGCAATTCTTCCGTTTTTCCATTCCGGGAAATAATTGACAGTTTGCAGTTGTCACTCCCAAACGATGAAGGATCATTGGCAATAATATAATCGAGATCTTTTTCCTTCAACTTCAGCTTCGCATTTTCGATCAGATTCTCTGTCTCCAAAGCAAAGCCAACCAGCACACGCCCTTTTCTTCCTTTCTGCTTTGAGATGGCTTTAAGAATATCGTCCGTTTCTTCAATTTCGATCCTACTTTCTACTCGCCCCGAGCGAAGTCGAGGGGCTTTCTTAATTTTATTCGGGTTTGTCTTTGCCGGCCGATAGTCCGCGACAGCGGCCGCCATGATGACGGCATTCGCATTTGTTGAATAATCTAAGACCGCTTCGAGCATGTCGGCCGCCGTCTCAACTTTGATTGGCTTTATATCCAGGGGGGATGATAAATTCACATTGGCAGAAATTAAAGTTACCATTGCTCCCCGCTCCCGAGCCGCCTGCGCAATCGCGTATCCCATTTTTCCCGATGAACGATTTGAGATAAAGCGAACAGGATCAATCGCCTCTCGTGTTCCGCCGGCTGTCACTAAAATGGATTTGCCTTTGAGATCTTGTTTCGGAATAAGAAGTTGGATGATTTTATCTATGATTTCTTCAGGCTCCGACATCCTTCCAATATCTTCATCCCCGCAAGCCAGCTTCCCCTCCACCGGCCCAATAAATTCAAAGCCGTCTTTCTTTAAACTTTCAACATTAGCCATTACACGTCGATTTCTCCACATGTTGCAGTTCATCGCCGGAGCGATCAGCTTCCTGGCGGCCCCGGCCATGACCACCGTCGTCAAAGGATCATCGGCGATCCCCTGCGCCATTTTTCCGATGATGTTGGCAGTACAGGGAGCGATCACGATCAAATCCGCTTTTTCGGCCAGAGAAACATGAGGCACGGGTGTATTTAAAATTTCTTGAGAAAAAAGATCAATAACAACCGGGTTGCCGGAAAGAGTGCGAAAAGTTAGCGGGCCAACTAGCTGGGTTGCCTCTTTGGTCATCACCACCCACACCTCCGCCCCCAAATCCTTCAGTCGTGAAACGATGGCGGCGGATTTATAAGCGGCAATACAGCCGGTGATACCCAATATGATGGTTTTACCTTGCAGCATAAACGAGGTTATTTTTTCTTTTTCTTTTCCTTTTTCTTGGACACAGGTGCTTTTTTGCTTTTCGCCAGGCGCTCCAGGGCAGAAGGTTTTTCTTCTTCGGCAGATATTAGCAGTTCTTGAGTTTTTTTAACCGGGCCGGAAAGGACCTTGATGCGGATCTTATCGGCCGCGATCTCTCGCAGAGCGGTGATCACCGGATTGGTGGGGTCAAAATTGTCCACGTAAGGCAGAGACCCTTCTGTAATCTGCTTGGCTCTTCCTGCCGCGGCATTCGACAGAAGAAACTTGTTCTTGGCCTTGGATAATAAATTATCAATCGTCATTTCAGTCAATTCAGCAACGTCCTTTCTTTTTCAACATTAATGATGGCCTTGATCTTGTCGGCCGCCGATTCGATTTTATCGTTCACCACGATGTAATCGTATTTTTCCATCACCTGCAGTTCGGCGATCGCCGCCCGCAGCCGGTAATTTACCACCTCCTCGTCTTCGGTTTTTCTTTTTTTCAAACGAAAAGCCAGGATGTCCACCGAGGGTGGGATCAAAAAGACAAACACCGCCGAAGCTTTGAGTTTGCCTTCTTCAACGACATGCTTGATGGAAGAAGCCCCCTGCACATCCACCTCCAGCACCACCACCCCCCCCTTCGCCAGCTCGTTCTCGATAAACTGGCGCGGCGTGCCGTAATAACAGCCGTGCACTTTTGCCCATTCCAGAAATTGATTTTGCTTGACGCGAAGATCAAATTCTTCCTGAGTGATAAAATAATAGTGCTGACCGTGAACCTCTCCCGGCCGGGGCGGCCTGGTAGTGGAAGAGGTCGACATCTTAAGCTCAGGATAGATCTTGAACAGCCGGCGAACTACGGTTGACTTTCCCACTCCGGACGGCCCGGAAATAACCACTAACAAACCGCGTTTCCGTTTTGCTTTTTTGGGCATGGAAGAGTTAATTTTATCACAGCTGGCTTGACAAATCAACTTTCTGTGATATATTTAAATTAGTTTGAGAGCCTGCCTGCCGGTTTACCCGCCGGAGGAGGGCAGGCAGGGAGGAAAAGTCATGAGAAAAATTGTCCTGGTTACTTTAATTATGGGGTTATCGGTTTCCCTGGCTTCAGCACAACAGCTGATCGGGGCGAAAGCTGCGGGAATGGGGGGAGCAGGAGTGGCCAGCGTCACCGATCTGGCAGCAGCCTACTATAATCCTGCCGCCCTGATGCAAAGTGGCGTAAAAGCCGGCGAATTAAAAATTGCTCTGGGTGCCGCTTATTCCAAGCCGGACAAGCTGATCGAAGCCATGGGAAAAGCCAGCGATCCATCCGCCTTCCTGCTTGACAACTACGCCAACGATCTCACGTTTACCGGCAGCCTGAATGGTATTATCGGCTTAAATATCAAAAAGATCGGTTTGAGCGTCCTCCCCATGGCCAATGCATATGTAAACAAGCCTCCGCTCAGCACCGGAGGAAGTGTTATGGCCGGGGCCCGTTATGACGGCGTTCTAACTTTGGGAAGGACCTTCTCCGTTCCTGGAATTCCCATCGGCGATCTGGATGTCGGGGTAAACGTAAAAGCAATCACCGATATGCAGGGAAATCTCACCGCTACTGCTGATATTATAGATCCCAAGAAATCTACCGGCCTCCAAACTATTCAAAACGGAACCGGCATGGGGTTTGATATCGGCGTTTTGACCTCCCTCAGTGTCCCGATGGTATCGACTTTAAAGGTTGGAGCAGTAATCAGGGACCTCGGCGAAAGCATCAAGTACACCCCCAAGACTCGCAACGTGTTTATTGATAAAAATACCGGTCAGGTAACTCAGGATGCGGAAGCAGTCGGAGCAGATTTCACGACCACTATCGATAGCTCAACCGCCATCGGAGCCTCCGCCGTGATTCCGGGCGTCGGTCTTCAGGTAGCGGCAGATATCGAAATGACCAAAACTGACACCAACACTCACATCGGGATAGAATATCCGATGCTAATGAGGACGCTAATCTTGCGTGCCGGTATCGCCTCGGGTCCGAACCTGGGATTAACTACAGTGGGAGCAAAAGTCAACCTGCTCCTCTTTACCCTGGATGCCGTCATGATTTCAGATTCAAAGCATTCGGATCTCAGCTCCACTGTGGTTGATATTAATATTGGATTCTAAAAGGAGAGGTAAAAATGAAAAAGGTATTATGGTTTTTCTTTATACTCGGAATCGGGGCGGTTTTGATTACTGGCTGTCAACAGGCTTCATCGCCGACTGCCACCCTCGATCCCAGCACCGCCGCCGCGGCGGTAGGTCAGGCGGTCAGCAGTTCTCTGACCTTTGACAGTCTCCTCGGATTCTCGGCTATGAGCGTTCAATCCGTTAAGGCGCAAACCACCGGTTTTTTATCGCCTGAGGCTGACGGCTGGTGGGGAGTCACTCTTTCTTCCCTCACTTTCGATTCCCAGAGCGTAAGCATTGAAGCCCATCTCAGGCTCTACGCCTCCACCGGAGCACTGATCGATACCCAGACCGAATTCGGACAGATCGGAGGAGCTTTAACCTTAGACAAACTGTACATGTACGGAACCTTAAGCTACTCCGGAATTGCCTCTTTCACCGTCAACCTGGGGAACAGCAAGGCCGATCCATTCAAAATAGAAGGGCTCTCCGTTACCGGCGGCGGAACTGTATCCGGCACTGTAAGCAACACAACGATCGCCAACGGCGAAACGCTGGTCGTCAGCATGACTTACAACGCCGTAACCTTAAGTGCTTCCGGCTATCCCAACGGGACCGTTGATTTCAGCATAACTTATGCCGGAACGACCTATGCGGGCACGATCACCTTCAACGGCACCGCCCTGGCTTCCATGACCTTTACGCAGGGATTAACCGGCACCTACACGATAAACCTCATAACCGGAATGGTTACCACCGCTTCGCTTTAACTTAGTCGGAAACGTTTATTAAGCAATCCCGGCCAGCGGTCGGGATTGCTTTTTCTTTATTCATACGCTATATTTAATGCATGTGGCAGTTCTGGGGAACCATCGCTGTTTCCGCTCTGGGTGGGACCTTTTTTATCCATTATCTGAAAAATTTTATCCTCCAAGAAAAGTATAAGTTCGCCTGGGATGGGGATGGTTTGATCGAAAGAGCCTTAATCACCGTTCTTATCATTTTCAACCGCTGGCTTTACCTTATCCCGGTCATGGTTTTTTTCAAGATCGTCTTCCGTTTGATCCTGATCGGGTATTTTAACGGATGGGTGAAGAGTCAAGAGCCCGGGAGCGCCTCACAAAAAGTCAAACTGAAATCCGAACTGGCATTTGATTTGATCCTGTCGCCGGCTTTTGCTATCCTGGTCGGGGTTGTCTTTTAAATGAAAAAGCTTCCTCTGGTTTTGCTCCTTCTTATAGTTTCTCTTTTTGCTTCTGCCTTCTCAGTAAAGGAATGGAAAGGCGCCCTTTACGACCGGATTAAAAGTGATGCGGAGAAAAGTTTTTCTGACCTTTTCCAACGCCATGTTACCATCCAGAGCGCCGGCGGCATCATTGTCGGACAAATCATATTAAAAGAAGTTTCCATTCCGGAGATCGGCCGAGTTCCCAAATTAATTCTCAGTTTTAATCCTCTAAAATTTGTTTATACTAAAGGAGACATCGTTGCTTCACTCACTAAAATTACCTTGGTTGACGGGGAATTAAAGCTGGAAAGAAATAAGGCCGATCGCTGGAATGTCCTCTCCCTGCTCCCAAAACCATCCGCCCCAAAAGCTCCCGCACCATCCCCCTTAGCCTTCCGGCTGGTCCTAAAAAATTGCAGTCTTAGCTATCTTGACCAGATCGGTTTCCGGCAAATGCCCAAAGAGTTTAAAACCAAAATAGAAAAAGTCAATGGAGAAGTCGACCTGCGCCATAAGGATAAGCTAAAATTTAATTTTTCCGCCCGGTTGCCCGAAGCGTTAAAAGCCTCCGGTTCATTCAATTTTCAAACCGGCAAATATGAAATGAACGTATCGGTTAATAAATTAAATTTAGAAAAATGGGGCAATTATGTCGTTCCCCTGGCTGATCTGGACTTTCGGGAAGGAACCGCCGATATATTGTTGAGGTTATCGCCTCCAAAAATTAAGGGCTGGATAACTTCTCTTGTCGGCAAAATAACTCTCAATAATGCAGCCGGTCGCTTTCAAACTCATAATTTTGGAGGGGTTTCCGGCAATCTTTTTATAGCTGATGAAAGCCTGGCTTTTAGCAATCTGAATGCTGAGATTGACCGGATCCCCACGGTCGTGAATGGACGAATCTACGATTTTTCCAAACTTAAGCTTGCTCTAAGTGTCACGCTCAAGGATGCTGAATTAAAAATTCTATCCTCGCTCCTTCCTCAGACCAGGGATTTGGATATCAGGGGGAAAACCAGCGGGGATCTCAAGGTGATCGGGAATTTGCTTGCGCCCCAAATTGAAGGTAAAACCACTTTCTCCAAGGCTGAGGTTTTCCAGCAAAAAATCACTGGCGCAACCTTCTTTTCCTTCAAAGACAACCTCCTTAGCGCGGAAGCAGACATCACGGATCTCTATAAAGGAACCGCCTCGCTTAAAATCTTCCTGGATCTTGCAAAAAAAGAGCCGCTTCTCAATTTAAAGGGAAAATTCTCAAATCTAAATCTGACAACCTTGTCACAAGACAGTCCCGGCATTGAAGGCCGCACAGATGGCTTGCTTGAAATTTCCGGGCCGCTCAACCATTTAACGGGCAAGCTTTCCGCCGCCTTCACGCAGGCGTCGGTTTTTGGCCAGCCGGTAAAAGATTTATCCGCCTCCTTTCGGATTATTAATGGGGATTTCCATCTGCAAAGTTTAGTCGCCAAATCGGGCGACGTTATTTTCTCTTCCCGCGGAAAAATCAGCCGCGATTTAACCTTTGACCTCCAAACCGAAGCCAGCGGTTGGCGGCTTTCGGGCAAAGGCATTCTCGGAAAAATGCAGGCCACCGTCAGCAAGTTCAAAGGAAGCATGCTATGGAAATGGGGTCCCGAGTTTTTAGCCGCCCCTTTAAAAAATCTGTATGCCTCGGGCGAAGCCACTTTATCCGACGGACAGATCGGAGAACAGTCTTTTGATCTGGCGCAGGGAAAAATCGATATCGGTGGAGGCAAGATCCAAATCGAGGATGCTTTTGTGCGAAAAGACGATTCTATCCTCCGAGTTTCCGGCCCAACCGGGATCGGTACTCCTACCCGGCTAAAGATTTCGGGAGAAAAGTTAAACCTGGAAAATCTTAAAATTGTAAATTACGTCCTCCCGCCTGAAGTCAAAGACCCAAAGGGCCTGGCTAGCCTTGAGGTCGAGATCACCGGCGCTATTTCGCAAGAAACCCGCATCACCTCTTTTGATCCGTTGCTCGATTTGAAAGTGAACGGGACGCTCATCCTGAGTAACGGCTCCATCGCCAAAATTCCGGTGAGCCGCCTGCAGGCAAAATTCAGCTGGCGGGACCGTTCCCTCTTCATTTCAGACGGCCGCCTCGAAATGCCGGATTCCACTTTGTCTCTTTATATAGAATCCCGGAAGGATCAAACCATCAATGTTTCGCTGGAGGGAAATGCCGATCTCTCGCTCTTCCAGCCTCTGACCAAGAAATACGGCCGGATTAGCGGCCGGGCGGGATTAAACTTAAAGCTCGTCGGAAAGATTGAACAACCTATGCTGGCCGCTTCCTTTCTGGCAAACGACCTGCGCTTCAATGAAATTTATTTTGACAGCATTTCCGGCAGTTTAAGTTTATACCGCAACCAGCTTCAATTGCTGCAGCCCGTATCATTTAAAAGCGGCAACGATCTCTATACTCTTTCAGGAAATGCCAGCTTTGTTCCCGAAAATCCGGGTGAAAGCGACATTGACCTGGAGCTTAAAATTCTGAAGGCAGATCTATCATCCGCTTATCGTCTTTTTGGAAACCTGCAGGGAGAAGTGCAGCGCCGGCTCTCCCTGCCAGAGGAAGGGAAAGCCATTAAAATTAATCCGGCCAACTTTTCACTTCCCAGTTATCAAACCTTTTGGCGCCGCGGCAATGTACTATTTTATTCCGCCAATGGAGAAAAGAGCTATTTTTTGAAAAGCTGGGGCGCCAGCCGGCTTGAATTTGAAAAAAGCCTGGCCGCCGCCCCCGCAGAAAACCTGGGGGGAAGACTAGCAGGGGATTTCCAGCTCAAAGGCAAAATCCAGAACCCTTCCGGCAAATTCATGCTTCAGCTGACCAAGGGTTATTTTCGAGATTTCACTTTTGATGAATTTTCAATCGCTGCCGCTCTAAAAAATCAGGAAATAAAGATCGAGAAAGCGCTCCTTTTAAAGGACCGTGGGACCATTTCTGCCCGGGGCAGCTATAATTTTAACGGCAAGCTCTCCTTGAATACGGTCGCCAATAATATGCCGCTGGACGTCCTTCAGCTCCTTTTCCCCAGGAAAGAATTTAAAGGTGTTTTTAACCTGAATGCCGATTTTGAAGGGCCGCTCGAAAACTTAAGGATTGCCCTGGCGGCGGCCGGCAACAATCTCACCCTTGCCGGGATAAATTTTGACAAAGCGGCTCTTTCGCTGTCCAAACGAGACAATCATTTTTTTCTGCGTGAACTTTCTCTCCTTCAAAAAAACCTGGTTTCCGGCGCTTATGGGTCGGTAGATCCGGGGGAGATAAATCTGGATCTAAATCTAAAGGGGGATGCTGTCGGGCTTATCAATCTGTTCACCAATGAAATCCAGTGGATCAAGGGTACTTCTCTAATTTCGGCCGAGGTTCGAGGCACCCCGGAAGATCCGAAAATCAATGGACAGATAAACCTGACCAAAGGGATCGTGTATGTTAAAGCCCTGGATTCAAATATCAGCAATCTCGAAGGAAAAGCTGCCATTAAAAACAATCTGCTCCGGATCGAGGCCCTGACCGGGACCTGGGCCGGCATCAAGACCCGCGGCGTTCCCAATCCGCTGGGCCTCTCAGGGACCATCGATCTCGGCAAAATGTTTGCCGGAAAAGGAATGGTCGATTTTAATCTTGCCTTCAGCCCCGCTCACCTCTACATCGCCTTCCCCAACCTCTACACCGGAAGTATGCGCGTGAGAGACATATCTCTGCAGGGGCCTTTTAATTTTGACTTCAGCCAGGGCCCGGTCCTGAAAGGAAAAGTGGAAGTGGATAACGCCTTGATCACTATCTCTCAGGCAGGAGCTCCGGCCGGAAAAGTTTTCCCGCTCGCCTTCGATCTGGAAGCCAATTTGACTAAAAATGTTTACGCCGCGATGGGGAATGTGGGCACGGTAAATTTGAGCAATATTCTGATGAACCTTGAGATCGCCGGAGAAGGGATACAAATTTCGGGCGATCTTAAAGCTCCCATTTTGTTGGGTAAAATCTTGATCAAACGGGGAACCATTAATATTTTCAATCGCGAGTTTACCCTGCTCTCCCCCGAAACCCAGAAAAAATATTTTCCTTATGACGCGGAGAAAATCCAGGATAATATCGCGAGCTTCAGCGGAGAAGAAGGTCCGGCTGGAATCATGCCGCGTCTCAATCTAATTTCGAGCATCAACGTCGAAAATCTGGAAAAGGATCAAAGTGGAACTTATGTTAAGAAGAAAGTAAATATCCTGGCCAGGCTGCAGGGAACTATGGGAGCCAAAACCGAAGAAGAGGGCCTGAAAATTGCGCTTTCGGCCTTTACGGAAGACAGGACCAAGTCTCCTCCGGAAATGGTCCCCGCCGCTTACAGCGAACAGGATCTGAAGGTCATGCTGCTCCCTGATTTCATTAAAGCGCTGGTTGGCGTGGGTCAGCCGGAAGAGGCCGGCAAACCCAAGGTAGACAGCAACCTGGTTCTTGCCGATTATTTGAACAGCTGGGGACAGACCCTCCTCTTTCGCAGCCTCGAGCGGGAAGCCGAAAAAACGCTGGGCCTGGAAAGCCTGACCCTTGAATACAACTTCGGCCCCCAGTTAAGGGAGGCGATGGGAGTTAAAAAAGAACCGGCCGGCTTCGAAGAAGAAAAACCGGCCTGGACGGTCGGATTTGCCAAGGCCCTCTTTGATCGCCTTTATGTCGACGTCCGCTACTCTCAGGGAACCGAGCAGGCCAAAGGCAGCACCGCTTCAACCACCTTTAATTATCAATTGACCTACAAACTCTCTGCGATTTGGTCTATAATATATTATCGCGAGCCAGCCAGCCTGACTGAGCTTATTACCGGATACCAGAAAGTTACTCTCAAGGCTGGCTTTACTTTATGGTGAATTTAAAATGAAAAAAATATTTTGTATCGTACTGCTGTCAACGGTGATCGGATCGATCGCCGGCGCAGCTCGAGTTAAAACTTCGGAAGTCGAGGTCCTTCCGGTCATTACGGCCCTGGAAATAAGGGGGAACCAATCTGTCCCTGAAAAAGAAATTATGGACGCTATCTTCAGCCGGGTTGGGGATAGTATAGTCGAAGAAAAGATCAAGGGGGATCTCAAGGCGATCTACGCGTCAGGGTATTTTTCGGACGTCACTTCTTCCTTCGAAGCTTTTGCCAAAGGGACCAAAGTGATCTTTAACCTGGTTGAAAACCCTAAGATCGAGGATATCGTTTTTGATGGGAACACGGTTTATTCCACTGCCGAAATCACTGCCCTCTTAGGCACCAAGAAAGGGGAAATCTTAAATTTCAAAAAGATGCAGGATGATATCGCTAAAATCAATTCTCGCTATAAAAAAGATGGCTATATTTTGGCCCGGGTGGTAGATGTCGAAACTGATAAAAAAACCAACTTCCTTCATTTTAAAATTATTGAGGGTCAGGTTGAATCAATTTCGCTCGAAGGGAATGATGCTACCCAGGATTACGTGATCCTGCGGGAGCTAAAGACCAAACCCGGTTCGGTTTTAAACGAAGACACGCTTAAAAAAGACTTGAGAAGAGTTTTTAACCTGGGTTTCTTTTCCGAAGTGACACCCAATTTTGAACCGGGCAGTTCCAAAGACAAGGTGATCCTCCAATTAAAGATCAAGGAAACCCGGACCAGCACCATCAATTTCGGCGGCGGCTACGGCGAGCGCGAAGGCTGGTTCGGCTTTGTGGACCTCTCGATCAACAACCTTTTTGGCACCGCGCAGGGAGTGCTGCTCCGCGGACAGTCAGGTCAGCAGCTTTCCACCTATCAGCTTAAATATTTCAACCCCTGGTTCTGGGAGAAAAAATTGGGAGACCATGCGGCTCTGACACTCAGAAGGTGGCTCACTATCGGTCGCGACATCTTTCTTGCCGACCAGAGCGGAGTTTATAATGGTTTTGATGTTTCACTGGGAAAACCTCTGCGCGACTATTACAACGTCACCTGGACGCTCGGAAGCGAAAGAGTGGATCCCTACGGAAGTTCCTCCTTTGAAGGCTATCAATCCAATACTGTCGGTGTGGGCCTTTCCTATGATACCCGCGATTTCTGGCTTAATCCCAAAGAAGGCCGCTATTATTCTCTGGATATGAAACAAGGTTGGAAATATGCCAGCTCTACCACCAGCTTCTCCAAGGTAGGATTGGATTTAAATCATTATTATCCGGTCTTTGAAAACCAGGTATTGGCAATGCACGCCGGAACCGGGATCGGCATCGGGGATATCCCCATCGGGGAAATCTACTGGGCGGGCGGAGCCAATACCGTGCGCGGCTATTATCCTTCGGAAGCCAAAAAGGGGAGGCGCAAACTCATAACCAATGTTGAATATCGGTTAAACTTTAATGAAATGTTCCAGGGAGTGTTCTTTTACGATTGGGGAAACGCCTGGGATACAGGCGGAGCCGATTTTTCACAGTTTATCTCCGGGTGGGGCCCCGGCATCCGCATCAATACCCCGCTGGGACCAATTCGCCTCGATTATGGGGTCGCCGGCGGAAAAGCCTTTGGCGAAGGGATCATGCATTTTTCCATCGGGCAAGCCTTCTAGTTAATGTCTCCAGTCGCCAGTCACCTGTCGCCTGTCTTTGATATTTATTTAAAAGAGCTTTTAGAGTGGAATGAAAAGTTTAACCTAACCTCTATCACGGATCCAGAAGAGATCCGCAAAAAACATTTCGAAGATTCTCTTCTTCTCTTACAAACTATCCAACTGACCAACGAGTCGGTGGTGGATGTAGGCGCCGGGGCGGGATTTCCAGGCATTCCCCTCAAAATTGCCTGCCCGGAAATCAAGCTTACATTATTAGAAGCTACCAAAAAGAAGGTTGAATTTCTCAAGCATATTATTCAAGTTCTGGAACTAGTAAATACAGAAGCGATTTGGGCGCGGGCGGAGGACTTTGCTCGGGAGCATCGCGAAGAGTTTGATCTGGCAGTTTCCCGCGCAGTTGCCAAGCTGAACGTTCTTTGTGAGTATTGTCTGCCTTTCGTGAAAATTGGTGGATTGTTTGTTGCTTATAAAGAAGAAAAAGTTGAAGAGGAAGCCAAACAAGCGGAAAAAGCGATTGAAATCCTCGGCGGAAAATTAAAAGAAATTAAAATATTACCTTTTCGCTCGCTGGTTATTATTGAAAAAGTTTCCAAATCTCCTGATAAGTATCCCCGCCGCGCCGGGATGGCAAAGAAGCGGCCGCTTTGATATAATAATATTTATGGTGCAAGACCATTCTTTTGATATTGTAAGCAAACCAAACCTGCAGGAAATCGATAACGCTATCCAAATGGCAATGAAAGAGATCTCCACCCGTTTTGATTTCAAGGGAAGCATCAGCAAGATCGAAAAAGTCGAAGGTAAAATTAACCTTGTTTCCGATGATGAATTCAAGCTGAAAAATGTGGTAAACGTTTTGCAAGATAAGTTAGCTAAACGTCAGGTCCCCCTAAAGTTCTTCGAATACGGAAAAGTGGAAGAAGCGCTGGGCGGGACCGCCAAGCAGGAAGTCGTAATTAAACAGGGAATCCCGCAGGAAAAGGCCAAGGAAATCACCAAATTGATCAAGACTGCCGGATTAAAGGTGCAGGCGCAGATCCAGGGCGATGAAATCCGGGTTTCGGCTAAGAAAATCGACGATCTTCAAACCGCCATTCAGCATATTAAAGCCGCCAACCTTCCAATCGTGCTTTCGTTTATCAACTACCGCTAGTGGAAAACATTCTTGATCTAAGTTTAGAAGAGCTGCAAAAAGCCTTCCAGGAATTGGGTTTGCCCCCTTTTCGCGCAAAACAGATTTATTCCTGGGCACATCACAAATTAACCTTCGATTTCGAAAAGATGTCTGAACTCCCGAAGCTGCTTCGCTCGCAACTTTCTGAAAGATTCAACCTTCGAATCCCTTCTATTAAGAAAATTTCGGTTTCTAAGGATGGGACAAAAAAATATCTTATGGAATTAAATGATGGGAACCTAATTGAAAGCGTGCTGCTGGAAGATGGATCCGGAAGAAAAACCATCTGTCTCTCAACCCAGGTTGGCTGCTCTCTGGATTGCACCTTTTGCGCTACCGGGAGTATGGGCTTTAAACGGAATTTGAAGGTCGCGGAAATTTTGGGCCAGGTCTATCTGATCGCAAAAGAAAATCCTGAAGTTTCCAACCTGGTCTTTATGGGTATGGGAGAACCCTTTTTGAATTATGATAAAGTTTTAAAGAGTATCCGCATTCTAACTTCAAAAGAAGGCCCTAACTTTGGACAAAGGAAGATCACCGTTTCAACCTGCGGCATTCCGGATACCATCCGAGCCTTCGCGCGAGAAGGCCTTCAGGTACGTCTGGCAATTTCCCTGAATGCCGCCGATGACCCAACCCGCTCCCAACTGATGCCTATCAACCGAAAATATGGTTTGGCCAAACTCCTTGACTCAATCAAATATTACATAAAAGAAACCGGCAGGCGAGTCACGCTCGAATACGTCATGCTTGACAGAATAAATGACCGAGAACAAGATATCAAGAATTTGATCCGGCTCTGCCGCGGTCTCTCCGTCAACGTAAATCTCATCCCGTTTAATCCTTTCGGGAAGAAGTTTAAGCCTTCCAGCCCAGCCGCCGTGAACCGCTTTCTGAAAGCGCTTGTGTCGGAAAAGATCAACGCGATTGTGCGCCGCAGCCGCGGCACTGAAATTCATGCCGCTTGCGGACAACTGGCCGCTCATCAATAAAACCCATCAATTAAAGGCTTGCCAACCTGACTTTCCTGTGATAAGATTCTGTTAAGAGAAGAAGGTAGACCGGTTAGGAAACGAGGGGGCAGTTTTTATTCATGTTTTACATTAAAATGTCATTAAAACCGATAAAGTTTTTAGCGCGATTCCTTGACTTTAGCTAACCGGATAACACTTTTAAGGATTGCGGCAATCCCCCTCTGTCTGCTTTTCCTCCTGATGGGTTTCTATGGCCTGGCAACGGTGGTCTTTCTTCTTCTCTCCTTTTCGGACGCGATCGATGGCTATGTTGCCCGAAAGTACCATCAGGTTTCCGAAATTGGAAAACAACTTGATCCCTTAGCGGATAAGATCTTAGTCATAACGGTTCTGATTGGTTTAACCAGCCTGGGAAGGACGCCGGTGATTCCGGTAATAATCCTGACCGTGCGCGAACTGATCGTCGCCAGTTTCCGCACCAAAAAAGTTTTTGCCGCCAGTCCGATCGCAAAATGGAAAACCTTTTTTCAGATTATTGCGGTGGTCATGCTGATGCTTAATCTTCCCCTCGCGGGCTGGGCGCTCTGGTTCTCGGTCTTGCTTTCCCTGCTTTCAGGAGGGGTATATCTTTGGCAGATCAAAATAATAAACCGGCTCTAAATCCGCCCAATGTACAGCCGGTTGAAATTAAGCTGGAAGACTTTTTTACAAAGGTCCTTTCGGTAATCGGCCGCACCACCGATCAACAGATCTCGGATTTGCTGAAAAAAAGCAACCAGACGGTCTCGGTGGCTGAATCGATAACCGGCGGCCTCATTTCCAACCGACTGACCAATATCCCCGGAAGCTCAGAATACTTTATCGGCGGAATAGTCTGTTATTCACCGCGAATTAAAGTAGTCCAGGTTGGAGTCCCGGCCGCTCTCATCAGCCAGTACGGCGCGGTCAGCAAAGAAGTAGCCGTCTCCCTGGCCGAAGAGATCAGGAAGCGCTTCAGGACCGATATCGGCATTTCTGCCACCGGGGTGGCAGGGCCGGCTCCGATCCCGCCCGCACCGGTGGGAAAGGCTTACATCGCGCTCGCTTCAAATCGCGAAGCTGAGTGGAAAGAGCTTAATCTGCAGGGCACGCGAGCTGAGATCCGAGAAAAAGCCGCCCAGGCCGCTCTCGGGCTTCTCTGGCTGTACCTCGGAGGCGAAGAAGTATTAAAATAAGGATCTTTATCTCGGTGGAGCTGCCGGATGAGATTAAAAAGAACATAGTCGAAATGGTCAACGAGCTCAAAGAAACCGGCGCCGCCGCAGCGTGGGTTGAGGCCGATAACTTGCACGCGACTCTGAAGTTTTTGGGCTGGGTGGAAGACCGGGAGCTAATAAATATAGCCGGGCTGGCAGCCAGGGCCGCGGTTGGAACCAAAAGTTTTAAAGTTAAATTAGAAGGGATGGGAACTTTCCCACCCGGAAAGTCCCCCCGGGTGATCTGGGTTGGAATAACTGAAGGAGGGGATAAGCTAACAAAATTGGCCAATTCGCTTGAGGAGATCTTTTCTCAAGCCGGTTACCGGAAAGAAGAAAGGGGATTTACTTCACATATAACGGTCGGAAGAGTTAAAGAAAGGAAGGGAGTTGATAAGCTGAAAGAAAAAATAGAAAGTTTTAAGAACGCAAAATCGGGGGAAGCCTGGGTCGATTCGATTTCTGTCATGAAAAGCATACTTACCCCAAAAGGACCGATTTACGAAAAAATAAAGGAGATAAAATTATGAGTGAAGAAAAAGGAAAAGCTTTAGACATTGCCATTTCTCAAATTGAAAAGAATTTTGGTAAAGGTTCAATCATGAAGTTGGGGGAAGCCACCAAGCTGGCGGTAGAAACTATTCCCACCGGTGTTCTCTCGTTAGATGTGGCCCTGGGCGTGGGCGGACTTCCCCGCGGAAGGGTGGTTGAAATCTTTGGGCCCGAAGGCGGCGGAAAGACGACCGTTTCACTGCATGTGGTGGCGGAGGCGCAGAAAAGGGGAGGGATCGCCGCTTTTATTGACGCTGAGCATGCCATGGATCCGAAATATGCCCGAAAGCTGGGAGTGGATATAAATAATCTGCTCATTTCCCAGCCGGATTACGGAGAGCAGGCACTGGAAATTGCGGAAACCTTGATCCGTTCCGGAGCCATCGACGTCATTGTCGTCGATTCGGTTGCCGCGCTGGTTCCCAAGTCCGAGGTTGAAGGGGAGATGGGAGACGCGCAGATGGGCCTGCAGGCAAGATTGATGTCGCAAGCGCTGCGAAAACTCACCGCGGTAATTTCCAAATCCAAAACCGTCATGATCTTCATCAACCAGCTGCGGGAAAAGATCGGCATCATGTTCGGCAATCCGGAAACTACCCCGGGCGGTCGCGCTCTCAAATTTTATTCTTCGGTCCGATTGGATGTCCGCGCCGCTGAGAAAATCAAAGAAGCGGATAAAATCATCGGAACCCGGGTTAAAGTGAAAGTAGTGAAAAATAAGGTCGCCCCACCCTTCCGGGAAGCAAGCTTTGTGCTCATCCACGGCGAAGGGGTCCTGCGCGAAGCGGATATTCTGGACCAGGGGGTCAATTTGAAAATCATTGAAAAAAGCGGTTCCTGGTATACCTGGGGCAGCGAAAAACTCGGCCAGGGCTTTGATGGCGCCATCAAATTTATGAAGGAAAACAGCAAGCTGACCAATAAGATCGAAAACGAAGTAAGGAAGGCTATCGTTTCCGAATCGCAAAAATAATTAGGAGGGATTACCATGTCGCTTGAGGCATTAATTTATATTGTAATCGCCGCAGTCGTTGTCTTCGGGCTGGCGGTGGCTTATCTGATAATTAAGAGACAATTAGCGGAACAAAAGGTGCGCATCGCGGAAGAGACCGCCAAGCGCATTCTGGAAGACGCCAGGAAAGAATCGGAAAGAATAAGAAAGGAGGCCCTGCTCGAAGCCAAAGATGAAGCCCTAAAGCAAAGGGCTGAATTAGAGCGGGATAATAAAGAAAGAAAAGCCGAATTTGCTGCTCTGGAGCGAAGGCTCCAGTCGCGGGAAGATCACCTGGAAAATAAAGAGAAGAACATCGAAAACCGCGAAAAAACCATTAAAAAAGCGGAAGAAGAACTGATTAAACTGCGAGATACCCTGCAGAAAATCAGAGATCAACTGATCGTCGAATTGGAAAAAGTTGCCGCCCTATCGCGAGAAGAAGCCAAACAGGAATTGCTGAGCAGATTGGACAAAGAGCTGGAAGTCGAGGCCGCCAAAAGGATCAAAGCCAAGGAAGAAGATGTCAAAAAAGAAGCGGATAAACGAGCCCGGGAAATTTTGGCCACCGCCATCCAGCGCTGTGCGGTCGATCACGTGGTGGAAACCACCACTTCGGTGGTTGAACTCCCCAGTGATGAAATGAAAGGACGCATCATCGGCCGCGAAGGAAGGAACATCCGCGCCTTCGAGACCCTTACCGGGGTTGATCTGATCGTAGATGATACGCCGGAAGCGGTGATCCTTTCGAGTTTCAATCCTCTGCGCCGCGAGACCGCCCGGCTGACGCTCCAGAAACTGATCGCCGACGGCAGGATCCATCCGGCGCGGGTGGAAGAGATGTATGAAAAGGCCAAGCAGGATCTCAAAGCCGCCATGTGGGAACACGGCGAACGCGCTGCTATGGAAACCGGCGTTCACGGCATCCCTCCAGTAATCATCCAATTGCTGGGAAGGCTGCATTACCGGACTTCCTACGGCCAAAATGTGCTGCAGCATTCAGTTGAGATGGCCCATCTGGCAGGCATGTTAGCTTCGGAGCTTGGAGTTAACGTCAACCTCGCCAAGCGCGCGGCTCTGTTGCATGACCTCGGAAAAGGGATTGATCAGGAAGTCGAAGGAACCCACGTTCGCCTGGGAGTTATGTTTGCAGAAAAAGCGGGAGAATCTCCAGAAGTCCTGCATGCCATGGAAGCGCACCACGGCGATGTGGAACCCAAAACCATCGAAGCGGTGATCGTGCAGGTTTGCGATGCCATCTCCAGCGCTCGTCCCGGCGCCCGCCGCGATACCCTCGAAGCCTACGTCAAGCGATTAGAAAAGCTAGAATTGGTCGCCAAGGGTTTTGAAGGAGTGGAAAAAAGCTATGCTATTTCCGCCGGGCGGGAGATCAGGGTCATCGTCCAGCCGGAAAAAATTGATGATCTTATGGCCGCCAAACTGGCCCATGACATCGCCAAAAAGGTGGAGGCTGAACTCGAATATCCCGGCGAAGTAAAAGTGACCGTTATTCGAGAAACTCGAGCTACGGATGTTGCAAAGTAAATGAATATCTTATTTATCGGGGATATCGTTGGAGCTTACGGACGGGCGATCGTAAGGCATCTGCTTCCTGACATCAAGAAAGAGCATGCGATCGATTTCACCATTGCCAATGGGGAAAACTCCGCCCATGGATACAGTATTACGGAAAAGATCTATAACGAACTGCTGGCCATGGGCGTGGACGCCATCACCATGGGCAATCACATGTGGGAGAAGAAGGAGATGGTTCAAAAGATTTCCGCCCTGGGAAGAATGGTGCGCCCGGCCAATTATCCCCCGGGAGTTCCCGGAAAGGATCATTTGATCATTGATTTTAAGGGAACCGAAATCGGGATAGTTAACTTTCTTGGCAGGGTTTTCATGCAATGCATGGATTGTCCTTTCCAAGCAGCCGAACGGCTTATCCCAAAAATAAAAGAGCAGGCAAAGATCCTCATCGTAGATATTCACGCCGAGGCCACTTCGGAGAAGAACGCAATGGGTTATTTCCTCGACGGCAAAGTCTCGGCGGTCATTGGAACGCACACTCACGTGATCACAGCGGATGAAAGAATCCTGCCTAAAGGAACCGCTTATATTTCGGATATCGGCATGGTCGGCGCGCAGGACTCGATCATCGGCATGAATAAAGAGCAGATCCTCAAAAGGTTCACGACCCAGATGCCGGAAAAGTTTGAGCCTACGGAGGAGGGCCCGGGGATTTTTAACGCGGTTTTGCTCAAGGTTGACCCCTCAACCGGAAAAGCCCTTGGGATTAAAAGCATCATTAAAATAACCGAGCCCTTGCCGATGCCGAAGGATGAGAAGAAATAATCAGCTTAAGTCTTTGAGACGCTCCTGAATAACATTTATCTTGGCAGAGAACTCAGCCTCCCGCTCTTTTTCCTTCTGCACCGATTCCGGGTTGGCGCGTGTGAGGAAGTTCTGATCGGCGAGGCGGTTACTGATCTTTATAAGTTCTGATTCCAGTTTTCCTTTTTCCTTGGCAAGCCGTTCTTTTTCTTTTTCAAAATCGATCAAGCCTTTTAATGGGACATAGCCCTTCGAATCAAAGACCACAAAGGTCGCGGATTGCCTTGGCGGCTCATCGCCTGATCGAGCGATCTTTATATCCGATGCTTTTGTAAGCAGTTTTATATACGAGGAAGACTGCTGGATGATCCTTGTTTCATCCTTCCCGGGGATAATCACTACTTCAACTTCCTTGGTCTGCACCCCATAATTAGCCTTAATATTCCTTATGGCCGAAATAATGCCCTTTAGATATTCAAAATCGGAGATCAGCGGCATATCAATTAATTTATCATCCGCCTTAGGATATTTGGCTAATGAAATGCTTGGTTTCTGTTCCATGCCATCGGTTTTCTCTTTCAATTTCTGCCAGATCTCTTCACTAATAAAGGGCATAAAAGGATGCAGGAGGCGCATGGTATTTTCCAGCACATAAAACAGAACCCTCAAACTCCGATCTTTTCTGGCCGGATCGTTCGAATAAAGCTCGATCTTTGAGATCTCGATGAACCAATCGCAGAACTCGGCCCAGATAAAATTGTAAAGTTCAAAGGCGGCCCGGCCAAACTCGTAATTATCTATACTGACAGTTACTTCCTGAATTGTGCGGTTGAGGCGGCTGATGATCCACTTCTCTGCCATATTGAGCTCTTTTGGCAATCCTGCATCAACTTTATTGTCCGCGTTCATCAATACAAACCTGCTGGCATTCCAGATTTTATTGGCAAAATTCCTGGCTTCGGTTATCTTATCCTCTGAAAGCTTAACGTCCTGACCCTGACCGGCTATCAAAGAAATGAAAGCAAAGCGCAGCGCATCCGCCCCTGCTCTATCAATAACCTCCAATGGATCGATCACGTTCCCCCACGATTTGCTCATCTTCTTGCCGTGGATATCTTTTACCAGGCCGTGGATGTAAACGGTGTGGAAGGGCTCTTTTTTCATGAAGTGGATCCCGGCCATGATCATCCGCGCCACCCAGAAGAAAATGATATCGTAGCTCGTCACCAAAACATCGGTCGGATAATAGGTTTTGAGGTCTTCGGTCTGGTCGGGCCAGCCTAAAGTTGAGAACGGCCAAAGCGCCGAAGAAAACCATGTATCAAAGACATCGGGGTCTTGCTTCCAATTCTCTCCTTTGGGAGGCTCCTCTCCTACATAAATCTCATCTCCACGGTACCACGCAGGGATTTGGTGGCCCCACCACAGCTGGCGGGAAATGCACCAGTCACGCAGATTGGTCATCCATTGGAGATAAAGCTTTGTCCAACGCTCGGGGACAAATTTGATTTTCCCTTCTTCAACCGCGGCAATGGCTTTCTCTGCCAGAGGTTTCACCTTAACGAACCACTGATCAGAAAGGTAGGGCTCGATGATGGTGTTGCAGCGGTAACAATGACCGATCGAGGTTTCGTAATCCTCCACCTTGACTAAATAGCCCTTTTCTTCCAACAGCCTTATAATTTCTTCTCTGCCCTTAAATCTTTCCATGCCTTCAAGGCCTTTAAGGCCGTTCTTCTCTTCTTCTGAAAATTCAGCAAGTGTTATATGTCCATCCGGCGTTAATATATTAATGAAAGGAAGATTGTGTCGCATTCCCATCTCATAATCATTCGGATCATGCGCTGGAGTAACTTTTACCGCTCCTGTCCCGAAAGATGGATCAACAAAGTCATCCTTTATTATTGCGATATGCCTTCCAACCAGCGGAAGTTCAACTGTCTTCCCCCACATGTGTTTATAACGCTCATCTTTGGGATTGACCGCGATCGCGGTATCGCCCAGCATGGTTTCCGGCCGGGTTGTCGCTACGGTTAAAGGGCCGTATTTAATATGCCAGAGCTTGCCCTTAATTGTTTCGTGTTCGACTTCGATATCAGAGATAGCGGTTTTGTCTTTCGGGCACCAGTTGATGATTCTTTTCCCTCGGTAAATCAAACCCTCGTGGTAAAGCTGAACGAAATGGCGTTGAACCGCTCGAGACCTTGGCTCATCCAGGGTGAAACATTCCCGAGACCAATCGCAGGAAGCGCCCAGTCGGCGAAGTTGCTGGGTTATTCTTCCGCCGTATTCTTTTTTCCACTCCCATACCTTTTCGACAAACTTTTCGCGTCCCAAATCATCTTTGGTTTTTCCTTCTTTTTTCAATTCGCGCTCGACCACATTTTGCGTAGCGATCCCGGCGTGATCAGTTCCCGGGACCCAGAGAGTTTTGAAACCTTGCATTCTTTTATAACGAATCAGCAAATCCTGAATGGAATTGTTTAAAGCATGTCCCATATGCAGCGAACCAGTAATGTTAGGAGGAGGTATTACGATAGTGAAAGGGACTGGGGACTCGGGGCTAGGCTTGAAATAACCGTTTTCTTCCCAGATTTTGTACCATTTTTGTTCGACCTCGGATGGGTTATATACCTTTGAGAGTTCTTCGCTCATTTCAAGATGATTATATCAGAATTGCTAAATAGAGTGAAATTTTGATTCCGACACAGTGATAATAATTGTGAATACAATATAAGGAGGAATAAGCATGTTCACGTTAAGCACAGTGTTTATCAGGTCAGTTAATCTATTTCGCGGTCAGGAAGTGCGGGCCAAAAGTCCGCATACCAGTGTCTGGGGCCGATTAAGGCTGGCCGGCAAAAGTCCCGCCCTTGAAACTTTGGTGATGGAAAATCTGAAACGCGAAATCGCCGCCGGCTCTGTTTCAACAGCGGTTTTGGTAAAACTGGTTATAACTATGCCTTACGAATCATCGGCCGAAATATTAAAAAGGATGGCTATAGATCATATTGTGTCCGATCCAGCTAATCACGCTGAGGCGGTCAGAGCCGCGATTAGATACCTGAATGACCAGACACATCATCAGAAATGTATCATCCGCACAGATTTTCCTCAAATATCTGAAGAGCATTATTTTTTCCCGCGCATTAGTTACGCCCAGGGTCTCTTGCGCGGAATAATGAAAAAGAGCACTGATGCCTCATTAAAACAAACCATCAAAGAAACACTGGATAAAGCTCCGTCGGATAAAGTTCCTTCAGAATACTTTGAGCGTTGGCGGTAATTTCAGCAAGGGTCATAACGATAACGCTGGCGGTGCTGAAGAAAACCGCAAGTTGCTTGAATAATATCCGCTTAAAGAACTTTCTTTAGAGTGTTCCAGATTCTCATATTTTCGGCTTCATCAGAAAGCTTCTGCGCCCATTTTTCAAGATATTTTCTGTCCAGCTTGCCTTTTTGCCGCTCTATAATCGATTTAATATCCAGCATATCTTTTTCCCGGCCGGGTATAAGTTTAAGGAGGATCAAATCCTCGGCTGAAGGAATAAAGGTTTTCCGGCCCAAAAGCGTTATCTGTTTTTTTCTCTTAAACGCTGATTCCTCAAATTCGGTGGAAGAAATAATTATGTCGATCCATAGTCCGTTGAAATCCAGCCTGAAAGCCCCTTTTAATTCCACATCATTCAAGATGACCTTTGGATTAGCTTGAAACCCTTCTTTTGCCGCTTTTTTAATGATTTCAGGAACCGATTTTTTGGGGGTGAAAATGATCAGATCAATATCCTGCGTCATTCTCGGTTCGCCCAACACACCGGCAGCCAAACCGCCGATCAAGAGATAAGGTATTTTCTCTTTTTCAAGGAGTGAGAGTGTCTTTGAATAGAGCTTATCTAATGGGCTTTGCATGTTTTAGCGCTTTTTCAATGGAAAGCGGGTTGTCTTTGCGCTTTGATATAAACGACGCAAGCAATTTTGAAGTGAGGATATTTTCTAAAATTTCAATGCCACGCTTTAAAGTCAGCGATTTTAGATATTTCGCGCGCTTTTCTTTGGCTTCTTTTAGAAATTTATCGACATTTTTAATCATTATGCTATTTTACCATTTTCATAAATAATTATCTAAAATTATCTTATCCGTCAGATTCTTCAGCTTCAAATATTCCCTCATCCCCGGAAACGCCGCTGAAGCCGGCATCAGTCCGACGATTTCCGAATTGATAATATTAACCTGATATTCTTTTGCCCATTTGCTGACTTCATCAAAGACTTTCTTCAATGAGGTTTCTTGATGGTCAACAATGTTGATCGTTACTTGAGTAATTCCCTGACTCTTTAGCTCCACTCCCAGGGCCCTCACTCCGGGCAAGCCACCATCTTTTTCTCGAATATTTTTAGCAATCGATTTCACAATGTCACGGTCCTGAGTATCCAAATTCACATTAAAAGCGATCAGATAATTGCGCGCTCCCACTGCGGCAGCTCCGGCAGTAACATGTAAACCCTCACCCATGTCCGGTTTGCGGTGCGGATCGTTAATCTCCTGCTTCAAAATAGAATAACCGCCTCTCCTGACAGAGCTAAGATCTTTCCTTTCCTGTATTTTTGCGGCCTCACCATAGAAATATACCGGCAGCTTAAGCTGATTCCACAGCTCTTTTCCCAGCTGGTGGGACAGGGTAACCGTTTCCCGCATCGAGATACCTTGCAGCGGCACGAATGGGATCACGTCCACCACCCCAATGAAAGGGTGCACGCCGCTATGTTCACGGACATCCAGCAGCTGCATTGCCCGCTCCGTCATGCTGAAAGCCGCTTTTCTCACCGCCTCAGGTTCGCCGACAAAGGTTACAACCGATCGATTGTGATCGGGGTCAGAATGAACGTCCAGGACCTTGACGCCCTTGAGGGTCGCAACGATTTCGTTGATGATCGACTCGTCCGATCCTTCAGAAAAATTGGGGACACATTCAACTAACTTACTCACCCTGCAGCCCCTTTACGGCTTTCTCCAGATCGCTGTTTTCCAGCGACTCTTTTTCGATTAAAACCTTGGCGATCTCTTCCAGCTTGGGGCGATTTTTGGTCAGTATATTTTTGGCTCGCACATAGCAATCATTAATGATTTTTTCAATCTCACGATCAATTGCATCTGCTGTCTGCTCGCTGTAATCCTTCATTTCCGCAATATCCCTTCCCAAAAAGATCTGCCGGTCTTTTCGCCCAAAAGTGCGCGGGCCGAGTCCGCTCATCCCAAACTCCGTTACCATTCTCTTGGCAAGCTCGGTTGCTCTTTCCAGATCGTTATGCGCTCCCGAGGTAACGGTGTTAAACATTATTTCTTCCGCTACCCTTCCCCCCATCATTACCGTTATCTGTTCCAGCGCCTGATCCTTGGTAACCAGATATTTGTCCTCTAACGGAAGTTGAAGGGTGTAACCGAGAGCCATCCCGCGGGGAAGAATTGAGATCTTGTGAACTTTATCAGCATTAGGGAGAACCTGAGAAAGGATGGCGTGCCCCACTTCGTGGTGCGCCACGATTTTCTTCTCGCGGTCGGAGATGACACGGCTTTTCTTCTCCGGGCCCGCCATCACCCTGTCCACCGCTTCTTCTACTTCTTCCATGGTAACTTCGGATTTATTGACGCGGGCAGCCAGAATCGCGGCTTCGTTTAAGACATTTTCGAGATCGGCTCCGGTAAAACCCGGGGTCCTTCTCGCCACCACGTTAAGGTCCACATCTTTCGCCAGGGGCTTTCCCCGGGCGTGGATCTTCAAGATCGCTTCTCTCCCTTTTAAATCGGGTTTATCCAGCACGATCTGTCGGTCAAATCTTCCCGGCCGCAGCAGCGCCGGGTCGAGAATGTCGGGGCGATTGGTCGCCGCAATCACAATGATATTGATTTTGGGATCAAATCCATCCATCTCCACCAGGAGCTGATTAAGCGTTTGCTCTCTTTCATCATGACCGCCGCCCAGGCCGGCTCCCCGCTGACGCCCAACCGCATCCACTTCATCCATAAAAATTATGGAAGGGGTTTGCTTTTTGGCCTGTTCAAAAATCGAACGCACCCGCGCGGCGCCCACTCCCACAAACATCTCTACAAAGTCTGATCCCGCGATAGAAAAGAAAGGGACATTTGCTTCACCCGCGATGGCGCGCGCCAAAAGCGTCTTGCCGGTTCCGGGAGCCCCCATCAGCAAGAGACCTTTGGGAATTTTCGCGCCCAGAGCCTGAAACTTCTGGGGGGTTTTCAGAAAATCGACGATTTCCTTAAGTTCTTCTTTGGCCTCATCCACTCCGGCGACATCAGCAAAAGTTACATCCACTTTACCCACCAGCGGACGGACATTGGCCCTTCCGAACTGCATCGCCTGGGTGTTTACCCCCTGCGCCTGGCGCACCATCAACCACCACAGCAGGCCGAAGAAGGCCACCGGCACCAAAAGCTGGATGAAAAGATTCCAAAGCCAGTTGGTTTCCATGGGAGCTTCAACCTTGATAGCAACCCCTCGCTCGCGGAGCAAAGAGACCAAATTTGGGTAATTTACGGCACGCGTGCGAAAGCGGGATTTGTCTGCCAGGATCCCCGAGATCATATCACCGGCAATAGTGACTTCTTTAATTCCCCTTTTGTCCGCGAGGTCCAAAAAGCTCGAAAAGGGGATCTCTTTGATCTTCCCTTCAGTTGAAAAAAGAGGGGCTATGAACGCTATCCCGATCAGGATTAATAGCAAGTATATTAAAATATTCCGCCAATTGGCTTTCATATCTTATAATTATATCACGTTTCCGTCGGGAGTTCTATTTCTCCGAGGCCTTGACTCTATTCCAGAGAGCGTCCATTTGCTTGAGGTCCATCTTCTTTTTGTGGAGTTTTCTCTCAATTTGCGAGAACCGGCGCATAAACTTGCTGTTCGCCTGCTGCAGCGCTTCTTCCGCATCTATATTTAACTTCCTCGCCACATTAACCACCGCAAATAACAAATCCCCAATTTCTTCCCTCAACTTTCTACTTTCTACTTTCAACTTTCTACTTTCTAAAATTTCATGTATTTCATCGAGCTCTTCGTGCACCTTCTCCCACGCTCCCGCCACCCTGTCCCAGTCAAACCCAACCCGCGCCGCCCGGCGCTGAACTTTGTCCGCTCGATAAAGAGCTGGTAGTGATTGCGGTATCGATTCGAGTATCCCTTTGTGCTTTTCCCCCTTGACCATTGCCTCTTGATCCTTGATTTTTTCCCATTTCATCCAAACCTCTTCTTTCGTTTTTGCTTCCCCTTTTGCAAATACATGGGGGTGGCGTCTAACCATTTTAGAGGAGATTGAATTGATGACATCCTCTATCCCAAATTTCTTAGTTTCCGCCGCAAAGACCGAAAGCATCACCACGTGCAGCAGCATATCTCCCAGTTCTTCGGTAAGGCGGCGGTAATCCTTATCATTAATAGCCTCAATGGCTTCGTAAACCTCTTCCACCAGGTAGGGCTTCAGGGTCTCCATCGTCTGCTCCCGGTCCCAGGGACACTCCCGCCGAAGTTTCTTCACTATTTCAACAAATTCTTCGAATTTATTGCCCGTTTTTCCCATGGCCTTAATTATAGCATCAGCATGCAAGTTTTTTGCCCCAAAACCCGATAATATTAGTGGTTAAGGAGATTAAAATATCTTATGGCAATAGAAGCAGGTAAAATAAATCAGGGAGGCCTCGATCTTAAAACCTTGGGGCTTAACTCGCCGATGGAAGTGATCGACATCCTGGCGGCCCTGAAGGTCGACGGAAAACCGGTGATCACCGACGATAAGGCCCTTCTCAATCCGCAAGTTAAGGCCGAACACGTCATGAATTACTTCAAGGAAAATTTTAATATGAAATCGAATGAACTACCGCATCTGGCCTCGGTCATCAAGCGTGACTTAAAGGCTGGGAAGTTAGGATGGGAAGCATAAAATGGCTATAGGGGCATCGACCGAATATATCAAACACGTAGACAAAACCTTTATAAAACCGGCAACCACTCCGGATGTCCTTCGTTCACGGGTACTTCCCGCGCGAAAAGAAATCAACCCGGTAGATGCTGCCAGAATATCGAATAATCTGGAGTTGCCCAAAGCCGAAAAGCTTAATCTGCATCCGGAAAAACCCGTCGCGGATGAAACCCGTCTTCCATTTCAGCAGACAGCCGGCAGCGATTTGCTTTTTCACTGTCTTGGCGTCGGAGAATATTCCGATCTCAGGCCGCTGGCAGGAGAACTAAGAGCGGAAAATAAAGTTTTGGAGAAAAAATGAGCAAAGAAAAAAGCGCGCTGGAAAAAATCGAAGAAAAACTAAAAGAATACTGGAGAAAGGACGGAAACGCTTCCGTCATCGCCGCCAAGCACACAGAATTTATGGTAGAGCCTAAAGTTTTTATTGGCGATCAGTTAAATCCCGAAATCTTAAAACTTTTGGTTATCAATTATCTAGCGCAATCTTCAAAACAGGATTCGGGGATCGGAAACATTGATGCTACTCCGGAAAAGCTGGTCATAAAAAGCCCTAAAGGAAAACCCCTGGTTATCGTCCGCGACCAGAAGATCATTCAGCAATACCTCGCTTCGAAAGCTTAATTTTACCGCAGAACGACATTCTTAATTTCGATCTTGGACCTGGCGGGTCCCACTACCATAAACTGAACCCGGTGAGGAACTTTCACGATCCCCAGGATCGGCAGAGAAAAATGGCGGAAATGGTGGGGGTCAAGCTCAACCGTTAAATATTCATCCTCAAATGAAGTGGCCGGCTCATCCAGGTTCTTTAGATCAAAAATCTCTATGCGCAGCCGCGCCCAGGGCTCTTTCTTCTCAATCCTGCCGCGAATGTCCAGTTCCAAAAGCGATGGCTTTTCTAATTCCTCTCTGATAACCAGATTGCAGCCCAGGTCTGCTCCCTCACCTTCCAGAGTGTAAACCCCGTTTTTCTCCGAAACTTTTTCGCCCGGCTTGCCGAAGCCGGAGAATATAGGCATCAGCTTCTGCATGGATTAATTTTAACACACTTTTAAATAATTTGAAATTCAACCAACAATCTATCGATATCTATTCAAATGAGCACGAGTTTTTTGATCCAAACTCAAGCCGCGAACCTGCTCAGGAGAGCCATGAAAGCTTTGCCTGAACGAGCCCTGCCAAATTATTCTGCCCATGAAAAGGTCAGCGGACGATTGATCCATCAATTAATGCAGCGGTCTTCTTCTGCCGGAATTTGCCAGAAAAACTACTCCGCTGACTGGAACGAAGCCAGAGAAGCCACTGCCAATGTCCTGCCAAAGACAATGTATGTAGATGGCCGGGGCAGGATGCTTCCATCTTATAGTTTGGGAGGGGTCTTTTATCTCCCTGAAGGCCGCGCAAAAGAGAGATGCATCAGAGCAATGGACGAATTGGCAACGGCTCTCCCGGAAAACTCGCTTTTTAGAAACCCCAATTCCACTTTGCATATCACCGGCTTGATTTTTAGAGACCTGCGCCCGCAGCCCTTACCTTTTGATTTGATCGGGGCGGGAAAACAGTGGGCGGAAGATGTTGCAGCGGCCTGCGCGGGTATGCCCGCTCCCCTGTTTTCCATTATCGGCATAATTGTTACGCGCAACGGAGTGATTTACGCTAAATGCTATCCGCATACCGACACCTTTCAGATTTTGCGGGATCTGGCACAAAAGCAATATCCGGGCATGCGTTATAAGGACTCGTTTAATCTTTCGCTCGGCAGATTATATCGAGCATTATCTCCAACTGATTATAAAAATTTTGTGAAACTAATTGAACGTTATTTCCTCCATTTATACCTTGGGACCGTCAGAGCTCAATCCCTGGTAATCAACAACAATTTTAATGGGAAAGGCCTTATCGCTCAGGGAGAAATAATAAAAGAGGCGAAATTTAGATGAAAACCCAACTGGTCTACCCCGGCGCGGTGGCAATGGCTAAGCTTGGTGTTGCTTCAACTGCTTTATATAAACGGATGTTGATCAAAGCTGTTGAGGAACTTGGCGGTATTAATCTTCCGCGCATGAAACATATCCAGGCAGTGGCAGCGACGCTGGAAGCGGCGGCTCGAAGAGACGCCGCCTTTTTATTTGACAGGATCCCCGAAAAGATAAAAACCGCAGAAATGCATGAATATCAACTTAGCGCGGCTGGCTATCAGGAAAAATATCAGAAAGAAATCAGCCAGATATTTGACGCCTATGCCCGCCTTTCTCCTGAAGCAAAAGAAATACTTGAGCTGGCGGTCTGGGCGCATGACCTGGGCGTTCCTTTTGGCATCGAATGGGAACACGCCGCCAACGGCGCAAAAGTAACGCGTCAAATGATTCGGGATCGAAGATTAAGAGAACCGATCGCGGCACTGGTTTATCATCACGGTCAGTTTTCAAACCTCACTTCTTCCTCTTTTCCGCAGGATATTTACGAGCTCTCTGCCAATCTGCGGCCTGCGCTTTTTATCCTCGATTTTTGCGATGCTACCGGACGGATCGATCGCGACGGGAATCAAAGCAATCCCATCGGCCTCAAATGTTTGGAGTTTTACTTGCGGGTCATGCCACCTTCGGGTTTAATCCAATTCGAAAAAGCAGAAAGTCTGTTTGGCATTCGTGTTCGCTACGGTTTTGGTCCGATCATCTTTAATCGAGCGATCGATCAGGAAGCCCAAAAGACCATATTCAGACAGGCCGCTCAATCAATCCCCGCAGCCACGCCCCGGCAACTTATGGATTTTTATGGGAGCAAATTTCGCTGCCACTTCATGGATATTTTGCTCTCCGCACTTGACTCGGCAGAAGACAAAGGTCTTCTTTTCACTTTAATCTACAAAGCCTACCGTGAAGCGGAAATGTCCGGCGACGCATTGCTATGGCCGGATCAGGACCTGGGACGCCGCTTAGGCACAAAAGAGGGCTTCACGGATTTCGTTGATAAACTCAAGTTATATGTTTCTCAAAAGGGAATGAATAATTTGCTAAAAGCCGAACCCTCTAAAGGGCGGATTATTTTTCTGACCTCAAAAATCGCGTGAAATTTTTCATCATATGTAACGATAAATAATTAGGAGAAAGAAAATGACAGCCCCAATCTACGGCAAATCAAAGGTACACACCGTTATTTTAGCGGGCGGCTTTGGAACCCGTCTTAACTCCATCTCTGATCCGGCCAGAGCCGCATATCCCCTGGCCAAGTCAGTATGTCCGGTCGGCAATTTACGGGTCATGGACTTTAGCCTGCGAGCCCTTGCCGCGGCCGGGCTGGAAGATTGGCACATATCGGTATATCATCTTCCTGAAACGATTGAGCGCACCATTGGAAGCGGCAGAATTTACGGAAAAAATGTTAGAACCCACTACGACAAGGATTCTCCCACCGAAGCTTTGGACACCGCCGGATCGGTAGCCAGGATCGTAAAAGAGCAGGAATGGTATAAAGACCCGCATGCAGTTGTGGTCATCCCTTCGGCGGACATTATCCATAATGCGCCCCTTGAAATGTTAATCCGGCAGCATATTCAGAACCGGGAGCAGCACGGCGCCGTGGCGACCATTGTGGTCAATCGGGTCCCCTGGGAAAGCGTTGATCGCTTTGGCACGGTCCGGCTGGAAGGGATGCCTCAAAGAAAAGACTACCAGACCGATGACGCTTTCGAAGAAGCGGCCTCAGTCTGGATCATCAACCATCAGGCCGCGGCCCGAAAGATCGAGGATTTCCGGGAAAAATGTCCGCGAAGAATAAACCTGGAAGAATTCGCTTGCGTTGAAAATTTCAGGAAGTTATTGGAGAAAATGCCTGAAAGAAAAGATTTCAAAAAGGCTGAAGACTATGAAGCGGCGGTCTCCGGCTGGCTGATGAAAAATCAAGCGCTGATCCGCAGGATCCAAGAATCACGCGGCGAACTGCCTTCGGCGGAAAATATTTTCAAAGAAGTCTGCCTGAGCAATTTAAACAATTCTTCGATCTATATCGTAAATGCCAACTTATTTGAACTGCTCTTCGAGCATTTAACCAGAAAAAGAGAGGTCGGAGAGCCGATCGAACCACTTTTCCCCGAACTCTACCGCAGTTCACAGCCGGTTGACTTTTCTGATTGGGCAAAACACGTTTTTCCCTGGTTAATCGCCAACGGCTTTCCCATGTTCGCCTATGTGCTTCCGGAAGCCTATCCGGATGGAACCGCAAGCTACTGGAGAGACACCGGATTGGGAGAAGAATTGCGCCAGGCTAGCATGGATGTCCTGGATGGAAAGATCGATACCGGTTTATCCCGATCGCCCTTCTGGCAAATTGAACCATGGGGATGGATGGGCAGAAATGTACATATCGATCCCTCTGCCAGATTGAACCCGCGTTACAAATCGATCATCGGGGACGGCGTGGTCATCGGGAAGGGAGTTTCTATTACTCATTGCGTAATCAGGGAAAATACGAATATCCATGCCGGCGTGGAAATGCACGGTGAACTTATCTTTCCAAGGCCCCTTGACCGTGGAGAACCTAACATCATAGGAGAAGGGTCTTATTTGAAAGATGGGATCTTTACCGGCGGCGCGGTCGAACCACACGCAAGATTAGACGAGCCGCATATCCATTATCATCCCAAAGCTGGGCTGGCCATTGATTCTCTTTATGAAAAGACCAAAATCCCCAAATAATTAAGGATTATTAAAATCATTGAAATTTTTTAAATTCCCTGGCGATAACTAATTTGAAAGAGGTAATAATATGGCAAGAACCATCGTTTATGTTCAAGCGGGGGGATTGGGGACTCGTCTTTGTCCGCTTCTGCATCAACCCGGACTTTACAGTCTAAAAGCTCTGTCTCCCAATGGAAGAAATTTGCTCCCTTTCAATCACAATTCTTACTATGCCGTGGCAAAACCGGTCATGCCTTATTTTGGGATCGCTCTCAGCGAGCCGCTGATCCGTCGCGCCGTCGAAGCGGGGATGAGAGACATCCGAATGACCGTCCATAACATGCCGGAAACGGTGATCCGTTATTACGAAAAATCCCTGGGCAAAGGCGTAACTGTAAAAAAAATCCTCTACGAACAGAAACCGCTGGATACCGCCGGAGGAATAGTAAGAGATGTCATGGCCGATATGCGCGACGGAACCATTAAGCCGGACGACACCATCCTGGTCCTGGGCGGAGACATTCGGACGGATGTCAACCTCGAAGAATTTTTAGCTGAACACGCACAAACCCACGCCGATGTGTCAATTGCGCTGGCAGGGGTCGAGAGAGACAAAATGCATCGATTGGGGGCGGCTATCCGGGAAGGGGATAATACGCCCGAACTTGGCAAAATTATCCTGAGAGTTGAAAAGGCAGGCGAAGCGAAGGAGGAGGAATACGTTGTCTATGGAGATTTTCAGTTAAGTTCCGAAAAGGTCGCAAGAATCATCCGCTTTCTTGAGAAGCCTCCGAAATTGGATCCCAAATCGGTGATTAATCCGGGGGGATTGGATATTCAACAAATATTGGAAAAATATGGCATTGGAGCGCTTACGCCCACCAATCTTCAGAATGCTTCGATTTACGCCATCCGGGCCGAACTAATTGCCCACCTTGCTCCTCTGGTCTTTAATGTTGCGCCGGAATCCTCCTCAACGGAATGGAGGGAGACCGAGGCAGTTAACATAAGCGGACCATCAAAATTCAGCGATTTTGCGGGAGACGTTTATGGCGTGCTTACGGGGAGCAAGCTGCCGCCGCAGGTAAATCCTTATTCCCCGACCGCCGAGGTCCAGAGGAGAATCATTGAGGACCTTGCTTCAGCGCCCCCACAGATATTCGGATACCGGCATTCTGGAAGATGGAGCGACGATGGGACATTCGACGCCGTGCTGAACAGCCATTTCGAAATCCTCGACGATCTGATTGCCAGACACGATAAATCCGACTGGCCGATTGATTGGGACGAAGTAAAACCCAATTATCCTTATGGGGTGATTACAAAATCGCACCTTGACTTGAAAGATGTCACTCTCATTCCTCCGGTGTACATTGGAAAAGATGTCATCGTCCACGCCGGGGCGGTGATCGGTCCCTACGCCGTCATCGGTCGCGGATGGGTAATCAACGGAAAAGTTGTGCGTTCGGTTCTTTTCCCCAAGAAAAAGGTGGATCGGGAAATTGAGCGCGCCCGCAACTGGCAAAGATTCCACGTGCCGGCTGACCGCAGGATCGTTGGTTCATTGGTCGGGAGTGGTTTTGAATTAACCGCTCTCAATGAGAAAGGAGATATAATCGATCTGCATGAAATTGTTGACTCAGTGGTTGTTTCCAATGGCAGCCAAAATGTAGTCTCCCCCATTACGATCTAAGTATATCCGTTTAATACCCTCCTCATAATTTAACAAAATAGTGAAATTTTTGTAAAGAGCCAACGATAATCTTTTAGAAAGGGGGAATGGTTATGTCAACAAGAACCGTAGGAATTTGTCTGTGGGGAGGGCTGGGAGCCCGTCAACGGTCAATGACGCGAAGAACCGCCAGCCAGGACTCGAAAATCGATAACCCGGCCTTTAAGAACATGAATGCGGTACCGAAGCCGCTCATGCCCATTGCCACCGTTCCCATGTCGAGGATCGGGCTGGAAAAACTCCAGCGGGCGGGCGTGACGGAAATCTATGGGACCACTCACGTTTTACACGACGCTATTGAAGCTTATTATCTTAAAGGTCCCGGCAATCAGCTCGGGGTGCAAGAGCTCTGGTACGAAAATCAACCGATGGGAACCGCTCCGGGATTGGTTATGAACCTTGTCCTTCGGTCTGGCTTAAGAGGGGCAACGGTTATTGTTCTGAGCGGTGACATTCTTTCGGATCTCGACATCGCGGACGCCGTTAGAGCTCATCGTGAAGCTAGAAGCCAGTGCACGATCGCTCTTAATCCGGTTCCCCGCCACGAAGTTTATCGCTTTGGCACCGCCCATTTTGTGCCCACGAACGGCGATTTTGGTACAATTGATGCTTTCAAGGAAAAGAAACCTCCGCACGAAGCTCTCCAGAGCGAAATCAGAGATCGGAAGGTCTTTCTCAATAACTCTTCGGTTTACATTTTCGATCCGATAATTTTTTTAACCCCCCTTAAAGACGGAAGCACCATTTTGCAGAGAATCTTCCCGAGAATCGAGCCGCAATTGCTTCAAGACATTATCTCGGGAAAAACTGACATCCATTCAACCGAGGAAGCTAAAGGATATTTTCGGCGATTCGGTCCCCATAACAAATCCTTCAATGATTTTGGAAGAGACATCTTTGACACCCTCGCTCGAGAAGGGCTGATGCACGGATACTATTTTGAAGAGTACTGGAATGACGTGGGCGATAATGAAACCTACTGGTTCGCAAACTGGCACGCCCTGGCCCGAAGATTTACGATGACCATCCCCGGCGACGAATCCGATGGTGTTTGGATGGATCGCAGTGCGGAGGTGATTGCCGGAAGCACGATCATCCCCCCCGTGGTTATAGGCAGAAACGTTAAGATTGAGCCCGGCGCTATCGTGGGACCTTATGCCATTCTGGACGCCGGAACAATTGTCGAAAGCCGTGCGCAGGTAGCCTACAGCATAACCTGGCCAACCTTTGTGACCGCCGGCTACGCCGAGGGAATCCCCTATAATCTGATTCGCTCCGGCACCCGGGTGGAAAAAAGCATCATTGCCGGGCGGCTCCCGGTTGGTGACCACATGCACAAGGTGGTAATCGGGGATGGCGAGACCGTTGACCGAAGTCGATTGATAAGAACGATTGTCGGGCTAAAGGTCCAGGTTGACTCTGAAATTACGGTAGCCAAGCAAACCAAACGGATTCTGATCGTGGACGATGACAAAGAATTTCGCGATCCTTTAATTGATACGCTGAGAAATGAAGGATGGGAGCGCATTGAAGTGGTAGAAACGCTTGAAGAGGCTCGAAAAAGAATGAACTCTACGATTTATGACGGGATCATTCTTGACGCAAGATTGGTTCGTGGACAAAAAGGAGAGGCTGAAGGAGTTACTCTTCTAAGGGAGCAAAAAACCGACCCGCAGGCTCCAAACTATGAAACCCCGGTTCTTTTCTGGACCAGCTACGCAAGCACCGAGGCGCTGGAAGGGATGTCCAGCGGACAGTCTGCAAGAATCACCGAAAAGAACGTATTTAACAGGAAGAAAGAGGACGAAGAAGTTCAAAGGAACCGGATGACTCGATTTATTCTTGAAAAATTTTTGAAAATGTAAAAACAATCAAAATGAAACAATGGTGAATGAATGAAAACAGGCCCAACCATCCCGGTGTCGGGATTAACGCCCTTAACGCTCAAGGCCTACAAAAGGCTCGGAGACAAGCTGTCAACGGGAGTCGCAATCATAAACAGACAGGGACGCGTAGTGGAAAGCAATGCCACTTTTCGAAAGCTCTTTGGTGAAGTAAATCAGGCTTTGATTCAGAACGTTCCGCTTTTCCAGGAAATGGCCAATCTTTCCGCGGGAGTCTTTTTAAGACTTTTATCCGAGCCCCATGTAGAGAGAAGTTTCCGCCACGCCCCCTGCCGCAATGCGCAGGGAGAAAGAATCTTTTTAACTTATCGGATTGAAAAACTGAGAAGAAACCAATTATTGCTCGAAGTCAGAGAAACAACACAGGAAAAGAATGAAGAATTCCCGTCCCCCGCTGAAGAAAAATTTTTGGCCCTCGGTAATTACGCGGTCCGAATAACCCATTCGCTTAAAGGCAGCTCCAAGGCGCTTGATGAAACCCTTGACTTTTTGAGAGAATATCCAGAACGTTTTCTAGAATATTCTCGAAATCTCCAGAGGATTTCGGAAAGAATCTCGGCTGTTATCGAGCAAATCCTCAAAACCACATCTGAAAAAGGTCATGAATACGTCGAAGTAAATCTTATCGATTTAGTAAAAGAGTTGATAAGACTCCCGGATATTGAGGCAAAACTTAAAAAAGGAAGAATCGATATTTCTGTTATTGGCCGCGGCTTGATTGTCGAAGCCGCAAAAGAACAGTTACTCGAAGCTTTGGTTTACGTCGTTGAAAATGCAATCGATGCCATTCTGGGCAAGAGCGAACCTTTTGGAAAAATCACAATTGAAATAATCGATGCTTCACACGCTAAGCCCGAAATGGCAAAGATCATGATAAAGGATGACGGTCCAGGCATTCCTCCGGACAGGTTGCAACAGATCTTTGAGCCTTTTTTCACCACCAAAAAAGAAGGCACGGGCATCGGTCTCAGTACCGCTAAAAGAATTATTAAAGAAGTTCACGACGGAAAAATCTCGGTCGAATCGAAGCCAGAGGTTGGAACAACCTTTACCCTCTCCCTTCCCATCCGGTCCCACCAAAAAATCGTCGCACAGAAATCTTCCGACGTCACCGGCAAACTCGAAGCCGTCCGCAAAAGGATCTCCGGGTTAGGAAAAAGTTACGCCGAATTGACAAGAGAATGCATCGCCGGCATGACCATGGAACATCTTCGCAAAAGCAGCGAAGATGAACTGGTTGCTCAGATTAAAGGTCAGGTTGATCGCCTGGAAGAGTTTATCGCGACCGGGAAACCGCATATCTCGGTCAATAATTTTTCGCGGCGGACAGAGGTCGTCCTCACCTGTTCAAAAGAATCCGCTCCCCGAAATTATTGGGAAAATCTGATTTCATATGAACTCGGGAAAATGGGTTTATCCGAAGAAATCAGCGTCGTCGGGACCCGCAGTGTAGAGAGAGCCCGCGCCATCTGCCGGACTTTTGAAATTAAAAAATTTAGAGGGAAATTAACAGAGGATGAAAGAGCTTCACTTGAAAAAACGCTCCAGGCAAAATTTACGCCTATACCTTCTTACGCAGAACTCGATCTCCAGGACCAGTTTTTAGGCACCGCGGTCAGGCTGATGCAGAAGTATGAATATCCCAGCAGCACGCACAGCATCATCTTTAATCCGGCATTAATGGGGGGGCTCCGATTGGTCGGATACCGAACCAGTTTTTTCCCTCGAAGTGTGCCCGATATTGAAGAAGCGGTTGCGCGCAGGCTGGTTATGGAGCGGCTGCCGGCAACCGAAATGTTTCAATACCTGATTGAACAATATAATCAGTCCGGCTTCCCGATCTTTTATGTTAACGAAACACTCACTACGCCAACGGTTGAAAAATTTAGAGTTGGGCCTGCGCTCTCAAAATTTCTAACCGTGTTTCGGGTCAATTCGATTCTCGGCGCAGTTTTCCAAACTCCTCAGCAAGGGGCAGTGATCAATTTTATCTGCTCGGAATCCGCTCAATCTTTCCCCGAATACTTTAGAGAAAAATTTGCCCGCGCTAATCAGGCCTGGTTGGAAAGACTAAACAACGAAGATAATTCGGGTAAATGAAAACCACCTTTATAAAAGCAATCAGTTTGGCGGGCGGATACGGCGGACGATTGAATGCCGTTACCGATCCGCAGCGCCACGCCTACGCCATTCCTAAAGCCGTTATTCCGATCGGGGCCAGGCGCAGCATCGACTTCGGCCTGGAAGCGTTTAGGAAAATCGGCCTGACCGAGGTCAGCGTCGCAACCTGGCATCTGCATCATCTCATTGAGCAGGCTCTTGTCTCTGACCCCGGTTTAAATATTTCATATTTTCAAGAAAGGGCCAAAGATCCTCTAGACACGGCGAGTTCGGTGGCTTCCATTGTCAGGGATCGAGGCTGGGATGCGCGGAAAACAAATGTTATTATCGTCCAGAGCTGCGATATTATCCATAATATCCCTTTATCTCCGGCACTCGAACATCACTTCAGGACCAAGGCCGCCGCTACCGTCGTCGTAAATGCTATCCAGTGGGATCAAGCCGATCGTTTCGGCACCGTGCTCCTGGAAGGGATGCCCCGGCGATCGGAATTTAAAAGCGAACTTGATTTCGAAGACGCGGCGGGAGCCTGGATAATCGATCGTCAAAGTACCGGCGCAAAGATTTTGGAGTTCCGCGAGAAAAGTTCCCGCCAGACCTGTCCCAGCAACTTGAACAATGCTTCCATCTATATTTTTAGCGCCGCCTTTCTGAGGCACATCATGCCGATGATGACCAAAAAAGACAAAGACAAGCCTCTCTTCCCCGATATTTACCGGCCGGGAGGCCCGGTGCCTTTTTCGGATTGGGGCCGACACGTTTTTAGGTGGCTCACCGATCCGCAAAACAGAAAAAGATTTCCATTCTTCGCTTACATCACCCCCGAAAAATATTATTGGAGAGATATCGGCTTGGGAAATGATATCCGCGAGGCGAACATGGACGTTCTGGAAGGAAAAATCAACGGGGGATTGGATCGGTTTGCCGTGGAGAGCTGGGGTTGGCGCGGAAGGGACGTGCGCATTGACCCCTCCGCCCGAATCAACCAGTCACTTATCGACGATGGCTGCGTGATCGGGCCTGGTGTCTGGATCGATAAAGCGGTGATAGGAAGAAATACCGTGGTTGAAGCCGGAGCTCACATCTATCGCAGCGTCATCCTGGCCAAACCAGAGGGTGAAAAAGAACCCAATTTAATCGGCGAAGGAAGCCGGTTGGTTGAGAGTCTGTTCCTGGGCGGCACCATAAATAGAGGAACGGTTTACGAAAGGAAAATGATCTACACCCCCGCCGGCGGCTGCGCCATCGACTCTCTCTATCAAAAGACCGAGATTATCTAAAACTCCTGAAATTTTCCCCATATTTTGCCGATATATATATAGAAAAGGAAGCCTGTCACAAATGAACAGTCCATTCAAATTAGCTCCAAGGATCGGCAATGATATAGGAGGATCAAGAATCCCTCAACGGATCCTCCCGTCTATTCCGCATCAAAATCTGTCCAACTTTAGACCGGTTGCCGCGGATCCGCACCCGGGCAAAACCTTATTGTTCAGGCCCCAAATCGTTCAAGTTGATGTCGAGCAAAAAATCGCTGAAATTCAAGGAGCCGCTAACGCCGCCATTAAGCTGGAAAAAAATTTGGAGCAGAAAAGAACTGAAACCCAAACTTCCCGCAGCCGCACGATTATGGGCACGCTGGCCGCCGGCAGTCTGGCCGCGCTCGCGATCACTTTGATCCCCAAAATAGCTTACGCCGGATCATTGGGCGGCACGCTCTTATCTTTAGCCAGTACTCCGCTGGGGCTTGCCGTCCTAGTTGGAGCGGGACTGACCACCCTGGCTTTTTACGTCAAATACATGTTTGGTTTTGACAAAACCATGGACGCGCGCAACGCCAACCCGGGCGATTCGACCTTGAGAAAACAGCTCGTTGTTTTCTCCATGATCCCGCTGACCATTTTGGGAGGATCAGGGCTTCTCTACCTGGGAGCCTGTTTCCTTCCCTGGGGAGCCGCGCCCACTTTCTTTATTCTAGCCGGCGGCGGACTGATTTATGGGGCTTATAAATTTGTTCGATCGGTGATTCAAACTGTTAAAGCCAATCGGCAAACTATTTCTCCGGGCTACAAAACAAATTTCAGGCAGATCCTCGGGACCAATCTTTCCTCCCATCTGGTGCAGGGAGCCGAAGCAGCTTATGCGTTTTATCGCGGCGCCACCCTGTTTGAGCTGATCGTCGGTGTCGTTTCCTACACCGTCTACAGTGCGGTGGCCGCCACCAGCTTGGCTTCTCTCGGAACCGGCGCTTTAGCCCTCGGCCTGCCTCTTGCTGTTTTAACCACTGCTTATCTAAGGTTCACTTCCAAAAAGTGGAATGAACTTCAACACGAATTTAGCCGCCGGTTCGATCTAAGCAGCGCCAGAGGGATCCGAAATGTGGCTCTGGCTATCGGCGGTTCACTGGCAGCCGGAGTGCTCCTCTGGAATTTCCATGCCCCGCTGATCAATTTGGGCTTGGCCCTGGCCTTCTTCTTTACCGAAGTGCACGCCCTGGTTCACAACTGGAGCTGCCAGGGAGGATCGCGCGAAATTATTCAGGTCCCACCCGAAGAATATTCGGATTCCTCGGTATGGGGCGCCGCCCGCCGCCCCAATAGCCCCTGGATAACCGTTATGAAACCTGGATTTGATGCCAATGATTTTATCGTTCCCACCTACGCCATTCTCTATTTGAGAAAAGGGGTGAACTGGGACTTTAATATCATCTCCGGAATCAATCTGGGGGTGGCGGGAGCCTTCAAGGATACACATGAGACCCTAAAATTCTTGAGGCAGAAAGAGGGATCTATTCTAAAATTGATCTCGGTCTTTGAGAGCCGAATAAATGCGGCTCGTACCCTGCCTGACAAGTATGTCGCGCTGGCTGATTTATACGAAGCCCTGGCCAAACATTGGGACAATGAATCGCATGGTAATTTTAGCAAATTGGCGGTCACCAAGGACTATGCCCACAAAAGAGATGCCTTCAGCTCTCCGGACGCCAATGAATTCGAAAAATACCTCGGAGAATGTATCCGCTGGGAAGCAACCAAATTCAGGGATCAAGCTCAGGGCCTTAGAAGCCGTTCAACCGCTTCCCTGTCCCAGGCAGAGATCAATGAACACCTGGATGCCTTCAAGAAACAATACGGATTAATCTTCCACTGGTTCCCGCCCAAACAATTCCGGAACATCTGTCCGGATGTAATAAAATCAAAAATCAGAGAGATCGACCTCTTCAATCAATTGATCAGGACCTTTAAAACCGGCGCTTCCATCTTGAGAAGAAATAATCGCACGGGTGAATATTACTGGGAAATCCTTCCCTGCAAGAGAATTAGGAAATTAGATCCTCACACCAACACATTGAGCTGGGTCACCCGCAGCAAAAATGAAATAGATAACACCGAATCTTACTCCGACATCCGCAGTGTCGATAACACCGGAATGGCCGATCCGACCGGTCCGGCTCATTCCCGCGAAGCCTATACCTATGGCAACATGACCGAAGGCGAATCTATCTCCATCGACTATAAAAACGGAAGAAGAGAAACCTTTACCATGACGAGCGGAAGAATCGTTGTTACCGGAGCGAGAGATCCTAACTCCGATGCAGTGGTCTGGATGCCGGGAATGCCGATCGATCCAGCGCTTGAAGCTGCTCTGCCAAAAGATTGGAAAGACAAAAACGGCAAGATCCATGACGTGTTTAAACCGGCGCTCTTGCATTTCTTCGAATCGCGCTATCAAACCATGTGCGACGGCGAGCACGCGGACATTATCACATCCGATTTCCTGGCCCCGCTGGAAAAAGACCTCAAGGACTCATATATTTTCGGTTTATGGAAAGTCCCCGAAAAGATTGAAGTTCCGAACGCGGAGCACCTGAAAGAAAGAGACAATGACAGGCTGGTCAGAATTTCACCCAGCTACGCTAACTTCATGCTGCGAGTGAAGGAAGCCGATACCGGCAAAGTCCTCTACATCCCTTATAACTGGATGAAAAACACCAAGATCAAAGGAGATGTCTGGTCAAATATTCATCAGATCGAACTGATGTCCAGAGATGATTTCAGGGCCCGGTTTGGCGTTGAACCCAGAGACGGCCATGGCGATAAATTTGAAAATGTGATTGTGCCTTTCAGCGAAAACAATAACCCGCTGCGCGTCATAAACAGAGGCAAAACACCGAAATTAATCTGGAGAAAAATAATCGACCTTGGTTATGTAAGGGAAGTTGGGGACGGCCTCGGCTTAGTCACCCCTAAGTTGGACGCCGCCATTAAAAACAATGAACTCGAACAAACCCTTGGCGGCAAGGAAAGCGATAAAATCAGAGAGGATTTAAAAAAAACCGCTCGATCACCCGAAGTCCTCCCCTACTCCTATTTCCTGAAGGATCCCGGCAAATACGCAGCGGCGGAAATTGACCGCGGATTGGGCCGCATCGGTGATATGAATTTTGTAGCCTACACTTATGAACGAGAGAACAAAACCCGCTATATGCGCTGGCTGCCAAGAGAGAAAGACTGGCCGGAGCTTGACTTTGAAGAGAGGAACGAACGTATTGACATCCGGGCGGGTAAGATCATCCTTCACACCTGCCGCTGGATCGGCAAGCGCTTCGCCTATGACCGGCATCGAATGATGCTGGACCCGGGTTCCCATGAGCATCCAAACTTTGAAGTAACAGAGATCAAAGGCCCTGAACAATTTTTGAGATCGATCCGGGCGATTGGTAGATTTGTTTTAACGGTCAAAGACGCTGCCGGCCGCATCACCTATCGACCTTTTGCCGGCAGAAGCAATAATTCAGAAACAGTGGTCGATCAACGCATTAATGGAAGCAATCTCGAATTGTTCCACATCACTCAGGATGAAAAAAGAGTGTTAGAGTTGGGCAGCGATTCGAACCTAATAAATGGTCAACCCCTAAATCACGATTCAACCTGGATTAGTTCTGTTCGTTTTAGCGAGACCATCGCCAATCCCAAAAGGGTCTGTTTAACAATTGATTTTGTAAATCCTTATAATGGATCAGAGGCAGGCACGCAAACCATCGAACTTCCCAAAAATTTGTTCCCTAACCTTCATTCTATTTATTATAATGGAAATAATGAAGCCTATGTTCCAAAAATCTTTGACCAGCGGCAGAAGAATCCAAAAACCGGAGAAATTGAAAACAGGCTGTTCCTTACTTTTTACACTTGCAAAATTGAAACGATCCGGCATGGTTTGACCCTAAATCTTAGAGATGAAATCAGGCTGATCGAAGTAAAATCTTCTCTCCGCATCCGCCACTTGAACAGCGCTAACGGCCAGGCGGCCGGAACCGAGGAATGGGTGCCTTTTGATCAGGCGATGCCAAAGGCCACCAAATCGCAGATCTGGTTCGATGCCAAAAATAAACCTTTCAGTTCCGGCCTCGCTTTCGGCCGGGTTGACACCATGATTGCGCCGCAGCATCTGGTCCCGGTCCGGCGCGGAGTCGGTCCGGAATTTGCCACCGATGAACAAAAGGGCTATTTTGGCGAAGTCTATGACGAGAGCGGAGAGTACAACTGGCCCGCCGGCTGGGTAAGGAACGAAGAAAGACCCACCACCTGGAGCAAAGGCCCCGTCAGCATACAATACGCTAAATCGATCCGGGGAGCCACCCTTAATACCGGTTCGAACACCGTCATGCGCGCCCCCCACGAAGACCTGCTTTTTGACCGTGAAGAACTGGAAATCTATGCTGAGAATGGCATGCCGGTCCCGCTCAAAAAATCCTTGCTCGAAAAAGCCAAAACCACCGAAGACGCCCAGAGCGCCATGGAAAAGAAAGTCAACTTTGACCTGGACACCAGAAATGACCGCACGGCCAGAAGCGCCGGGGCTTCGGTAAACAATGTCGGCGAAGGGAACGGCCAGCGCGGCCGCTGGGCGGCAATGCTTTACTATATCCAAAGATTCGCTAAAATCCTTTTTGACGAGCTCATCCGCGCCCGGCTCCTGCATCAAATTCCTTCCCAATATACCAACAAACAACTACACGAATGGTTTAATACCTTCACCTGGTTCCTGGACACCGTCTTTAAACACGTGGTGCCGCTTATCCCGTTCGTCTACATGTTAGGGCTCAGTCCTCTGCCGGCAGGCGCCATCGTCTTCCCTCTGCTCTGGGCCATAAAAACCGCGACCGGCTGGCCTAAATACTCGAGCGACAACCAGAAGATAGGAGTCTCCCGCATCCGCTCGTACTTCAAGAATCTGGCGCTTTACTATCTCTACATCCCGAACATCTCGAGGAACACCAGCCACATCTTCGACGAAGCCAAAGGACCCTTTGTCTCCACCGCCGGCATCGGAGGAAGAACCTTCTACCCGTGGGCGGCCCGGAGAATCATCTGCTACTTCGGCGGCCTTTCCGGCATCACCACCGCCGTCGGCATCTATCGTTTGATCGCATACGGCATGTTCTCGATGACCTATTTTGGATTGGTCATGAACGTCGTCTGGCCGGCGTTCATGTTTGCCGGAGTGGCTTATGCTCTGCGGATGGTCTGGAACGAAATGAAGTATAAATTCGACAGCTCCGATCTAACCGACTCGAAAAGCTACGCCAACAACTTTAAAAACCGGAAAACCGGCAGGCCCAGCAAAGCCAGGATGTTCCTGGAAGAATTTTTAAAACCGGTTTCGACCGATTGGATTAAAGAAGTGGGAATGAGCCTCAAAAGATTCTACCGATACCATCGGCATGGGGAGTATTAAACATGGCTGACTTATCAACCCAAAAAATCGTTGCGCCGCAGGGGATGTACCACGGGGTCTTTGCCAACCATTACACGGATCCCGACCACCTCGCCTGCTTTGAGGAAACCGCCGGCGAGAAAGTAGATATCAGCCTGCGTTTTACCAATTTCAGGGAATTGAACTCTGATGAGCCCTTCCCCATCACCGAAGCGAAGCGGATGAAAAAAAGAGGCGGAGCGCTTTATCTGATACTGGAGCCCGGCAGCGGCAAGCAAGGCTTCGACAGCACCTACGCTCCCAGCGCCATTTCTGCCGGCCGGCACGATAAACTGCTTAAAAACTTTGTCAAAGAAGCCGAAACTTTCGGCGGACCGGTTTTTGTTTCTTTCCGCCCTCCTCTCAGCGCGAAAAACGATCCGAGTGCAATAACCCGCGCCTATATCCATCTTTGGGAAAAAGCCGCAGCTGCCGGGGCAAAGAATATCACCTGGGTCTGGAACGTAAACCTTGACGATGAAAATCCCTCTGCCGCTTATCCCGGCGACAAGTATGTGGACTGGATTTCCGTCACCGTCTACCAGGCCGAAGGGCTGGATAAGCTGGAAAAGAAAATCCAAAAATTGAAAGCTTTTGGGAAACCCATTCTGGTGGAGTTCGGCAGCTCAGAGCCGCCTGCCCAAAAAGCCAAATTCGTCAAAGCCGCCATCGCCAAATTTAATGCCCTCGGGGTTAAAGCTTTTGTTTCCCACAACGTATCCCAGAGCGAAGGCTCAACTTTCAAAACCTGGTCGCTCAGCTCCCGGGAAGAAAAAGCTGCCTACCGGCAGGCGATCCGCCAGCACGAGCAATTCCTGAGGGAGAACATTGTTACCGCGGCCGGCGAGCTGAAAGGGAAAGCTCCCGGAGTTGCCTCCGGGATAAACTGCAAGGTGGTCGAGCAGAGATATTTCAAGCCGGGCAAAGGAAAAAACATTGAAAAGCTCGAAAAATCCATCCAAATAAATGAAAATTATTTTAAAACTTTTTTGAGAGTTCAGAGGGGAGACCCGCACTATAACAACAAGAAAAGAATTGAACTGGCCCGTGACTACCAGTATCTTTTCTCCCTGACCCAGAATGAATCCTATCTGAAGAAAGCCACCCATTATTTGAATGAGGCCCTGAACAGTTCGGACTCCGTCCTCATCTACCACTGGGAAAAGAAGTTCGTGCGGGAATACTTCGAAATTCTTTTGACCATGGCCAATCTCTATCTGCAGATTGATATCAAACAAGCTTCAGGATATGCCGATCGAGTTTTTTCCGATCTGAGGATATTAAAAGACCAGATAAAATACTTCAATCCCAACCAGGCAAGGAAAGAATCTTACCCCGGCTATTTTCACAAAGCGCTCACCATCCGGGCCAGGATTCTGGAGGCGCAGGGCAAGCTTGACGAAGCTAACGAACTCTATAAAAAAATCATCGCTTGGGCCGATATCGAAGCCAAACAAACCATCTCAGCCACTTTCCCCTTTCTTTGGAAGAGCGCCTGGTATAGCGACGAAGATACTGACAATGTGAGATACGATGGCCATTTAGCTAAAATAAAATTAGGTTTTATCAATATCAAACAGAACCATAACCTGGAAGAGACGATCAAATATTTCAAGTACATTATCAACTGGGAAAAGGTCGGAAGGATTGGTCTCATGACCAGAGCGGGAAACCTGTTCAGCCGAGAAGAAAAGAAAGCTTTCCTTGATCTGGCTTTAGCGGCTTTCATCGGTATTATGCGGGCTTACGCCGCCGCGGACGGCCTGCAAAAAGCCAGGGAGAGGTTCAATGCCGAGCTTCCCTGGGGAAAGATCAATAAATACCATGACCTCAAGAAAGCTCTTAATCTTGAGGATGTAGACTTAAGCTCTGTCTATCTCGATAAATGGGGCCTCTTTATCGAAGGGCTGTCCGGGGCGGAACTGCCCAACAAACAGGTCGAAGCCGAACTGACCATTTTGCGAGGCCTGAAAAAGTGAAAATTCCGGCAAAAGTTGACGATAAATATATGGAGGGGAACTAAAATGGGCGAACTAAAAGTAAATTATAGAAGGACGGATATCATAATATGAGCACCATAAGTGCGTTGATAGGAATATTTCTTACTCCCCTGCCCTTCCCCGGCGCGACTGGCAGAACATGCAAAGCCGATCCGACTCTGGTCGCAAACATGGACGGAGAAGATTCCAACTGGCACAAAGCCGACGACCGGACCAATGGCGGCATGTTCAACGCCGGCTGGCGGGCGGACCACGCTGTTTTTAACAACAATTATTTGAATTTGCGAATCGATGATCAATCGTGTCCGATCGGCTGTTCGGGCAAGCCGTACGCTTCGGGCGAATACCGCACCAACCATTTTTACGGCTACGGAACTTACGAAGCCCGTTTCAAGGCAGCCAGAGGCGACGGCGTCGTAACCTCTTTCTTTACCTATACCGGACCTTCTGACGGAAATCCCCAGGATGAGATCGACATCGAAATTCTGGGAAAAGACCCAACCAAAATGCAGATAAACTATTTTACCGGCGGCACCGGCAAACACGAAGTCATGGTTAATCTCGGATTTGATGCCTCTGCAGGCTTCCATAATTACGCCATTCAATGGTCAAAAGACTCAATTGTCTGGTTCGCCGACGGGAAGAAGGTGCATACCGAAACCGGCTCCCGCGGACCGCTGCCCACCCATCCCGGCCGAATCATGGCCAATCTCTGGCCGGGAATCGGCGTTGACGGCTGGCTTAAACCTTTCAGCTACAGCGGGCCAATTCGCGCTCAATACGATTGGATAAAATACACGCCGGCGGGTGTATGCATGCCCGTCCCGGCCAAGGTCGGTCCGGTTGTCCCCGCGGAAATCCCCGAACAACCTGACCTCTACCCGGGCGAGCTTGATCCCGAACTGGGAGAAATAAAGGCCGAGGGGGTACCCAGACTTCATCACTTAAAGGTCAAAGAAAATGTTACCCTGGAAAGATTGAATCAGGTCCTGAGCGCGCTCAAGCAAGCTCATGAAATCAGGGTCGTTATCGTAGACGATCATCAATATTCCTCTCAGGAATTTAAAAAACTATATCCGGAACTGGCGGAAATTGAGCGGCATGACCCAAGGCTTTATTGGTACCTCAGGGATTTCAGAGCTCACTGGGATAACGCTATCCTGCTGCTATCGATTTATACCCAGAAAATCGTCGAGAGCACCCGCGAGGATAAAGATGAGCTGCTCAAAAACGCCCTTGAGATCGCGGAGGGTTTTCGGAAGAGACTCCGCTATCAGGACCTGGCGGATAAAGCCAGCGGGGAAAAGAGAAGCCCCTCCGACTACAGCCTGGCCCTTTTGGACCTGACCCTGGCTGAAATTTATTCCCAGACCAAAAACCGGGATGCCGGCTTTTATGAAAAAGGGATTGCGATGGCAACTTCTGCCCTGCATAGTTTGTTATATCTCGAAGACAAAGAGATGTTTCCTTCCAAACCCGATTATTTTGTCATCACCAAGGGCATCCTGATACTTGGCGATCTCTACCAGCAGCTTGCCCATTTCACTACCGACATAAACCAAAAACAAAAATACTTCGAGGTGGCCTTCCAGCTCTATCAAAGCGTTTCCGATCTCAAAGCATCGGAAAGCGGAAGTCTCTCGTTATATCTAGACTGGCTGGTGGTCGACCCGCTCCTGCAAAAATTTAAAAGTGTCGATTTGAGTCAACCCTACCCGGCACCCCTGGGCTTTGAGCTTACAATTGATCGCTCCCTGGTCGAAGAGGCTCTTAGCTTTAATTTTGAGCGCGGTTACATTAAATCCGAGGATGCCGAAAAAGCCCTGACCGGCATTTTCCATTATCAGAAAGGCGTAGCCATGATTAAAGCAGCGGGGCTGGTCGCCGCCTGGCCGCGCCTCAAACCCATAGCAGAAATTTTATACCAGATCGAAAACCTGGAGCGAGGCATGACGGAAATTAACGAGGCTATCCTGCGAACCGGCGAGGATGAGAAAAAAATCGCCTTCTTTTTCGCCTTCAAAAAAATAGTTGAAGGCGAATTGCTCATGGCCCTGGCCGACCGCATCAACTTTTATCAAGACAAAAAAGCCTGGGGCGAGCTGCAAAAAAACGGAGAAATTAACCAATATATAGCCAAGGCAAAAGCAAAGATAGTAGAAGACCTCTGGAAGACCCTAAAAGACAATGCGGAAGTTTCCAGGTACCTGCCCGAGACCCTGGAAGAGTTAAAGCGTTCCCGTGATCCTTTAAAATCGGTCATACCCAACATTAAAAATGAGAGCCTGCAGCAAAAGGGGAAAGATCTCTCCCGCTGGGTCGAACTTCTCCGGGGCGGGGCTGCCGAAACCCAGCGAGAGCAGGCAGAGCTGCTGACTGCTGTCGCCAGAGATTATTACTTCTCCGGCATCCCCCGGGAATACAAATATCTTTACGCCTGGGCAAAAGTCAAACAGCTGGAAATTGCGATTCGAAACGCTACCTATGTGCTGGAAACCAAACAGGGAAAAAGATATGCCGATGCCACCGAGCTGCTTAAGTTCTGCCAGGAAAACAAAGAGCTATTGACCGAAATTGCCGAAGGAAAGATACCGCGCGAATATCTCAATATTGAATTCGATTATCTGCAAACCATCCTGAATCTGGCCAGCATCCCGGTACGAAAAAACGGACGCTTTGTCAGAGAGAGAGACGAAACCGGCATACCCAGAATAAAAAGAATAGATCTGGCAGATCAAATCTTTGCTCTTAATCAACCGGTAGAAAAAGACATTCAGTCTTTATCTCCGGCCCTGACCGAATACTTCAAGACCTACACCCAGCTTAAAGAAGTCGGGGCCCTGATCCAGGTCAGAAAGAGAAAAAAAGAAAAGAACCAGCTCATCCTGGATAGGATCAAGGCAAAAACCGGCAGGGAGCTTGCCCCCCTGGATTACGCCCTTGCGCTCTTAAAAGGCATTGAGAAGCGCACCGCTCCTGCCCTTCCGCCTTACCTTTTACACAACCTTACCGTGACCTTGCCGGAACGGATCAAAAAGAATAAAGACACGCGGGAAATTATGGTGGTTACCAAACTATTCATCGAAAAAAGAATAAAGGAATATTATCCTGCCGCTACCTATGAAGAGGTAAAAAAATGTTTTGGGGAATTGGAAAAGGCGGTCAATAAGAAAAACATCAAAGAAGTAGAAGCGGCACTAGAAACATTTATAGGGTCTGTTGCAAAAAGAAAAATAACAGAAATTTTTGGCAAGGCAGATAACTCATGGCAACAATTTTTCGTAGATGCGAACCAAGAATATCTTGTGTTTAAGCCAAATATTAAAAATGAAATAGCGGCAAAAATATCAGACGCTAACAAGAAGGGAAAATTATTAGCCATTTTGCAACAGTCCTTTAAAGCAAAACTCACCGCTTTAGATGCCTCTTCTAAATATGAAAAAAAATACGCGGAACTGCTGGTGTGGGATCTGCACTCCCTGCGCGCCGAACTCTATCATATGCTGGCAGTGGTGTATGCCATTAAGGGAGCAGGTAAACCAGAAGGGTCGCCAGAAGGCCGCATTCTCACCCAATATGCCCAGAGCGCTTACATGGAATCCGAAACGTCCAATAATCCCTATGACTACAAATATCGCCGCTTCTTTATCTTCCAGGGAACTGACAGCTTCCCTGATCAAGACATACCTTCCCTGAAAGGGATCATGAAAAGACCGCCCAGGAAAGAAAAAGTGAAATTTTAAAAATATCCCTCCGATATAGTTCTGTAAGGCTTAAGAAGCCCTGGTGATCCCGGGGCTTTTTATTTCAAAGGAGCGACAGAATGACTGAGTTAGTAATCAATATATCAAGAGTAGATCCAAAATTTCAAAAACCATTAAAAAGCACCGACAAAAACAAGAACGGTAAGATTGATACCGATGAAGAAGTAACAGCTGCAGCGAATCTGCTCTGCGAAGATAAACCAAAGAATTTAGCCGCGGCAGGCACCTGCTTGAGGAAAACCATCGGAATAGAAACTTCGAATGCGCTCATAACCTGGGAGCCTTCGCTGTTCCAACCCATGGATAGGCATGAAAGCGCAAGCTGGGAAATTGCGAATCGGTCGAACGGGAATCCATTTAACACCACCTGGCGCCCTTCGAATATTAAATTTGAAAAGGGTCTTATGAAATTGGTCCTCAATAATACCGGCTGTCCTCAAACCTGCGATGGAAAACCTTACGCTTCCGGTGAGTATCGAACAAAACGAGAGAATTTTGGGTATGGCTATTATGAAGTCCGGATGAAGGCGGCTCGGGGGGAGGGATTGGTGGCGGGTTCGTTTTTTACCTATCGAGGCGTTTCCGAACAACCTTCGCACGACGAAATAGATTTCGAATTCCTGGGTAAAGACACCACCAAAGTCCAAACCAACTATTATGCCCGAGGAAAAGGGAAACACGAAGAAATGATTGACCTCAGCTTTGATGCTTCAAAAGAGTTCCATAATTACGGTTTCAAACTGACTCCGAATTCTCTCACCTGGTATGTAGATGGAAAGCCGGTCCGGACCGCTGCCGCCTCGCCCGGGGAAAAATTGCCTTATCGACCGGCAAAAATCATGGCAAATTTCTGGCCGGGTACCTCAGAATCGGATATTGTCGCTTGGCTGGGGAGCTTTAAATACCCGGGACGACCGTTGCAGGTGGAATATGATTGGATAAAATATTCTCCCTTAAGCGCAGGAACTGAAGCATCAAAGCCAGCTCAACCCACCCCGCCCGCCCCAGAAGAACCAGCGAAAGAAAAAACAAAACCCGGTCAACCCGCCGAAGCGAAGCCTAAAATAGAAGTAAGCAGTTCGGGCGCCCTGCCGATAAAAACCATCAGACAATCCACTTTTGCCTTGAATAAAGGCGTGCTAAGAGAAACTTCGGATACCTTTGTGTTTTCAGCAAACCGGGCGAAAGACCCCCGCTTCGGAATAATCACAGGAGACGTTGATATAAAAGGCAGAAAAAACTTAATGTTTGAAATAAAGGGGTCCCTTACCAAGCTCGGTACTTATGCAAGATTTATAGCGCAGGTGTACAATGAAACAGATAATGAATACTCTCCATCCATCAGCCTGGAATCAGTTAAAATGTCCGACCATTACGAAACCGTTTCCGTCGACCTGGAAGACAAAATTAACAGAGTTAAAAAAATTCAATTTCTAATGGTTACCGATAATGGAAGCTGTCGGATCGAAATCAAAAACCTGAGATTTGAATAGATCGAAAATCCGCCGTCTAACCTCTTATTTTTGCTGAAATTTCCCCCAATTTTTACCGATATATATGTAGGAGAGATAGCATATGCCCGATCCAATTTGCGGAATAATTCAACCACCCAAAAAGGGACTCTATCAGGGAGCGTACGCCCCCGACCCTGCCAGCGGACGAGCGGAAATCACTTCTGAAAAATCTATCAACGACTTTGAGCAGATGTCTGGAACTGATCTGGCCATTCTGGTTCGCTTTATAAAGTTTGGCGAAGGCCTAAATTTCCCAACTCAATGGGCAAATTTTCAAGCTAAAAAGGGCGGAACGATTTTCATAAAACTCGAGCCCTGGAGCGGCAAAGGTAAAAATGACAAATCATTCTCCCTGGAAAAAATCCTGGACGGGAAATTCGACCACCTCCTGAAGAGATTCGCCGAGGGGGCCAAAAAGTTCGGCCGGCCGATTTTTGTCTCCTTCGGGCACGAAATGAACGGCAGCCATTATCCCTGGGCGGGAAACCCTGAGTTATATAAAAGGGCCTACCAATACGTCCATGACAAGATCAGCAAGTACGGCGCCTGCAATATCACCTGGGTCTGGAATCCGGATATTGAAGCACCGGCCAGGGAATACTATCCCGGCGACGAGCAGGTAGGTTGGATCGCCACCGATGGTTATAACTGGAGCGGAACCACCCCGGCCTCCCAGATCTTTTCCGGCGCTTTGCGCGAGATAAAGCTCATAAATAAAACAAACAAGCCGGTCATGATCGGCGAATTCGGCTGCGCCAACGACAACGCCTCCTGTCTCACCGATTTCGTGGACTTTGCGGCCGATCCCGCCAACAACATCCGGGCTTACATTTATTTCAACCGAGACAAAGAAGAAAAATGGGCTATTTTAAATAACGCCGAACGGCAGGCTTATCGCGACGCCATTCTCAAACACCAGGCGCTTTTTAACCGCCAAATTCAAGCCGCCGCGCCTCCGGCCACCCCTGGCCAACCGGCAAAACCGGCGCTGCCTGCGGTCCAGCTCACCATGCCTGCTGGTTTTAAGAAAATCTCCTTCTTCCCGGAAACGCTTATTGGCAAAAACGTAGAGAAAGTCGGCGCTTCACAAAAACGCGTTGATAAAAACCTGGCCCACATCCAGAGCAACATAACCTCCGGCGACCTTGAGCTCGGCGATGAGGGAACCGTGCAATACCGGGTCGCCAATTTCTCCGAATATATAATCCAGTGGATGCTGAAGAGAGAAAATGGGAAGCCCGATCCCACCCTGCTCGATAAAAGTTACGAGGCTTACAAAAGTTTCAATTATGCAGCTTATGGTTCGCCTTACTGGAGGACCAAGGTCGCTCTCCTCATCATTTCCGGCAATCCTTCGGTCAGAGAAATTGAGTACCTTAAGAAAATTGGCTTTGCTCAAAATATAAAAACGGCAGGCAAAAAGCCGGATGATTTGATCGTCATCCCCAAAGCGGAAAAGTTCAAGGCCCTCCGTGAAATTTATGCTCAATATATCAGCCACAAGCAGCAACGGCATGAACCGGTTGATTCTGTCCTTAAGGGAGAAATCGAAATACAACTGGCCGCGCTCTCCCCTAACAAAAAAACAGAAAAGGACTACATTAAACTGGCCGGAGATACGCTTGATGAAATTATTAAAAACCCGCAAGAAACTCGCCAAAACGAAATCTATAATCAGGTTCATAAACGGATGATTTTTTGCTCCGGCGCCGAAAGACCCCGCCCGGACTTGATCAAAACCGAGTTCAATTTTTCCCAGGGGTGGGCCCGCGCCCTGAAAGCGCAAGCGATCCTTTTCCGAGCCGGCAATAAAGTAGATCCCCGGGAGGCCCTGAAAGACTTCCAGGAAGCTTATGCCCTGCTTCAAAAAGCGGCCGAAAACAAGGATATCAAGGGACTCCATTATCAACAGGTGAAACGCCTGGCCGCCGAATGCCTTATCCTCACGGGCTTCATTTTAAAGGACTATGGGAAAGAGATGAAAATTTCCGATGAAGTCACGGCTTTAACCAAGAAATTAGTTGAAGATATTTATAAGTGGGAACAAACTACCGGGACCATAAGCACCCAGGATTATTCAGCGCTGTTCCGCGCCGCCCGAGCACTAATAGAGGGCGTTCCCAACGAAAGCGTTCTTGATTGGGAAGTAGAATACAACAAATTAGTTCCCAATCCGGCTAACCGCCCGCTCTGGCTCAAACAGATTGTCGCTTACGCCAAGATCTGGAAAACAAAAATGCAAATGGTGGTGGCGGGAGAATACCGGGAAGGCCTTCCTAAAGAATACATCCCCAGGCAGGGGGAAATGCTGCGCCATCCCGAAAAGACACTGCGCGCAGTTCTCTCGACCGCAAACGTTCTTGACCCTGAATCCATGGCCGACGTAAAAAGATCCCTGGGCGAAATCCTGGCCCGCCGGGCATTCGTTCTTTTGGACATGGGAAAAACAACTGAGGCCTTAAAACTATTTAATGGTGATCGATCCTCTAAGGATCGCATCGATAGGGACGGGGCGCTTGGACTGCTTAATCAGGCCATCACAGGGGGTAAACCCGAAGTAAAAGCCGAGGCCCGCCTCTGGCTCGCCAAGATCTACCTGGTCAATGCCGGGAAAATCGAAAACAAAAAAAAGCGGGAAAATCTTTTGGCTCAGGGACTGGCGGAAGTTGATAATTCCTTTGGCAGTGACTACCTGGGGATTTCACTTCTCAAGGGCACGGTTCTTTCCTCAGCTTACCAAACCAAAGGCGATCTGCTTTCGGCCTTAAAGCGGTTTGACGAAGCCAAAGCCGCCCTGCAAAAAGCTATCGACGTGTTCCCCAAAAACGATTTTGCCCGGGCCGCTCTCGGCGATGTCCTGAACTGGCAGGGCAATCATTCCGAAGCGATTAAGGTATATAACAAAGTGCCAAAAAAATCCCCCGCCTATCCCCGGGCCCAAATTGGTTTTGCTGAAGCATCCATGAGACTCAATGAAACCTACGACCCCAAAGCCATCGGGAAATTAGAGGAACAAACCAAAAAAATCTTCACTTCCGAGACGCCCGCCTCGCCCCTCATCCCGCGTGCCATCCAGGATCTGATCGAGGCCTATCGAACCGATGAAGACCTGCAGAATAGAATTGTCTACATCGGAAAAAAATTATTGGGGATCGAAGCCAAAGTAGACCTGGAAGAAGCCGAAATAAAAGCGCTGGATGAGATCCTCGATAAAATTAGCCCGGAGGCCCGAGCCGCCTTCGAACCCAAATTCAGAGCCGAAATTTACCTCCGAACGGCCGAAGCTCTCCTCTGGAGAAAGCAGTTCGACCCGGTTCTCGCCCTGCTTGAAAAGGATAAGATGTCCGAATATCAGACCGCCCTGCAAAATAACCCCGAGCTTTTGGCTTTGAAAGAATTGATCGCGGCCGAGACCAAAATGAGAAAGGAAAAAGAAGCCGCTCCCTTCCTTAAATTCCTGTCCGGCGAAAGCCGGCCCGCCCAGATCGCCGTGGAAGAAAAAGATCCGGACCTGGCAGAGAGAATTGTCCTCGGCCTGATCGAAGCGCACTCTCTGGAAAAAGAGTGGGACAAAGCCATCGAGGCCGCACAAAACCCGGTCATCCCTCTCAAGAAAATGAAAGAACTCTTTGCCGACCGAAAATTAGGCTATGAAAAATTCCGCTTCCGGCTCCGCTTCAGATTGGTCGAAGCTTACATCGGCAACAAGGATTTTGCTAAGGCGAGAGATGAACTTATAAGTGTCATTTCAGACGCGCAGGATGTCAGAGACAAGCGGGAATCCTATTTGGCGCCGCTAGCCGATCGAACCAAAGCCGAAGCTTACCTGCTTCTGGGCAACCTCTACTCTTACCGCTGGTCGGGCCAGGACTTTAACGCTTCCAGAGACTCTTATAATAAGGCCGTCGATCTGCTGAAAGACAAGGATCCATCGAAAGAGGGAAGGATCATCCTGGCCAAAACCTATCGAGGGCTGGGCGAGATCTACCGCTACGGGGGCAAGAAGCTTAGCGACTATGACCGACAAACCCAATATTACAGGTCAAAACTTTATTACGATCTGGCAAAAGACATCGCCGAGGACCTCCCGAAGCGATCCGACGACCGGAAAATTTTACTGAGCCGGATCTACCTCGGCCTGGCCAAACTGGAACAACAGGAAGTGAGCCGAAGACAGGCGGTCATCTATTTTGATGAGGCCAAAAAATACGGCAAGAGCGTGCCCGACGACGATGAGCTGCAAGCCGAGATCGAACGGACCGGCGCTTTCCTGAAAGATCACTACCTCAAGTTAGAAAATCAAAGCTTCTTTGACCGGAGCGGCCGGATCGAAAACCGGTTCCTGGCGGAAGTGCAGCTGCCGCTTTTTAAGGGGACGCTGGTTCTCCCTACTCTTTCTTACCAGTTAGACTCGGCCAGCGGGCTGAGCGTTCACAACCTTTATGTCGGCGCCAAACTGAGGCCGCTCGAGATCTTTGACGTCCGGTCGCACGCTCTTACCCTGGAAGGAAAGTTCAAGGTCGAGCCTTTAGAAAAAAATGTCTACAGCGATCCGCGGGCAGAAATGAAATACTTCCGCCAGCAGGACGCTATTTTTGTCGCTTCTTACGAAAATAAGTGGATTGTTATCGTTGGTTCCGCCGCCGTCAACCGCAAAGAATCTGACTATAACAGCTATTACGCCAACTTCAGGGTAAATCTGAGCTCGAATGTCCAGCTGGGCGGAGAGTGGTGGCGCGGCCCCTTCACCCTGAGCGGCGAAAAAATAATCCGCGACGATGTTAACCTGGCTGTCTGGTACAACCTGGACCTGGCCGATCTCTTTTTGGACAACTATGACCAGGCAAAAGTAAGGCTCAATTTAGCCTATCCCTATGGAGGATTTGAAAACGGAAAATCCGTCTATTCTCCCAAGGGCTTTAAAGCTGGCCTGGGACTGGATGTCCATCTGGGCAAGGGTGTGGTCCTGGTGCTTGACTGCGCCTGGGTCAACCAGAAGAGCTACAGCTACGGCCTCTGCACCACCGGGTTGCGCTGGTAAAAAATGGTGAAATTTATGATAAAAGTTGCCGATAATATATTAGGAGAAAACATATGACAAGTGTAGCGGCACTAAGAGCGAGAGTTGTTTCATGGGTTAAACCCGCTCAGCCAACTCCTAAAGAAGTTTTCAGGAACCAGCTGGAAGAGGCGAGAGCAAATTATTTTAGTTTTCAAGCGGCCCTGGTTTCGAAACCGGTGATCGCGGGATGGATGACCTCCCTTTTGCTGTCACACGCTGTCCCGGTTCTTGCTCTGATGGGAGCCGGCATAATTTTAGAAGGCTGGAAGGCTCGTGGAGCCGTTCCGAAAACTGAACCCGATCTTCTGGCAGAAATGGTTAAATCTTCTCTTGATCTGAATGCCGGCTTTATTGCCAGGGAATTATTTTCTCACAGCAGAAAAGCTCTGACCCAAAAATACCTGCTGGCCCTGAAAGAAGCCGACGGGACTAAATACAATGAGGTTTCCAGTCTTATGCAGTCCAGACGATTAAAAACTTTAAGCATTGCCAAAAAAGTCGCGATCGGCCTGGCTCACTGGGTCGCCTTGACCGCTTATAATACGTTCATGAATTATCAGGTAATGGAAGGGATCAATAATGCCCTGCACTAAACTGGGGGAGGAATAAAATGGACGGAATAACTTATATATATAATGTAAACGGCAAGCCGGGCTTCTGGAGCCGGTTTTTGAATATCGCTTCCTCGGGCGGGAGAACCGGCGGCGCCGCCGCCTGCGTCAGCGGGACGAATGGCTCTAATGACATCAGTCAGGCCTGCAAAGATAACGTTGAGCCAAATTTCAAACTTTACAAAGATATGGATCCAGCCTCTACCACCCCTTCCCCATTTTATGAAAAGGACTATTCATCCGAGTCCGGTGTAACCGTAACCTGGGAACCCGAATCCCCCATCCCCAACTGCGATGGAAATTTCGATCGCCAGAGAATTGTTGTTCACTTCCGCGATGGAGATCAAACTTTCTATCCCGATCCCGTTACCGGGAAAATAAAGATCGAGAAGAACTTTAAGTACGAACCCGCGACTTCAATTGCCGGGGACTTTATTTTCTACAATCCGAACACCGACACCGAATTCGTAAAGCCAAACGTGGTCACTCTCTACAAGGCCACGCCGGCCCAAGAAACCGCCAGCCAGTGCTACGCTCCGCGAATTGACGGGGATATTCAAACCGAGCCCGCCGTCGTTTACGTGGGTCAGCCGGTTAAAATAATTAAATCCCAGGATACCATTGTCCCGCAATGCGGCGAAGGCGGCCTGACCGTGAGCTTTGTCATCGGGGATCAAAAGCACGGGGCGCAAATAGACGAACAAAATAATTATTACGTCATGACCACTTTTGAAGAATCAGATTTTCCAACCTCCAGGGAGACCAAGATCACGTTAACAGCGCAACAGGGAAGCCATGAGGCAAGCAAAGAATTTCCAGTTTATGTATATTCGGATAAGCCCAAAGTGGGCGCGCTCAGCATCAATCCGGCGAGCATCAACGTGCGCGGACAAATAACCTATGGGTCCCTGGTGACCTTTGATCTTTCCAATACCACCGATTACGACGGCGAACCCTCCGATCTGGAAGTTCTGCTGCTTGCCGGAACTTCTTCCAACCCGATGGCAAAAAATGGGGCTCTTTATTCCGCCACCATTCCTGCCGCTTTCTGGGGGCCTCCGATCACCGCCCAGGTGCGGGACAGAAATCGAGATACTTCGGCCGAAAGCTCTCTGTGGTCCCTGCCTCCTATTGTTTCACCCGATCTCTCTTCCTGTCAGGCTAACCCGAGGCCCAGGGCCTTCGTCGTGGTCGGCCCCGATCCGGGAGAAAATTATGACGTTGATTCTAACCTTCCCGTCGCGTGGCAAATTTACGTAAACAACTGCGATAAAACCAGAGACAGTCTCTCGGCGGTTTGCAATTTCGGCCCGCTCGGGAACATTTCCGGAACGGGAAATATCAGCGGCATCATTACGATAGAAACGCCGCTGACCGAAAAGATCACCGGCTTTTTCCCCTGCGACATCATTGGCAAAAACGGATCGGTGTTGGAAGACGGCGCCACCCTCTGGCCGCCTTACTACGCCACCCCCATTATTCAGCAAACTTCCTGCGCCCAGAGTCAGAACCAGCCACTGGTCGGCGGGCTGACCGTCAATCGCTCCAGCCTGAACGCTCTGGGACACCTCACCTATGGCGGACAGGCCACCTTTGATCAGCCTGCCACCGACTGCGATGGAGACCCCTCCAATCTCAGAGTCACCCTCCACGCCGGAACCTCAACCGCCAGTATGCCGAAAAACGGGAATGTCTATTCGGCAACTTTAACGGTGGATTATTGGGGAGCTCCTATCTATGCCGTGGTCGAAGATCTGGACCGGGGAACCCAGAGCACGAGCTATCTCTGGTCAGTGCCCCCGATCGACCCCCCGGCATCACCGGGCAATCCCTTACCTAAGGCCTTTACCGTTGCCGGCCCCATTCCGTTCTTGAATTATGACATTACCTCTAATCTTCCGGTCGACTGGCAAATCTGGGCCGCCAACTATGACAATACTACCGACGGTCTTTCCGCCACCTGCAGATTTGGTACGCTTACCCCGGCCAGCGGAACCGGCAACGCCAGCGGCGTCATTCCCATTCAAAAAATCCTGACTCAAAGATTAACCGGAGATTTCCCCTGTGACATAAAGGGAAAGAACGGGCAAACTCTGGTGAACGGCGCGGTGCTTTATCCGCCGTACTACAAGCAGTAATAATTTTAGAAGAATGTGCCTGTCGGCCCCTTCTTATTAATGTAAGCAGGGGCTTTTTTTAACACAAATCCGCAAAAGATGGCTTTCCTATTAAAATTGTCGCTAATTCTCACTAATTTAGTTTTCGCTAATTACTCTAATTTCCGTATCACTAATAACTCAAATTGACGCCAATTAACACGAATCCCTGCCTCTAAGAATTCTTTTATAGATCATATTATTGCGATTAAGACTTGCCAGGATTCCTAATTGAAGGCTGCTCTGTTTGAGGTAATTTAGGACCTGCATTATATCTTTGGTGGAGAAACTGGGAGTGGTTTTGATTTCTAAGACTATCTTGTGACCAATGATAAAATCGAGATAATACCTCCCAATTATTTTGCCGTTATAATTGAAATCGGTCCTAACTTGTTCCAGAAAAGGGATTTGATTTACGAATAGTTCTCTTTTTATTGCCTGCTGGTAGTATTTTTCCTGATACCCACCGCCCAGCTGGTTATAAACCTTGAAAAGGATCCCTACTAATTTGTAGCTCATCTCTGGATAAATTAGTTCAGCCATTTTATCTCCTCCCTTCTTGATTAGAGTTCATTAGCGTCCGTTCGCGGATTAGCGTTCTCGGTCATTAGCGTTATAGGCGAATGGCCAAATTAGTGAGTATTTGAGACTTTATGGCCATAGTAGCAAGGTTATTGCCACGCTCAAGGAGCAAGAAAATGACGAAATTTCGCCTGCCTGCCGGCAGGCAGGTCAGGTCGAATACAAAAATAAAGTGAAATTTTTCAAAAAGGCTGCCGATAACTTAATGAATAGTAAAGCTCGAGGAGAAATAATAATATGTTGGAACGGATAGACCGAAGAGTTTCGCAAGCTTTAGCTTCGCAGAATAGAATTCTTAAAACTGCGGATAGAGCCTGGCTCACCGCCGAAAAAGCGGTCGGAAGAGCTTTTACTTATTTATTCGGCCATGTTCCCATCAGAGGTTTGCTCGAAGCACAGGCTGGAAACCTGGGAATCAAATCGGTTTCTCCATCGATCTTGATGAGCGCTCCCGCCGACGCCGGCGGAGGGTCGCTGATGGTGGGAGGAGAAATTTTGCCGGGCGTGAAGCTCCCTCTCGTATCTCCCGATACCATTGCGAACTGTAAAAAAGCTATCGAAGAAGGGCTGGATGAGCATCAGCGCGTACATGCCGATTTTCAAGCAGCGTCTGGAAAAATCGATCAAGCGCGTTTTAAATGGCTGAGAACAATTATCGTTTCAACCGCAACAGCAGTGATCAGTGCTTTTGCTTTTCCTTTTGTTGGAGCGATCGGCCTGTCATTGAGCGCCCCGCTCTGGGCCCCATTTGTCATTTCTGGTCTAGAATTTTTTGCCACTGCTTTCGGGTTGCAGGGCGCCGTCTATGTAATAAGATATGGAATAAGAAAATACGCCTACAATAAAAAAGACACAGCGCTTATAAATTGCGAAAGTAGAATTTATGAATTCATGAGCGAACCTCTATACAAGGAAGTACTGGCCGCTACCCTTTTTAACCGCCAACAAGCCGGCAAAGATACCTCGAATATTATCGATCTTTTTACCGGTGAAGAAAAAGAAGGTCTGGTCGCCATTGTTAACGCGTACAAAGCGTTTGGGACTCTAACGCAAGAGTCTAATTCAGAGAACCTGCGGCTGGCGAAAGCTGCCCGGGATAAAATTCCGGCCGGTTACGCTATTCGAATGGCTTTGGATAATCTGATCGCTGCCGCGGAACCTTCCGCTCCACCGCGAACAGAGCCACTGCCGCCGCCGCGTCCGCCGGTCGCCACAGCACCTTATCCGCCGGCACCGGATTACGTAGCGCCACCGCCGGGAGTTGCAGTTGCTCCACCGGTAGTTACACTCTCTCCGCTGCGCCCAGCGGCTGAGCCGCCCGCCCCTCCGCGACCTCGAGCTCCGGAACCGATTCGAATAATCCTGGGCAAAACCTACCCGGTCGTGTCTGATCTGGTTCGCCTAAAAGAGGCCACGGAAGATCTAGCCCAATTGATAAGATTCAGCGCCACCACCGAGTTTCCCCGTCTTCCGGCTGATGACCAGACCAAGATTAACCATAAAATGGATGTGCTTGTTAAGGGAGCTATCCTGCCCATGCAGGAGGCGTTGGGTTTGGTCTTAACCGGAAAAGATGCCAGCGGAAAGGAAGTAAAATTCATTATCGATGCGGCGGAAAAGCCAAACGGCTCCCAGCTGGTCCCGAACGGCATATTTATCGGTAGAGGCGGAATGGCCGAGGTTTACCGGGGGGTTGAGGCCAAAAGCCGGATCCCGATCGCCGTTAAAATCATAACCGATCCGGATTCCGACAAGCGGGCGGAACTGGAGGCCTTTGCGCCCCAGGCCATTAAGAATCCCCACGTGATCGAGATCTACGCCTTTGGCAAAACTACCTTCGGAAGGTCCTTTATCGCCATGGAACTTTTCGGAAAATCGCTGGCTGAGGTTCTTAACGAAGGAACAAAAGTTTTCAAGGACGACGAAGCGGTTAAAGCGGTCCTCCAAATACTGGACGGGCTTAAAGCGGCTCACGAGAAGCTTATCTATCACCGCGACCTGAAACCCGCCAATGTTTTTGTCAGGCAGGAAACTAAGCCCGACGGTAAAAAAAGCGATGTGATGGCGCTGGCGGATTGGGGAATGGTCAAGTCTTTCCAGGAAGATCTCTCTTCCAGTCTGGCAGGTTTAACCAAGGGGCTGGAAATGCGGGGAACTCCCAGCTACACCCCGCCCGAGAACGCCTATTTTAAAAGTCTCGATATGGTAGAAGTGCTCTCCAAAACCGAACCGCCCGATTCAATTCTATCCCGCAACGGCTGGCTGAGCCGGGTTGATATTTACGCGGTGGGATGCATTCTTTATGAATTGATCAATCGCCACGATCCTATCAAGATCGATTCCCTGGAGACTTTACTGGGGACCTATTCGATTAAGATCCCGACTGATTTATTTAACGCCGCCAGGGCGATTTCAAAACAAAATAGCGGAGAAGAGCTCTCTCCCGATGAGAGAAGGCTGTTGAACTCGCTTCCCGCCAACATCGAACGCTGGAAGGCGGAAGTGGCCAATCAAATCGCCGAAAACCGGGCCCGCATCGCCGGGGAAAAGAAATTCAAAATTGACCGCGGAATTATTCATGAGCATCTTTTCCCGATCGTCGAAAAGATGCTGGCCTATGATCCGCAGCGCCGCTATGCGAAAGTTGAGGATGTTATTCGTGATCTGGAAAAATTCCTGCGCGGCGAGCCCCTGGTCCCGGAAGCAGTCAGCAAGAAAACGGTTCACCTTGGCCCGGCGGCTACTTCGCCCTCCGCCCCCGCCAGGAGCGTAGTCGGAGGCCATTCCATAAAAATCTTATTCGAAGGCGATGAGGCGGCGTTCAGGCAGGACCTGGATGATATTTTCAACGGAACCGATCCAAGCAAAGTAACCGAAGCCCTGCGCGATCCGGAAGCGACCCGGCAGAGGATCCTGGCCAAGAACAGATCCCTGCCCTACGACCCGGAACGGGATGCTTTGGCTAACGACGTAATCGGAATGCTTTTTTCATTAAAGAAATAAAAGGAGAAAAAAATGGCAGGACCAATAATTTATCGATACCATGGACCCGCTCGGATTAGATCCGATCGGAGAGGAATATCCGGGGGCGGCATCAGTGTTGCCTTTGAAGATAACCAGCTGGCAAAATTAAGAAGCGCCGACCCCCGCGATCTTAACGCCCAAAAAAGATTGCTGCGAGGGATCGCCAACGGGAAGATCACTTTTTCTTTCAAACCGCTGGATGAGGTCAGAATCGCGGTGGAGCCGCTGAGATCACACGCCGATCCCGAAGTGAAAACCCTGGCCGGCGACGCGCTTTTGAAATTGGCCGAAGGAGCTCCTGCGGCTGCTCCCCCGGTTGCTCCCCCTCTACCTTCCGGTTTTACGGAGGAGGAGATATTTAAATATTTTCGGGGGCCGGCGGCCAGCGCTCTGCCTGCCGTCGAAGCGCTGATTAATCGGCCGCTCGGACCTTTCGCCGCACCGCTGCGGCTGATCAAAGCTGCCATGGGGTGGATTGGAAAAGCCTCCGCAACACCCGAACTGCAGCCTCTGATTGCGCAGCTTCGCGAACGGCTGAGAGCGATTCAGCGTGGAGTGGACTTTGAGGTGGTAACCTATGGCAGAGAAGGAGAGCTCACAAAATTCCTGGATCAAAAAATCTTCGGCTCAACCCAAAAAGGAACCGTCTCCCGACCCGGAGAGAAAAATCCGGACGGGCTGGCGGTTTACCGGAAGGGAGATAAAATATATCTCTTATTGGTCAATGGAGGGCGCGACCGCCGCAGCGGCGAAATCGCCACCAATCAGGTCCTGGAATCGACTCTCCTAGGAATTGAAGAAGGAAATGATCTCCGCCAGGCTATCGAAAACGCCCAGGCCCAGCTCGCCCAAAGAAACGAAGGCGTCAGCGAGGAGCAGCGGAAAATGGTGGCCGTTGTTACGGGCGCGGCAATCGAAAACGAAACGTCGGTCACCGTGACTTACGCCGCCACCAAAAACTATATGGGGAGCTGCAGAGCGCTGGTGATAAACCGTGACAGCGCCTCCGAACTTCCCGCTTCAGCGCTCCCGTCTGCAGTCAAGCTTAAGACAGGTGACAGCCTGCTTCTGCTCTCAAATGGATTCGATTCTCTTTCTTCCGAAAGAATAAAAGAGATCCTCAAGCAGGGAGCGGAAAAGAATTTGCCCATCGATGAGGTGGTTCGCCAGCTCAAAGAAGAAGCTTTAGAAAAACAGGCTAAAACCGGCGGCATCGGTAGTCTATCCATATTTATCTACAAAAATGATTTTGAAGAACTCGGGCTCTCGAGCGTGATACCGATTGAGATGCAGCCGGAGGCCGAACCGGCTACCGGAACCCAGGGACCCCCTAAAGTGAAAACTCTTACCGGAATCGGTAAAACTCAGGTCGCCGAGCTGCACCCCTCCCAGTTATTTGCCGCCGCGGAGGAAAAAGAGGATCTGGTGGAGAAGCTGGCGGAAAAAACCAGGAATTTTAACGAGTTGAGAAAAGCCGCCGCCAAACAAGGAATGGAATTAAAGGCCAGCAAAAAACAGGTCGCCGACCTCGAAGCCGAAGTAACCCGGCTGAACACCCGGGTAACTGCATTGGAAGAAGACCAAATGACCCGCAACGAACACCATTCAACTGTGGTCGCCGCGGCCCGGGCCGAAGCCCAGGGAGCAAAGGCGGAGCTGGGAGCGGAAAGAACCCGCGCTCAAGAATTAGCCGCGAGGTACAAAGAACTGCTTACGACAGCCCAAGCCCAAAAGACCGAAATCGAAGCTCTTCGAAAAGCGCAGATCCCTCCTGTCGTCGAAGCGCCCACTCCGGCCCCGTCAGCCTTGGAAACGAAAGCCGTCCTTAATTATTTTGAATCGAGGAGAAGTATGTTGAGTTTTTCCGCGGGCGCGCTGCGCAAAAAGCTGCAGGACGCCGGAGCGGCGCTGGCCAAGCAACAAGGAAAATTATCTTCGCTCGAAGGGGAAAGGGCGGTTAAGCTGGGATCGGTCAATGAACTGATCGCCCAGATCCAGGCGGAATTGGAAAGGAACGTCAAGGGGCTCGAAGCCGAGAGAGATCAGAAAATTGAAGAGCACCGGGGAAGCCTGCTTTCAAAATTGGCCGATAAATGGGGCAAAGAAGATATTTCGCAAAGGCTTACCGACATCCACAGCGACCCGGTTTCTCAGGATATCAAAGACGAATATGACGATAGAATCGAACAGGCAAAAAGCAAGGCCGGAAGACGGATCGAAAATCTGGAAAAGGGGAAAGTGGAACAGCAGGCAAAATTGGAGCGCGAAATTGCCGAGCAAAGCCAGGCCATTGGAGAAACCCAAAGGGCCATTGCGGGAATTCAGGCGCACCTAACCAAAGCCGAAGAATTTTCCACCGCTCTCCAGGCTCTCGAAGGACAGGTCAAGGATTTGGTTTTAAAAATCAACGCCTGGCTAAAACAAATAAATAGTGAAATTTTTGGAAAGAGCTAACGATAATAATATAGGTAGAGGAGTGTCATGGTTAGTATAAGGAGGAAAAAATGAGTATCGAATATATTTTAAACGCGACGGGGAAACCGGTGGGGATCTATGATTACACCAGCGGACAGAGTCTTCCGATAGAAGATGATCCAAAACCGGAGCCAAAAAAACCGGAACCAGTCGCAGCCAATGTAAAACCCGATGCCAAAAAAGAAATCAGTTTCTGGCAGCGATCTTTGAATATCGCTTCGCACGGTGGGCCGACCGGCGGCGCCGCCGCCTGCGGCGGAACCTCCGTGGTTAAGCCAAACCTGAATCCCGATGGCGGAGGGATCCCTCTGGTGCCTCCGACCCCCGATATTCCGGACGCCGGAGCCACCACCCTTCCGAGCGGAGCCGTAGTAGTTGGCCCCCTGAGCCGGGACGGCATGGTTTATCTCCCGATCGATCCAAATGGAAATATCATCCTGCCGGATGACATCTGGTTTGAAATCGAGGGGGAAGGAAACTTCTTCCTAGAAACCCCCTGGATTCCGCTTCAGCTCACGGAGGCAATCGATACTCCCGGCCTCCATAATCTCGATCTCGTCGTTGAATTTGGAGTCGACTCCACCAAGATTCCTGGGATGCCCCCAGAGGGATGCCTTCCCGATCTGATAAACAAAAGCCAGTTTAGTGACGGAGATCTCGATGCCGGAGTGCTCGGTTGTCCCGATCCGGGTTATGAACGGTTCGTCGTCTGCCCGAGCCAGCAAGAAAATAGAATACAACTCTATTGGGCCGGCTACAGGATCGACAGTTCCAAACTGGTTGGAGGCCAGGTGGTGGATGCCGAAGTTGGCACCGATTATGTCACGACCACGGAACAGCTTTACACCGACCCGGCCAGCGTGCCGCGGGTCGGCGTGGTTTGCGGCAATTCGCCCAATCCAAACCGAGTTCAGGTTCCCAAAGATTTCTACAATGATGACAAATTAAACATTATGGTTAAACTTCGAAAGGTTATCGACGCGCGGAATGCGGACAGCAACGCGACTTACGGCACCTTTTTGAGAGCCAGACTGATCGAAGGCACGGTCAACGATGGCGGAACTGATTAAGGAGGAATAAAGAGATGAAGAAAAAATCAATTTTAGGATTGGCGCTCCTGGCCCTGTTTTTGTTTGGGGGGCTAGGGACAGCGCAGGCGATCACGGATGTGACTCCCGCCAACTCGGCTCTTAATCCGGTTAACGAAGACCTCTATGTGGTAAACCAGGCCAATACCAAGATCGATGTTTATAACCGCCAAATACAAGGCAGCTGGAGCGCCGCCGGCATTTCCATCGCTCTGCCGGCCGGATCAAAATGCTACGGGTTAGCAGTCTCTCCGGATGGCAACAAGCTTTACATTAGTATAAATGCAGGAGCATCTTCGATCGTTCGCGTTCATGATTTTACCAGCGCAAGCGATACCGACCTGACCGGGGCCTCCTGGAGCAGCTTTTCTTCACCCGCCGGGATCGCGCTGGGCGGAGGCAACAAGCTCTACCTGGCCGACAAAGGGATCGGAAGAGTCAGGGTCTTTAATACCGACACCAATGCGTGGGAAAGGGATATCACCGACCATCTGGCCGGTAAATCCAATCTTTATGGTGTGGCGGTGACAGCGGGCGATGACAATTACAAGGTTTATGTTTCACAAAAGTCATCGCCGGGATCGATCTTTGTCTTCAATTATTCCGGTGGGACCATCACCTATGCCAATACCATCAATACCGGATTGACCTACCCTACTTATCTGAAGATCGTTGGCGACAAGCTCTATGTTGCCGTTAACGGCACCGATGGCGTAGATATTAAAGTTTACAGCACCACTGACGATTCCTGGGTCGGCGATGTCAAGTCCGGGATCATGGGCTCCTACGGCTGGACCGCTTTTGATGTCTCCAAGGATGGCGCCATGCTCTATATCAAAAAGTCTGCCAACAGCTCCGAAACGATCAACAAACTCTACCAGATCAAAACCGCCGATATTCCCGGAACTGCCGCTCAGATAGCAGCCGATACCGGCATGGTCAAGTCGGACGGATTGGCCGTCTCCTTTGACAAATCCAAAGTCGCTTTGAGCAATAGCCCTGACGGCAATGTTCAATTTGTCGATCTCGCAAAGAACAACAACTGGCCCCCCATGCCGGAGAATCTGCAGCAGTTTACAAGTAACGGCACTCCCATTGAAAAATTCGGGGTTACCACCGAAAACCAGATCAGGGTTAAATTTACCGTTTCGGACCCGGACGGTGACGATCTCACCCCCATTGTTCTCTATAAAAAAATGAGTGATGGAAGTTATACCAGAGTTGTCGGCCCCGTCACACCGAGCGGCGGAGGCGTCGACATGCCTGTTCCCAACCTTGAATCCGGAGATTACGAGTGGGGAGCGGCAGTGCAAGATTCTTTTGGCGCGGAATCACCGATGAATGATTTCGCTGGAGATATCGGCAGCACCGATTTTACCGTTAATTATATACCGCCGGATAGGCAGGGCCCCGAAACTACCATTACCAATCCGACCAATGGAGCAACGGTGAGCGGGAATGTCGATCTTCAGGCTTCCATCAATGATACGGCTACCGGCAATTCAAATATCTCGGCCGCGGAATATTTTATCGATTCGGCGGGGACAAGCGGCAGCGGAGTGGCCATGAACGCCACCGATGGTTCCTTTTCATCTCCGATCGAAAATGTCAATGCCTCCTGGGATTCCAGAACCGTCCCTAACGGAGAACACACCATCTACGTTCACGGAAAGGACGCCGCGGACAACTGGGGCGCGCTGAAATTCGTTGGTATCATTGTAAACAACGCCCCCGGAGACACCACCGCGCCGGCCGCCATCACGACTCTTTCGGCCGCGGTGGGCGACAACAGCGGGGATATAAAAATCAGCTGGGAAGCGGTCGGCGATGACGGAATGATTGGGACGGCGACCAGCTATATCGTCAAGTACTCATACACCGGTCCCATCAACACCGACGCCGATTTCAACGCCGCGACCACCTACGTGCAGAACTGGATGCCCAAAGCGTCGGGACAGACCGAAAACTATGTTATGAGCGGCCGGACGCCCGGCAACAAGATCTGGGTCTCCATCAAAGCTCAGGACGAAGTTCCGAACATCGGCGCTCTCGGCAACTGGGCGGTAACCATCGTTAAAAACTTTGTTCCGGCTCCGATCATCGATAAGATCTATCCCAACCGAGGACCCAATGATCGGGTTAATCACATTGTGATCGAAGGGCAGAATCTCTTTAACAATATGATCGCCAAAATTGGCAACACCGACCTGCTCAATGTTCATCAGGACTCCGACACCATGGTGCAGGCCGATGTCCCGCCGGCAATTACTCCTGGAGTTTATGAAATCTCCATCACCTGCCCGGGCGGAACCTATGATGACGCGGCGCACGCCAATCCGAACAACGACTTTACGGTTTTTGATCCGAACGTCAATCCCGACACCGTCTCACCCGAAGTTGTCACCAATTTCAATGCCCGGGATGGAGAAGACGGGCAATCCACCCTCACCTGGACCAACCCGGCGAGCGGAGATTTGAGAGAGGTTATAGTTCTGCGCAAGGAAGGATCCTATCCGACCAACCACAGCGACGCGGCGGCGGTCAAGGCCTTTGGCACGTTGATCCCCGAACCGGGGGCGGCGGTGTCGTATGTCGACAAGAATCTCACCAACACTATCACTTACTATTATACCGTTTTCAGCCGTGACACTTCGGACAACTGGAACGAGACGGTCGATTCGACCTCACCCAACGTGAATGCGGATACGGGAACGCCGGGAGGCGGAGTAACCGGTCAGAAAACATTCACTATCACCTATCTGTCCGAAACCCAATCGGATAACTGGATCAGCATTCCTTTCAACAATGCCAAAGTCAACGGCCAATCCATCGTTACTCTGGGCAATTTGCTCAATTCTCTTGGAACAGCGTTTACGCCGCAGGATGGGGATTTATTAACCCTGAGCTGGTACAATAACACCAATCAAACTCCGGTCAGCATCCAGAGAGATTACAGTAGTGGCCAATGGAATTCGTGGGATCCCACTACTGAGCTGCAGAATGTCACGACCGGACAAATGCTGATCTTATCCATATCCAATCCAAACGGCCGGACCACCTTCAGCAGTCCGTGGACGATCTCCGGTGATATCCCGGCGGAAGGAAGCGTAAAGTTCGCTATTTCATACCTAAGTGAAACTCAGGCGGAAAACTGGATCTCCGCCCCCAACAAAGCAAATATGGCAACTCTGGGAGCTCTGCTGGATTCGACCGGCACCTCATTCACGCCGGCAACCGGAGATCTGGTGACCCTGAGCTGGTACGACAACGTCAACCAGACACCGATGAGCATTCAAAGAGATTACGACGGTACTAGATGGAATTCTTGGGATCCAACAACTGAAACCAAACCGGTCAGCTTGGGCGATCCTTTCAAATATTCGATCTCCAATGCCAGCGGCAGAACCACCTTTACAACCCAATGGCCGTAAGCGATCGATCGGGCGCTCTCCTTGAATTGATAAGGAAAATATGATATAATGACATGCATAAAAGAGCAAAAAAGATGAATAATAAAATTAAGATTCTCATCTTAGTTTTGCTTGCCCTTGTTGGCCCTGCCTGGGGAGAAGCGACCTCCATGATTACTTACACCAAACTGGAAGGCGGGGTAAATAAACCGGAAGCCAACTCGATCACATTTGCCGCTTACTACAACAATGACGACAGCAAAATTCAAACCGAAGACAGCTGGAATGACACTAATACCAACGAAGGTTATGTTGCCACTTCCGGTGCCTGTCGGGTAAAACCGGACCAAATGGCCAGTGACCAGACCGGACAGCCTTATACGATTTGGATTTCCTATTCGGGAACCGGCGGAAATCAAGGCGGGAACGCCGGAGCCAGCGCGGTTCCCTCTTCCGGCACGGGTTACACAACTCCTGGAAATACTCTCGCCAATCCTTTTATTCTTTCCGCCGGCAATTATTTACCGGCGCCAGCCAATGTTACTGCCTACGCCGGTAACGGTGAAACTTTCATAAAATGGAATGCCGTAACCGGCGCAACCGGATACCGTATTTATAAACGACCGGCAACCGGCGAAGGTCCAACCGAAATCGTTTTTGAGCGCGCGGCTGCGACCGGCCAGCTGGGCTACGTTGACTCAGGCATTACCAATGGCCAAGCTTATAACTACATAGTGATTGCAACCGATGCCGCCAGACGCAGTGGACACGGCACAGAAACAACTGTCACCCCGACCCCGGTCTCGGTGCCGGTAATTACCGGGCCACCCAGCGGAACGATCGGTCAACCCATCACTATCACGGGATCAAATCTCGGCTCCACCGCGGGAACGGTTTTTATAAACGGTTCCGCCGCAACAGTTTCCAGCTGGGCAACAACCCAAATTTCAGCCACTATCGACGCCTCTACGCCAACAGGGTCCGGGAAATTAGTTGTCATCACTTCCGGCAATCTTGAAGGCAGTATTAATTTTACAGCTAACGCTCCGGATACCCAACCGCCCACCATGACTATCTTACCCGTAAACGGAGCCACCAATGTTTCTATGACACAGGAAGTGGTCGTAACTTTTAGCGAACAGATGAATACTTCGTCGGTTAATTATACTTTATCTCCTGATCCGGGCGGAAAAAACGCGGTCTGGAGCAATGGCGACAAAGTATTAACTATCAGCCATAATTCTTTTACCGCCGGCGCAAATTATACTTTCACCGTAACCGCCGCAAAGGATCTGGCTGGAAATAGTTTCACCGGGAATAATTCTTCGTCTTTCAACGTGATCAACAATCAGGGAAAATACGATTTTCCGATCGCTTATTTAAGTGAAACCCAAGCCGATAATTGGATCAGTGTCCCCTATCAATCTGCTAAAAGCGGCGCGGTCGCAATCATTACCATTGGCGACCTGATGAACTCTCTGGGCAACTCTTTTACTCCCCAGACCGGTGATATTATGACTCTGGCCTGGTACGATAATGCCACACAAACGCCAACTAATATTCAACGGGATTATGACGGCAGCAAATGGAATGCCTGGGACCCGGCCAGAGAAACCACGGTAATCTCGACCGGAGAAATGTTCATTGTCAATCTATCCAACGGCGGAGGTCGCGCGACTTTTGTCAAGACCTGGGAAGTTTCGGGGACCATTCCACCGATTGGAACGGTACATTATCCACTCGCTTATCTATCCGAGACACAGTCGGAAAATTGGATCGCGACCCCCAATTCTTCGACCATAACCACGCATGGTTCTTTGATCGACTCGATCACGGGAGCCTTTACTCCTCAAACTGGGGATATTTTGACCTTGAGCTGGTACGATAACACGGCGCAGGTGCCGACCAATATTCAAAGGGATTATGACGGCAGCAAATGGAACGCCTGGGACCCTGCAACGGAAAGCCAGACCACCATTTTAGGGAAACCGTATAAAATGCA
>Ga0315279_10000306_pt1 | contig 102706 bp, 88 predicted proteins | sample YL17G06_20_MG_FD_203694 | JGI IMG/M metagenome (GOLD analysis project Ga0315279, IMG submission 203694) | Sediment microbial communities from Yellowstone Lake, YNP, Wyoming, USA - YL17G06_20 | ecosystem: Environmental > Aquatic > Freshwater > Lake > Sediment | place: USA: Wyoming | collected... | reverse complement strand
CTCGGGAGATGTGGGAGCCCGACAGGGCGGTGCCTAAAAGAACTTGAGGAATAAAAATTATTATGTTATATTATGGCTTGATAGAATCCTTAAAATATTTTCGGATTTCGTACATCAAGGGCAGCCAGTTTGCTTTAAGCCCTTTTCCTGATATGAGGGAAAAGGGCTTTTCTATTGTAAATGAAAGGGTTCGGTCAAAAATTTTAAAGTTCGAGCCGAGCATTTTCAAGAAATCTCTTTTTAGCGCAAGGTTTCCTTATCCCGCTTTGCGGGATAAGATAATTTTCGAGGTTAATCAAGACCTCAAAAATTTTCTTTGCCAAGCGACATTCAATAATTGGAGGTAATGGTCATGCCAAAATTCTATCTGTATGCTCGGAAATCTACGGACGATGAAGATAGGCAAGTCTTGTCTATTGAATCACAGATAAATGAACTCCACGAATTCGCCAAGAAAGAAAATTTAGAGATAGTTGATGAATTTACTGAGGCGAAATCCGCTAAAGCTCCGGGGCGGCCTATTTTCTCTTTTATGCTTAAGCAAATTGAAGCAGGTCTCGCCGAAGGAATTTTGGCATGGCATCCGGACAGGCTTGCCCGCAATTCAATTGATGGCGGAAAGATAATTTATTTGGTTGATATAGGGAAAATTGTTGACCTGCGCTTCCCTATTTATCGCTTTGATAATACCGCTCAAGGTAAGTTTATGCTTTCTATCACTTTCGGGCAAAGTAAATACTATGTTGATAACCTCGCAGAGAATGTTAAGCGTGGAATGCGCGAGAAACTGCGCCGTGGCGAATGGCCTGCCTGGGCGCCGCTTGGTTATCTACACGAATATAAAAATCACACTGTTATAGTTGATCCAGAAAAAGTTCCTTTTGTGCGTAAGATGTTTGAGCTTTATGCAACCGGTAATTATTCGCTTGAAGAGTTATTAAGGGAAGTGCGCAGTTGGAGATTAATTGGCAAAGCGGGCAAGCCTGTCCGTAAAAGTTCACTTGTGGCAATACTCAAGAACCCTTTTTATTATGGCGTAATGAGATTTAAGGGCGAACTTTACGAGGGAAGCCACCCGCCGCTTATCTCTAAGAAACTTTTCGATAGGGTGCAAGAGGTTATGCAGATTCAGGCAAAGCCGATGAAACGAGGCGAAATAAAATTTGCTTTTACCGGTCTTATGAAATGCGGCGAATGTAACGCCAGCATCACCGCAGAAATGCAGAAAGGCCATATTTACTACCGCTGCACCAAGAAGTTTAAGAAGTGTTCGCAAAAGTTTCTTAGAGAAGAGGCTTTGCTTGGACAGATTAATAACGCAATCTTAAAGGTTTTTATTGATAACAAAGCTAAGGAGAAAATGATTAACCGTTTAGAAGAATTGGCGCAGGACGAAAGCAAAGCCTCTTCTTCTCTATCTCGCCAGCTGCAAGATAAACTTAAAAGTTTTGATGATAAACTGGAAGCACTCATTGATCTTTATATTGGCAAAGAAATAACCAGCGAAGAATATCAACGCAAGAAAGCAAAATTACTCAACGAAAAGAAAGATTTACAGGAAAAAGCTGGCGAGATAGAGAAAACTGGCGGCGGGTGGCTCGAACCGGCTCGTGAGTTTGTAACTACTTGTAATCAAGCTGGTTCTGTCGCTTGGCAAGGAAACCTTGCGCTAAAAAGAGATTTCTTGAAAATGCTCGGCTCGAACTTTAAAATTTTTGACCGAACCCTTTCATTTACAATAGAAAAGCCCTTTTCCCTCATATCAGGAAAAGGGCTTAAAGCAAACTGGCTGCCCCCCATGGATTCGAACCATGATACCTAGGTCCAGAGCCTAGTGGCCTACCATTAGCCGAGAGGGCAATATTTTTATACCTAAATTTTTCAAAACAATCGCTAAGAATGCCTTTTTACGTTCCCTGTGCAGAAGATGCTAATCTCTTTTTAGTCTCGATAAATTCTCTATGCCAATAGTAGTCGCCTGGGGTATTGTCCAGCGTCCCAACAGAATCCTATCTTTGAAGCGGTAATAGACTACACCCGTTGTCTGCCCAACCCCCCAGCCTATAATCAACAGATTATCTTCAAGAATACCGACCCCGCTATACGACTCGGATTCTAGTAACCACGTAACTAAATATACATCTCCATTTTTATTAATTGTCACATTGCCCGGATAACCCTTGTGTGTCGTGGGAGAAATGGAACTAGTTATCCTATATACTCCGCTTAATCCAGGCGGACCCTCAAGATCCTCTGTGCCTATACTCTCTAAATTTGAAGCTGTCCATTTGCCCTTTAATTTTCCTCCGTCTACTTTATAAACCACAACTCCATAATTACCCCCTGTCCCCCATCCCACACAAAGAATATCATCAATAACAATGCCGATCCCTTCATAGCGAGGTGAACTAGGAATATTCCAGAGCAATTTATAAATACCCCGCTTATTTGTTATGTTAACGGTGCCTGTATATGCTGGTTTATTAAAAAGATTAACGGCCTCAGTGATCGTATAAGCACCTGAGAACATATCTTGATAATCGAGCAGAGAACTGCCGATAGCTTCGGTCTCGGCAAATGAAGACATAGACAAACATAGTATCATTAATAAGATAATTATCGTTCCTACAAAAATTTTCTGACTCATACAATCACCTCCCAACGTTTAAAATCTAGCGGCCTGCATTAAAGACAGGGCAATAGCTACCAGAGATTCTTTTTTGTCCAGTCATCAACCTTTAATATGGCTTGCCAGATATTAACGCTATCCTTGGCTACACCATTAGCTGTGCCTGCTATAGTAAAAGCCACGCCTTTAGCTGCCCCCTCTACTGTCTGACATCCGTTGAGTAAGATGGTGCCTAATAATAAAATCCATAGCAAAATCCCTTTTTTATTCATCGCTGTATCTGGCTCCTTTACGTCCATTTTATCAATCTTTCCTTTGTGCGCTCTTTACCTAAATAATATATTACCTCAAATAGCCCCGGTCCGATAGTCTTACCTGTAAGGGCTACCCTAACAGGATGAATAAGTGTCTTGGCTTCAATATTTAGTTCGCTAACCAACTGGCGGAAACTATTCTCAATGCTTACAATATCAAATCTGTCTAATTTTTCTATGCGCTCTATAAAAAGTTTAAATTCGTAAGATTTATCCCCGGATAAGAATTTCTCCTTCGCCTGAGGGTCTATTTTAATATTTTTTAGAAAAAAGAAATCTGCCCAGTCAATAAAATCACTTAATTTGGAGAGCCGGCCTTGAAATAATTTTACTAAGGAAACGAGGTAATCTCTATCAAAATTATCTTTCTTAATATAATCTTTTTCTATCAATAGAGGGATAATTTCATCGGTTAACCTTTCTGGGTCTGCGAGTTTGAAATATTGATTATTCATCCAGTCCAATTTTTTTAAATCAAAGGCAGCAGCGGTCTTATTTACGTCTTTTATATCAAATAATTTTATTGCCTCTTTGATATCGATTACTTCGCGATTATCCCCCGGAGACCAGCTTAATAGCAATAAATAATTAACTAATGCCGGCGCCAGATATCCCATTTTGCGATAATCAGAAATCGCCGTGGCACCTGTCCTTTTGGAAAGCCTGCCACCTTCTGCCCCTAATATCAAAGGCAGGTGCGCAAACTCAGGTAGCGAGAAACCTAATGCCTGATAGAGGAGCACCTGTTTTGGGGTATTAGAAATATGGTCGTCCCCTCTTATCACCTGGGTTATATTCATAGTAGCGTCGTCCACCACACAGGCAAAGTTGTAGGTGGGAGTGCCATCGGATTTTATCAACACCTGGTCTTTAAGGCTCTCGGCATCAAACTCAATCTGGCCGCGGATAAGGTCCTTTATCTTAATCTTCTGCGCTGTAACCTTAAAGATAATTGCCTCTCTATTGTCTTGGGATTTCTCTATATAGGCGAGCCCCTTTTTTAACAACATCTGTGCGTGCTCTCTATAAATATCAAGCCGTTCACTTTGATGATAAATCTCATCCCACTTAAACCCCAACCATTGCAGGCTATTCAATATCTCATCAAGGTATTCTTTTTTTGAGCGCGCCTTATCTGTATCTTCTATCCTTAAAATAAATTTACCGTTTAAAGCTAAAGCATAAAGCCAGTTAAATAAAGCAGTGCGAGCTCCGCCGATATGTAAATTTCCAGTGGGAGATGGCGCAAAGCGAACCCTAATCATTTTAATCTTGCTCCTTCTTCTAAGGCCTGCCTATTGATTTCAATGAGGCCTCTTTTTTCTCTCGGTGCGATATCAGCTAGAGCTTGAAAAATACTCTCTAAGAGTACTGTTCTCTTATGCGCCGCAAGACAACCCAATGCTACCATATTGGCTATTTTGATATTGCCTAAGCGTATCGCTATATCGGTAAAAGGAAATTTCAGTATATTTATGTTTTTATAATCAACCCTGCCAACTAAAGAGCTATTAACGATCAACAAGCCTTTATTTTTTAATCTCGCCTTGAACTTCTCCAAAGAAGGCTTATTCATGATGATGGTCGTATCTGCCTTGTCAATGTAAGGTGAACCTATTTCCGTATCCGAAATAATCACCATACAATGAGCAGTCCCGCCGCGCACCTCAGCGCCGTAGGAAGGTAGCCAGGTGACGTATTTAGCCTCCCGCATTGCTGCCTGGGCTAATATTTTACCTAAAAGCATTATACCTTGTCCACCAGAACCCGCTATTATAATACGTTCTGTCATAACCTCATGTAACCTCTCATTTAATTCTACCTAAAGGGAATTCTTTAATCATTTCATCCCTTACCCAGTCTAACGCCTGCTTAGGAGACAAGCCCAAGTAAGTTGGGCAAGGTGATAATATTTCAACTAAAGAAAACCCTATTCGTTCTATCTGATTCCCAAACGCCTGTTTTATTGCCTTCTTGGTTTTTATAACCTCTTGAGGTGAATGTAAGGATGTGCGCTCAATATATTTTACGCCAGCTAAATCTGCTAACAGCTCTGAAACCCTTAAAGGCCAACCTTGCAATGTAGCGTCTCTACCTTTGGGAGTAGTAGCAGTCTTCTGACCCAATAATGTAGTAGGCGCCATCTGTCCACCGGTCATACCATAAATCGTATTGTTAATGAATATCACAGTTAAGTTTTCACCTCGATTAGCCGCATGTATTGTCTCAGCCGTACCGATTGCCGCCAGATCTCCATCGCCCTGATAGGTAAAAACAATATTCTCGGGTCTTAACCTCTTTATCGCAGTTGCTACAGCCAAGCCCCGGCCGTGCGCTGCTTCAACACAATCAAAATCCCAATAATCATAGGCAATCACTGCACAGCCGACTGGCGCAATACCGATAACAAGCTCTCTAATACCTAACTCATCCACTACCTCAGCAACAAGTCTATGCGCTATGCCATGGCCGCATCCTGCACAATAATGCGTGGAAATTGTTCTTAAAGATTTAGGGTGACTAAATATTTTCCTCATTGTTTGTTGTTGGGTTACTTCTATAACTCTATAACCTTTTTGATTATTTCCTTTTCTGTCGGTACTCCGCCGCCAGAACGGCCCAGAAATTCTATGGGCAATTTACAACTAAGAGCTAATTTAACATCCTCTAACATCTGGCCGTAGGACATTTCCACCACTAAAATTTTTAACCGCTTGTTACCTTTACTTAAGTGTATAAAAATATCTCTTGGAAAAGGCCAGAGCGTGATCGGACGGACCAATCCTATTTTTTTACCTTCTTCTCTTAGCTTGCTCATTGCGCCTTTAGCAATCCTAGCCGCAGTTCCATAGGCAACTAAAATAATCTTGGCGTCATCTAAAAATAGGCCTTCCCAACGTTCTTCTCTTTGCTGTATGGTCTGGTATTTTTTCTGTAAGCTCAGATTAAATTTCTCTAGATCTCCTTCTCTCATATAAAAGGACTTGATTATATGAGGCCTTCTTTTCTTGCAACCTGTCAGCGCCCACTTCTTTTCAGATGACAGACGACAGAGGTCAGAGGTCAGGTTTTTTCTGACTTCTGACTTCTGACTTCTGACTTCTGTTATTACAAGCGGCTCCATCATCTGACCCAGCATCCCATCGCTTAGAATAATTGCAGGTATGCGGTATCTATCTGCTAGATCAAAGGCAAGCTGCATAATATCGTATGCCTCTTGAACAGAGGAAGGCGCAAACACAATAGAATGATAATCTCCATGTCCGCCGCTACGGGTAGCCTGAAAATAGTCTGATTGCGCAGGCCAGATATTACCTAATCCGGGTCCGCCCCGCATTACATTTACAATTACAGCTGGCAATTCTGCGCCAGCAATATAAGAGATGCCTTCCTGTTTAAGGCTTATACCTGGGCTTGAGGAACTAGTCATAGCCCTTACACCACAAGCTGAGGCCCCAAAAACCATATTGATAGCGGATAATTCTGACTCTGACTGAATAAATACGCCTCCAGCGTCAGGCAAATGCTTGGCCATATAACCAATCAGCTCATTCTGAGGGGTAATGGGATAGCCAGCATAGAAACGACACCCTGCCTGTATCGCTCCTTCTGCCATTGCTTCATTACCGCTCATTAATATTTTCGTTTTAGCCATCTTTATTTCCACACTTCAATACAGCAATCAGGGCAAATAATTGCGCACATACAGCAGCCAATACATGTAGAACCATCTTTTCCCGCTTTGGCGGGATCCCGCCGAAGGCGGGAAAATTTTACTGGCCGCACCCCTCGGCGGTTTAAATCTTTATCTTGGCTGATTAAACCTTTGGGACAAAAACTAATGCAGAGCAGGCATCCTTTACATTTATCTTTATTTATAGTTATCTTAGGCATTTCCCCTAGTTTCACTAATCTTTCTCGCAATACCTTGCGCAGTTAATCCTTGATTTTCTAACATCAAATCTCTTTTCCCGTGAGGTATGAATGCGCAGGGCAGGCCAATTTTTATCACCGGGCTATTTATTGCTTCACTAATTGCGCTACCAAAGCCGCCTTCTAAGATGCCTTCTTCTATTGAAAAAATAAATTTCACTTTTGAAAAAACTTGTTTAAATAGGTTTGTATCTAATGGCTTTACAAAGCGCGCATTAATTAAGGTGCCGCCGATGCCATCTTTTTTTAATAATTCTATTGCCTCTTGCGATGGCTCTACCATACTGCCCAAAGCAATCAGAGCAAAATCTTTTCCCTCTTCTAATATCTCTGCCTTACCCAATTCTAACGGGATAACGGGATAACGGGATAACGGGATAACAGACTTAGGATACCTTATTGCTACTGGTCCAATCTGCCTTAAGGCAAACTCCAGCATTGTCCCTAATTCTCGTCCATCTTTTGGTGCCATGATAATGAAATTTGGAATATTCCTCAAGAAAGCGAGGTCAAAAATACCCTGGTGAGTTGCGCCATCTTCCCCTACGATACCAGCTCGGTCAATGGCAAAGACTACGGATAGATTTTGCAAAGCTACATCTTCAATGAGCTGATCGTAGGCCCTTTGCAAGAATGTAGAATATAACGCGACAACCGGTTTAAATCCTGCCTTGGCTAGGCCGCTAGCAAAACAGACGGCGTGCCCCTCAGCGATACCTACGTCAAAAAATCTCTCGGGGATAAAATTACGGAATTTATCTAAGCCGGTGCCTTCTGGCATAGCTGCAGTTATGGCTATAATTTTTTTCTCTTCCTTAGCCAATTCTAATAATTTTTCACTAAATACCTCAGTGTAAGTCTTTGTTGGGTGAGGGTCTTCTTTTTCGGATACAGTTACGCCTGTCTTTATATCAAACGGGCCTGTGCCGTGAAATCTGACTGGCTCATTTTCTGCCGCAAGATACCCTTTTCCTTTCCTGGTAATTACATGGAGTAGTATCGGTTCTTTGTTATCCTTAATATTCTTTAGTGTCGTAACTAATAAAGGTATGTTGTGTCCATCTAGAGGACCTAGGTATCGGAATCCCAATTCTTCAAAAAATATACCGGGGATAAACAGCCCCTTTAGGCCCTCCTCAAATTTATTGGCGATTTTTATAAGACGGTTCCCTTTAGGAATACGCGATTTTACAAATCCCTCCAAGGAATTTCTAAAACGATTATATATAGGTAAAGAGATAATCTTATTTAGATACGTACTTAAAGCACCTACATTGGGCGCAATACTTAATTCATTAGTATTTAGAATAACCAATATATCTTTTTTTAAATGCCCGGCATTATTTAAACCTTCAAAACACAAGCCCCCACTTAAAGAGCCATCTCCAATTACTGCCACAACTTTAAAATACTCACCCTTATCTAAACTATAATCCCTGGCGCAGGCGAGCCCTAAGGCTAATGGGACTGCATTTGAAGAGTGGCCTGTGGTAAATATATCGTAGATGGATTCATCTTTGGAAGGAAAACCGCTTATACCTTTATATTGACGCAGAGTAGAAAAATCTTTGTTTCTGCCAGTTAAGATCTTGTGGGCATAGGCTTGATGCCCTACATCAAAAATTATTTTATCTCTAGGCGTATCCAAACAGTAATGCAAGGCAATGATTAACTCTACCGCTCCTAAGCTCGAAGCTAAATGCCCGCCATTATGAGATACTACCTCAATAATCCTTCCCCTGATCTCGTTAGCTAGTTGAGGCAGTTGTTCTAGAGAAAGTTTTTTTAGCTCTTGGGGATTATTTATTTTTTCTAACAACATCATTATTCTTCTATACGAGCCTCATCTAAAGGTTTTAACTCAAATTCGCCTTTTTTATTCTTTACCAGGATATCGATTTTTTTCTTGGCACTCTCTAATCTCTGCGAACAGAGCCGAGAAATCTCAATGCCTTCCTGGTATTTCTTTAATGCCTCATCCAATGACAAATCACCTTTTTCCAAATCCTCTACTATCTTCTCCAATTTCTTTAAAGCCTCCTCAAATTTTATTTCAGCCATGTTATCCTCACTTCGTTAGGGACTGACCAGTTAACAGCGGCCAGTAGAATATCTCACTGGTCACTGGTCACTTTTATTTAATACCTCACTTAATATCTCCCCTTTGTGTAATTTAGTTTTAATGGTATCTCCTATCTTAATAAATTTTGCGTCTTTAATAATTGAGTCTTGAGGAATCTTGAAAGTAATACTGTAACCGCGGCCTAAAATATTTAAAGGGCTAAGGCTGGATAGCTTTCCTATGGCTGTATTAAATTCTAACTGCCTTAATTTAAGAAAATGCGTTGCGCGAATATAGATCTGCCTGGCTAAATCAGCTATCCTGAGCTTATGCTGCTCGATTAAAACAACCGGGTTCAATAAGGCTATTTTTTTTTGTGTTGCCTCAAGCTCACTTGTACGTAGTTTTATAAAGTCTAAAATAGACCTTTTAATATCAGTAAATAAGCCGGCGAGCCTTTCTCTTAAATCCTCTTTTTTCGGGATTACTAATTCCGCAGCAACGGAAGGGGTGGCTGCGCGTAAATCCGCCACTAAGTCCGCAATGGTTGTGTCCCGTTCATGGCCTACAGCTGAAATTACGGGTATCTTAGAATTATATATTGCACGGGCGACGACTTCTTCATTAAATGCCCAAAGGTCCTCCATGCTACCGCCACCCCGGCCAACAATCATTACTTCAATCTGTTGACTATAAGGCAAGCCTTCATTAAAACGATTAAAATCTTTTATGGCCCCGGAGATCTCCTCTTTTGCACCTTCTCCTTGCACCTGCGCTGGATTGATAATGATGTGTATATCGCTAAAACGCCTATCCAAAACTTTTAAAATATCCTTTACAGCTGCGCCTGATAAAGAAGTGACCACGCCAATCCTTGAGGGTAGATACGGTATAGGTCTTTTATGTTCTGCTCGGAAAAGACCCTCCTTTTCCAATTTCTCCTTTAACTGTTCAAGGGCCAACTGCAGGCTGCCTATGCCTTTAGGTTCAATTTTTTCGACGATAATCTGATATTTACCGTGCGGCCCATAAGCACTAATTTTCCCAAAACAAATTGCCTTTAAGCCATTTTCAATTTTAAATTTTATTTCCCTATTAGCCCGGGCAAACATCACCCCCGGCAATATCGCAAGATTATCTTTGAGGGTAAAATAAAAATGCCCGTCTTTGGAGCCAAAATTTGAGACCTCTCCTTCAACCCAGACTTCACCAAAGGTGCTCTCTAAAATTAATTTTATGCCTTGGGTAATCTCGGAAACAGTATAGACATGCTTGGCCTGCGAGGGGTTGCTGGAAGACGCAAAGAGATCTGGCGATGCTTGCGACATTGGACTATTCTTTTTTTGTTGTGCCACTCTCTTTTTCTTTAATTACCGCGGGGGCATTGGTCCCTTGGGATATTGTATTTTGAGCCGGCTGCGTGCCTGTTTGTATCTGGATATTTTCCGGTTCCTTTGGTTTCTTCTTCAGCATAATCATATTAACTGAATAAGGGTTTAAGGTTAATGTCTCTTGATAAGATTCGCCTGTATTTAGCTCTTTTTTTTCAACTGGCGCAAATTCACAGCGTAAGCTACAGGCAGAATCTACTGCATAACGCTCATATAGGTAATTTTCTTTTAGATTTTTAATGCCTATCTTTATATTGCGGCCAGTGGCTCCTAATCTTTTGGCTAAATCATTCAACTCTTGAGCTTTCTTTAATATATTTTTGAGTTTATTCGTTAGGCCACGTAAACTAGAAATATCCAATTGATGCAGTATAATTTTTTCTAATTTCTGCGACTTAATGAGGCTCAAGAGAGACTTCCTTTCTGCGCCATTTAAATTTGCAATATTCTTGGATAGATAATCCATCACTATATCAGGAGCGATGTAATTAAAAATAAGCATAGCGAGGGAGTCGGGGCTCTTGGTGGCAATTACACCCACAAATTCATCATCAAGTTTGGATAAAAACATATCATTTCCCAAATTGCTCAACATTCTAAAGACATTGTATATAGACTTAGGGGCACCTTTATATTCGGAATGTTCGGGGTCAAAGGAAAAAATACCAACGTTTCTTACTACTCCCTCTTTGTTATTCTGGAAATCCTCCAGGCAAAAGTAGAGTTGATAATCAATACCTGCTTCATACATATTCTTAAGGCGGCTGGGAATGAAACTTGCACAGATATAAGAATTTTCTTGTCTTTGCGGCAATATATTAGCATCCCGGTCAAAATTCCATTCATCTACAATTAAGGGGGTATTTCTATCGAAGTTAAGGTAGGTTAGCCAATCACGGATGAGATTAACAGCAGTTTTTTTGTAGATCGTATTCTCTTTTTCTGCACCGGGGTTAGCTGAAAACCCATGCCAGGTAATGAAATCTAAAGGCAAGCGGTAATGATAACAGAACTTAATGAGTTCATAGATAAGGCTTTTTTCAGGTGTAAGAATGGTGTTGCCATCAAAGTTACTAAAGAGCCAGCTTACGCTGGGGCCGCCTAAGGGTATGTGGAGCTTCGTTTCTAGCTTTAGCTCATTTATGCTTTCTGCAACTTGGCGGTATAAATTAAGGTACTCCTGCTTTCTGCCCAAAAAGAAATCATCTAAATCAGGCGCATTCCAGACCTCATACCAGATATTATATCTTTTGTTACAACTTAAATCGCGAATCACTCCTTTTACTAATGCCTTAAATGCCTTTAAATCCCAGGGTGTGCTCTTTTTATCCAGGACCTTGCCCAGGCCAGCAGGCGTACCAAATATATCTAGAATTACTATGCCGCCTGCATCATTTATATTCTTAATGATATTATCATAATTACTGAGCAGCTTATTTTGTGCCTCTTTGTCCTTGGAAAGCTGATTAATCTCCCAGAGATTATACTGTATACGATAAAAACCGCTAAATCCAATATCCTTCTGCCAGGTATCCAGAACCTCTTTCGCGGCTATTGTCTGCGGCCAGCTAACTTCGCGATTGAATCCACGGCCACTTAAATCGATGTTGGGCTTAAAGATCTTAGGCAGGGGAATAGTGTTTGAGGTAACATCTAAGGTAAATTCCAGGTCATCGCTCTGCTGGGCAAAACAAACAGAAAACAGAAGACAGAGAACAGAGAACAGAAAACCGATTTTTCTGACTTCTGACCTCTGACTTCTGACCTCTGACTTCTGACCTCTGACTCCAATCATCAAATAACTTTCCTCTGTATCCTTGTAATAGCCCGGGCCTTGCCTGTTTTCTCGTCGATATCTAAGACTACACCCTGCAGTTGTATGTTGTCCTGAGCCACCTCAAATCTTACCGGAACACAACTAAGGAACCTCTCTAAGACGTCTTCTATTCTTCTTCCGATAACAGAATCATACGGGCCGGTCATGCCTACATCTGTAAGGTAGGCGCTAGCTTGCGGTAAAATCCTTTCATCCGCAGTCTGTATATGTGTATGTGTGCCCAAAATTGCCGAAACCCTGCCATCCAAATACCAGCCTAAAGCAACCTTTTCTGATGTAGCCTCAGCGTGGACATCCACAATTATTACCTTTGTTTCCTTACTTAATGCCTCAACTGCTACAAGGGTTGTCCTGAAAGGACAATCCAAAGCCTCCATAAATACCCTGCCATTGACATTTATTACCCCGACCTTAAAACCCTCTTTTGTCTTAAACACACCGAAGCCCCGGCCCGGTGCGCCAATTGGAAAATTTAATGGTCTTAAGATTCGTTCCTCTTGATTGATGAATTCAAAGATTTCCCTCTTCTTCCAAATATGGTCTCCAGAGGTCAACACATCAATTCCTGAGTCGAATAACTCCCCACTAACGCCAGAGGTAATGCCTGAGCCTCCTGCTGCGTTTTCTGCATTGGCAATGATAAATTGCAGTTGATATTCTTTTTTTAATATTGGCAGAAGTTTGGCTACCGCTTCCCGTCCAGGCCTGCCTACTATATCACCAATAAAAAGTATCTTCATCTTACCTAACACCTATCACTTATTTTGCGTAGTCTATTGCCCTGGTCTCCCGAATTACAGTTACCTTAATCTGCCCAGGGTATTCCAGGCCCTCTTCTATTTTTTTACGAATATCGCGGCAAAGATTTATTGCCTCGCTATCTGAAATCCTCTCTGGTTGCACAATGACACGAATCTCACGACCTGCCTGTATAGCAAAGGATTTCTCAACGCCCTTAAAGAGATTAGCAATGGACTCTAATTTATCTAATCGCTTGATATATGTCTCTAAAGTTTCGCGTCTAGCCCCCGGCCTAGCAGCGCTTATCGCATCTGCTGCCACTGCCAAAACCGCATAGAAACTTTTAGGCTGTATCTCTTCATGGTGCGCCTCAATTGCTTCTATGACCTGCGCTGATTCATTATACTTCTTGGCCAGCTCTGCCCCGATTCTGGCATGGGTTCCTTCAACCTGATGGTCCACGGCCTTTCCGATATCATGTAGAAGTCCAATGCGCCTAGCCAATTTAAAATCCAGACCTAACTCTGAGGCCATCGTACCCAAAAGGAAAGAGACCTCTTTAGAATGTTGTAAAGCATTTTGGCCAAAGCTGGTGCGGTATTTCAGCCGGCCTAAAAGCTTGATTAACTCGGGGTGCAAACCATTAACGCCTGCCTCAAATGCTACGCGCTCTCCCTCTTCCCGTATCTTATCCTCCATCTCTTTCTTGGTTTTTTCCACTATCTCTTCAATCCTGCCGGGATGAATCCTGCCATCAACAATGAGTTTTTCCAGGCTCAAACGGGCTATCTCCCGACGGACTGTATCAAAGGCAGAGAGAGTTACTGCCTCCGGTGTATCATCTATGATTACATCTACGCCTGTAGCCATCTCAAGGGCGCGGATGTTTCTACCTTCCCTGCCAATAACCCTGCCTTTCATTTCATCGCTGGGTAATGTCACTACACTTACGGTTGACTCCACAGTATGCTCTGCAGCACATCTCTGTATAGCTAAACTTACGAGCTCCCTTGCCTTCTTATCCACGGCTGCGCGTAATTCCTCCTCCTGTCTTTTGATAAATACTGCCTTCTCGTTATTCAGTTCTTCATTCAATCTGCTCAGTAATATCTGTTTTGCCTCTTCAGCAGACAAAGAAGAAATCTTCTGTAGCCTTTCTTTCTCTTCGGCAATGAGCGCATGCAGCTGGCTGTCTTTTATTTTTAAAGACTCTTCTTGTTTCTTTATGTTTTCAACCTTAACTTCGATTTCTTTTTCTTTCCTCTCTAAAAGATCGAGCCGGCGGTCAATATTCTCTTCTTTTTGAGCTAATCTTTTCTCTAGATTAGATATCTCCTGTCTTCTGTCTTTAGTCTCTCGTTCAAAATCCTGACGCATCCTATACAGAAGATCCTTTGCCTCCAGTTCTACTTCTCTGTGCCTATCCTGTGCTTCTTTTTTAGCCTGCTCTAAGATGTACTTTGCCTGAATCTCCGCGCTATGAATCTTTTTCTCCGCCACATATTTCCTTAAGAAATATCCCAGAGACGTCGCGATTAAAGCGATTGCCCCGAATATAATTATATTCAACATAAGTATAATCAACCTCCTTCAATGAGCAGATAATTTACGGAACAAAGTGACGTAAATTATAGGCGAAGCCGTCTGCGAATTGAACCCCCACACCAATTGCAATATAGCTTAGGTTAATACGCAATTGGTGTGGGGGCCAAATTCAGACAGACGACTTACGTTCGCTTCGCTCCGTAAGTCGTGTCTTCATTTGGTTAGGCAAAGAGGACTTTGTTTACGCTTACATCGTGTCTTAAGGCGGGTACAGCTGGTAAGATTTGGAAGTCAAATGCCAGGCCGATAGAAGTAGTGTCCTTAGGAATTTTTTTTAAGAAACGGTCGTAGCAACCCTTGCTGCGGCCTAGGCGGTTACCTTTTTTATCAAAGGCAACTCCAGGCACAATCACTAGATCTAAATCTTCTAAGCGGATGTATCTTTTGACTAGCGGTTCGTATACTCCATAAGGACCTTTTTCGAAGTCTGTATTTTCGCCTAATATAGCTGGCCTTAAAGTTAGTCTATTTTTTGTACAAACTGGCACAGTGACAAGCTTACCTAATCTTCCTGCTTCTTTTATCATTTCCGTTGTATTTACCTCGCCATTAAACGCGATGTAAAACATAACAACTTTCGCCTTAATAAATTCCTCCTGCCTTAAAAGCTTCTCTAATATTAACTTACTTTTTCGCTCTCTTGTCTCCTCCTTCTGTGTTTTTAATCTTAAAAGAATTTTACTACGAATTTGTTCTTTTGTCAACCCTACAGTCTTGGTTTTACTTATCTTAATGTTCATGAGGCTCGTGCGCATCGGTCTTGGGTTCGAACGCGCTGGGGTCCTTACCTATTCTCTTATAATAATCCGCTAAAGCAGCTCTTAATGCCTGTTCTGCCAAGACAGAACAGTGCATTTTTATCGGGGGTAACCCTCCCAGGGCTTCAGCCACTGCCCTGTTGGAAATCTCTAATGCCTCTGCGAGGGTTTTACCCTTGACCATTTCTGTAACCATGGAACTAGTGGCAATAGCTGCGCCGCAGTTATGTACCGCAAATCCTTTTACTAAGTAAGAATTAGGTTCATTATATACTTGAAAATTGTAAACTCGTCCACTAAAGTTATCTGTATCAATCTTTTTTATAGGGACAAAAAAATATTTGCCGTTGTAGTGAACAAATCTATGAGATCTAACGAGCTTAAAAGATATAATGAATTGGATAGAATCTTTAAGTTTCCTCTCTCCGATGTAACAATCTGTTTTGTATATCTGCTTGATGGAAGCAAATATTCCCCCCCTAGCAAGCATTTCTTGCATCTGTATGGCTAATGATTCTGAAGTGGTGGTTATGCGATATGTTTTGCTATTAATGGGTCTTCGCCTATAGTTATCACCGTCTCCGAACAAGTATGTGTTAATCATTTCCCATTGTTTGGCGAATGGCAATAACAAGACATCTTCGGAGAGTGATTTATTTCTGGCTATCTTTTTGCAATGAAACAACAAAAATCTCACTAATTTCCTAGAACAAACATATACCTCCTCCACATTATCCCTAATTCGGCTTTTGGGTTCCTTGCCAACCACCTTTCGTAAAATAGCTTTGATTTCTTTTATCAATCTTTTTTCTTTTTTATTAAAAGCAAGGGCTACCACACCACCTTGTGCTGCAATATACCCTTCTGATAAATAATAACCTATTAATCTCATTATCTCTTTTGTAAATAAACTATTGTCTTTGATTTCTCTGTTAACATTAAATATGAGATAATCGCCTTCTGCTAATTTATCAGCCCTTACAAAATCAGGATTGGCGAGAAAAAGGTTTTCTTCTTTAATCTGTAACCAATCACATCTTGAATTTGAACGCCTGCCCCCATTCACCCATTCTCTCTTGAGGCAAAATATAGGATGCTCCGGAGTAACGCTGAAGGTGTTAAAGGGAGAGACGAAAGGGACAATTTTAAGTAGTTTCCCTATATAATGTTTCATATAAAGTTCGGTCGTTGGTGTCTCTTTACCTTCGCTGTTAATAACCCTTGTGCCCCTGCAAACATTTGAAATCTCTTCCCATCCCCCCTCGCTTAATACTATCTTTTCATTTGCAGGCAGACAACCGAAGGTCTTAAACTTTGCGTCTACAATTATATCGTTTTCTATTTTTAAATACATTCTCATCACGTCCCCGCATATTGGGTTACCGACATTACCAACGCCACTGGCATCGGGAATCTCGCCCACGTTGCGGGGGTGGGTAAAATGCTCCATAACTTTGTCTGAATAAGGCTGCTCGCTCACTTTGTCATTATTAATTTATGCGGCTTGGTAGTTTTTTTGAAGTCTTTTGCTTTTCGAATTTCTTTTAGCAACCCAAGTTTTTTCCTCTTTTCTAATTCTTTATAGATTAAAACCCAAGCACAATCCTGCTCCTTGTCTACCTCACATTTACCCTTATCCATGCCGCCGCAGGGGCCGTTTAAGAGCCCTTTAGCGCAAAGGGTAATCGGGCAGATCCCGCCGGTGATATCTAAAACGCATTCACCACACAGAGAACACTTTTCATAGAAGTTACCCTGAGCGTCCAGAACTGCGCCAAATAATGTATTGCAGGCAGGAAAAACCGCCAGGCCAATTCTGTCATTATCCTTTACTGACTGCGCCCCTAAGCCGCAAGCCAAAACTAAAATCGCCTCTGCCTCTCTTAAAGTTTTTATATTCTTGGCGAGTTCTGTTTTTATCTGAGCGGCTATACAAGGCGCAGAAGGCAAACATACCCCCAATACTGTCTTACCCTGCTCTTCCAAGAGCTGCTTCATCTTAACGAGCTCTGGTTCTCCGCCGGTCTTACAGGTAGCCGCGCACTCTCCGCAGCCCACCAAAAATATTTTTTTATATTCCTTTAGGCTCTCTAAAATCTCTGGTATTGGTTTCTGTTCTGTAATAATCATAAATAAATTTTACCACGATTTATGGCTCTGCTCAAGGAGATTTCTCCTTTTTCTTTTTTTCTTCGATAATTTTTTGCGCAATTTCTGCCGGCACCTCTAAATATTTATCGAATTCCATCGAGGCGCTAGCCCGGCCGCTACTTAAAGAACGGATGTTGCTAGCATAGCCAAACATCTCAGAAAGGGGAACGCAAGCAGCAATAATCTTTTGCTTAGCCTTGGTATCCATATTCAGAACCTTGCCCCTACGGGAACAAATATAGCCGACAATACTGTTTACGTATTCCTCAGGTGTGGCTACTTCAAGTGACATATAAGGCTCAAGTAATATGGGCTGAGCCTTTAAGAAGGCCTCTTTAAAACCAATACTGGCAGCAATTTTAAAGGCAAGTTCTGAGGAGTCCACTTCGTGAAATGAACCATCTATAAGGTTTACCTTAACATCAACCACAGGATACCCCGCGTAGACCCCTTTTTGCATTGCCTCAATAACGCCTTTCTCCGTTGCTGGAATGAATGATTTAGGGATTGCCCCTCCTTTTATACTATCAATAAATTCAAATCCTTCTCCAGCTGCGCTAGGTGAGACTTCCATTACCACATGGCCATACTGGCCCCTGCCTCCGGTCTGCCTAATGTATTTACCTTCCGCGCTAGCTGAAGCCAAAATAGTCTCCCTGAAAGCAACCTTGGGCGCTCCTACAATTGCCTCCACGCCGAACTCAACCTTTAATCTATCCACGATAATTTCCAGGTGTAACTCGCCCATTCCTGCAAGAAGAGTTTCCTTGGTTTCCTCGTCGGAACTCACGATAAAAGTAGGGTCCTCCTCTGCAAGCCTAGCCAAGGCCTTACCGAGTTTATCCTGGTCGGCCCTAGATTTTGCTGTGATACTGAGCGAAACCACGGGCAGCGGAAACTCCATTGCCTCCAATAAGAGAGGATTTTCAGGAGCGCAAAGCGTATCTCCGGTTATTGTATGGGCTAGACCTATCACTGCCACAATATCGCCTGCAAAGGCATATTCTATATTTTCCTTTTGATTTGCGTGCATCTGCACGAGCCTGCCAATCCTCTCCTTTTTATTTTTTGTGGCATTCAACACGTAGGAACCGGTACCTAAAAAACCAGAATAAATCCTTAAATAAACGAGTTTGCCAATATGCGGGTCAGCCTGTACTTTAAAGGCCAGGGCAGAAAAAGGTTCATTTACATCGGGCCTGCGCTCAATAATTTTTGCCGGCTCATCCGGTGCGTGGCCACAAACTGCAAGCAAATCTAAGGGCGATGGTAGATACAGAGTTATAGCATCGAGAAGCTTTTGCACGCCTTTGTTTTTAAAAGCTGCGCCGCAGAGCACTGGCACGGCCTTGTTGGCAATAGTAGCTTGGCGGATAACCCGGATCAGCTCTTCCTGGGTAAGGGAGGTTTCGGATTCCGTGTATTTCTTCATCAATGCCTCATCAAAAGAAGCAGCTTTCTCAAGCAGCATATGACGATATTGTTTAGCGACTTCCTGATACTCTTGGGGGATATCTTCTACACGAAAATCCTTGCCTTGCGAATCTTCCTCATATATGTAGCTTTTTAACTCTATAAGATCAATTACCCCGCGAAAATTATCTTCTGAGCCGATAGGAATCTGTAGGCAAATAACATTAGCTGCGAGAGTTTCCTCTATGCTTTTTAAAACCCCAAAAAAATCTGCACCCACCCGGTCCATTTTATTGATAAAGGCAATCTTGGGCACATTATATTTATTGGATTGATGCCATACAGTCTCTGACTGCGGCTCAACCCCGCCTACGGCACAAAAAACAATTACCGCTCCATCCAGGACCCTCAAACTTCGCTCAACCTCCACTGTAAAATCAACGTGGCCTGGCGTATCAATGAGATTAATCCTGTGTTCCTTCCAGAAACAAGTGGTTGCTGCTGCAGTAATAGTAATGCCCCGCTCCTGCTCCTGCTTCATCCAGTCCATTATTGCCCTGCCTTCATGAACCTCGCCGAGCTTATGAGAACGGCCAGTATAAAAGAGGACCCTCTCGGTTAAAGTGGTCTTGCCAGCATCAATGTGTGCCATAATCCCAATATTCCTGGTTTTCTCTAAAGGGAACCTGGGGGTCGGCCGCTCCTCCTCTTTTAAAGGCGCCTCTTCTTTAGGTGCCTCTTCTTTCAGCGGTTCTTCTGGGGCAGGCGCTGGTTCCTCTGGCGGCTTTTCTTCCTGCTTAATTTCTTCTTCCGCTTGCGCAGGCTCCTGGGCTTTGGCCTCTTCTGGCTTAGGCTCTTCTTGAGGAATCTGTTCTATCACTGGCTGAATCTGTGTTGCTTCTTTTTGACTTAGCTGGCTCTTTAGTTGCATTATCTCCTGGGCAAAACTTTTTAGCCTCTCCTCTTTTCCTTCCAGCTCTTTTTCCAGCTCCGTATACTCTGCATTGAGTCTATTGAAATCTTGTTTGGGAACCCACTCGCTGATTTCTTCTTTCTTTTTTAATTTGCTGATGGTATCTTGATGCATCTTAACCTCTTTAACCTGCCGCTCCATCTGGTGCTTCTGGGCCTCAATGACTTCGGACTTATCTTTAATTTCTTTTTCTAAAGAGCGCAGTTTTTCATTCAGCTCCCTGATTTCTCTGTTCAGGTTAACGTCCTTGCTGAATTCTGCCTCTGATTCTTTTTCTTTAGCAATAAATTTCTTCTTTAATTCTATATTCTCTTCTTGAACTTTATTTAACGCGCTTTCGGATTTAGCCACCCAATCCTGCCTTCTATTTAATTCTTCCTGGGCTTGCGCTTCTTTCTTTTTGGATATTTCAAATTCTTTCTGCAGTTTAGTATAATCAGCTCTTATTTTCTCTAAATCGCTTTCTAGGGTGACAATCTGGCTTTGTAATCTTTCTGCCTTATCCTGCGCTTCTGGCCCTTGAGCAGCTAAATTAGATTTTTTTCTCTCTCCTTTGCCCTTACCAGTATCCCCGCTAATAAATATGCAGTATAGCGCATATAAAACCATCGCGATTCCTGCAAAAGGTAATCCTATTTGAAGTAAAAAGTTCATTTTTTCCTGAGCTTCTCCAGACGCTGTTTAATCTTGGCTTCAAAACCTATGTCTGTAGGTTCGTAATAACGCACAGCCTTTCTGGTATATTTTTGCTTGACAAAATGCCCCGGATAGTCATGCGCATATTTATAGCCTTTGCCATGGCCTAAAACCTCTGCGCCCCGGTAAGAGGCATCCTTAAGATGCTCGGGCACCTCCTGGGTCTTCTCATTTTCGATATCTTGATAGGCCTTATCAATGGCGAGGTAACTGGCATTGGATTTGGGTGCGCAAGAAACATAGATGACTGCCTGGGCTAAAGGAATCCTGGCTTCAGGCATACCTACGAATTCCGAGATCTGTAAGGCTGCATTGGCCAAAACCAGGGCTAAGGGGTCAGCATTGCCTACATCCTCTGCTGCCAGGATACAAATCCGACGGGCAATAAAACGCGGGTCTTCTCCTGCATAAAGCATCTTCGCCATCCAGTATAAAGCGCTATCCGGGTCAGAGCCGCGCATAGATTTTATAAATGCCGAGGCAGTATCATAATGGCCGTCTTCATCATTATCATAAAGCAGGACTTTTTTCTGGATAGACTCAGAGGCAGCCTCCAGAGTAAAGTTAATAAGACCATCTTTAGATTTTGGCGTGGTAATTGCGCCTACCTCTAACGCATTGAGCGCCCGTCGGGCATCGCCTTCGCAGGTCTTGGCTAAAAATACAAGCGCCTCTTTATCAACTTTAATTTTTAAATTTCCTAGTCCCCTTGCCTTATCCTTTAAGGCAGAATTGAGGATAGTTAAGAGCTCATCAACTTTTAGGGTTTTTAACTCGCATACTAGCGAGCGCGATAAAAGGGGTGAGACCAGAGAAAAGAAGGGGTTATGTACGGTTGCCCCGATTAAGATAAGGCTTGCCTCCTCTACGTCGGGCAAAAGTACATCCTGCTGGGCTTTATTAAAACGATGTATCTCGTCAATAAAAAGTATGGTTTTTTGAGCTTGAGTAGATTTCCTCTGTTTGGCAGAGGCAATAATCCGTCTTAATTCTTCTACATTAGAGGTAGTGGCATTGATGGTTACATAACGAGCCTTGGTTATATTGGCAATACACCAGGCCAAAGAGGTCTTACCTACCCCTGGCGGTCCATATAAAATTAAAGAACTAAGACGGTCTGCCTCAATCGCCCGACGCAGGAGCTTTCCTTTACCTAACATATGCTCTTGGCCTACAAATTCATCCAACGTTACCGGCCGCATGCGCATTGCCAGAGGAAAGTCTTTATTGTCTGTTTTTTTCTTGTCTTCAAATAGGTCCATAATATGTTATCCCCCTTCGCCATTCAACTCCTAGGATACTGGTATGGCTACGGGGGATTATTTCGGCCAGACAACTTATGTTCGCTTGCCGCACAAGCGGCACACCGGCTGTTCCGATAAAGCCGGGTGCTCGCTCCATAAGTTGTGGCCTCAATAAAAAAATCCCCGCAATGTGCCGTTGGAACGATAGTCTGAACCGATTTGGTTTCAGGTGGGTGCCCTCCCCTTGACACCTAAGGTGTCAAGGGAGTTTAAGCTCCCATATAATCGCTGTTGGTTCAACAATTATCAAGTTTCCAACGTGCACCGCAGGGATATTTGAAAGAACTTAATCTTATGAAAAAAGTATAGCACATATTAAAAGAGAAGTCAACCCTTAACGAATCTTGGCGCCAAACTGCTCGGTTAATATACTGCAGAGCAAAGTATGCAAGGGATTAATCTCTATTTCAGTTAGAGTCTTTTCTTTGGACCGATAAAGACAGGATATAGTCAAACCTCTAAACCCAAGTGGGATCTGTTTACCTTTATAATAATCTACAATCTCTATATTATCTAATAAAGGCTGGCCCTTCTCTTTCATCGCCTCCAGGATATCTTTTACAGATATATCTTCTTTGAGGACAAAACTTATGTCTCTGGCAACGCCAGGATATTTAGGAAGAGGTGTAAATTTCTTTTTTAGTTCTGCATAAGAAAAGAGTCTATCTAAGGAAAGCTCTAATAGAAACACCTCTTGATTTTTTATATCGAGCTTATCTAAGGTATCCTTTTGTAGTCTAAGCATCAGCCCTATTTTTTCCTGATTTACAAAGATAGCCAACCCTCCGGTATTCTCCCTGGTAAGATTATGCTCCTTAATCCCCAGTCTCTCAAATAAAACTTCTAATATTCCTTTTAAATGTAAGAGGCTCGCCTCATCTTTTACCAGGCCTTGCTCAAATAGATAAGATTTTGTGCCGCAAAGAGCAATGCCTAAACTCAATTCTTCTTTGGGTGAGGTTAAGGCCCCAGTGAAAGTCTTGGCCACTTCAAAGATATCCACGCCATCCTGTTTCTGGTTCAGGTTATAGGCAACACAACGAGTAAGACTGGGTATAAGCTTAGGCCTTAAAATCTCCTGTTCCTTGCTTAAAGGGTTAAGAATCTCTATCGCATCAATACACCCTTGCATACCAAGGTGCGTCAGCAGCTCCTTATCAATAAGACTATAAGTGATTACTTCATTTAAACCTAGGCCCACAAGGATATTTTTTATTAAAGAAACTAAAGTCTCTGTGGGGACAATGCTTAGCTGCGGTCTAACCAAGGGTAGAGTCTTCGGTATAGATTCAAAACCAAAGAGCCTGGCTACCTCTTCAATTAAATCTATTTCTGAATTAACATCTGGCCGGTGACTAGGCACTGTAACTGTAAAATTATTTTTGCCTCTTGTTTTTGTTTTAAATCCTAAACTACCTAAAATTTTCTTTATCTTTGCTCCGGCGATATTTATCCCTAAGATTTTATTTACAGTTGAAACTTCTAAATTAATACTTTTCTTTTTTGTTTTTGCCTGGCCTGAACTCTTCGCTAAAACGCGCCTTCCTTTAGCATATTCCTGCATCAACTCTACTGCACGTAAAGATGCGCTTCCCACGGCTTCTGAATCTACGCCTCTTTCAAACCTATATGCTGATTCGCTCATAAGGCCTAGGGCTTGGCGAGTGCGACGCACAATTATGGGATTAAATACTGCTGCCTCTAGAAGAATATTTTTTGCGCGCTCAGTAACTTCTGTATCCTTGCCGCCCATTACGCCGGCGATGGCCACTGGTTTTTGCTTATCAGCGATAACGAGAATATCAGGATTAAGTATTTTTCCCTCGCCATCAATAGTAGTTATCTTCTCGCCGTTCTTGGCTCGGCGCACAATTATTACACCCTCAGCTAACTTATCTAAATCAAATGCGTGCAAAGGCTCTCCCCAGGTAAATTGGACATAATTGGTGATATCCACTATATTATTAACAGAGCGGCAACCAACGAGCTCTAAGCGTTTTCTTAACCAATCTGGCGACGGCCCAACTTTTATATCCCTAATTATCTTGGCAGTATATAAGGGGCAATCTTTCTTGTTTTCTATCTTAATAGAAATTTGCTGCAGGCTGCAGGCTGCAGGCTGCAGGCTTTTGGCCTGTGGCCTGTGGCCTGTGGCCTGTGACAACTTTAATTTCGAATCTGTAATCGCTGCTACCTCCCTGGCTATCCCAACCACACTTAAACAATCAGGCCTATTTGAGGTGACCTCTATTTCAAAAACAAAATCGTTATCCTTCTTGTCTAAAGAAGTTACCTCAAGGCCAGCCATGGTGAGTTTCTTAGCTAACTCTTGCGCCGGTATTTGTACATTAATGAATTCTTTTAACCAGTTATAAGTAAAATGCATATTTTAGAATTGTTTTAAAAAACGTAAGTCATTCTCAAAGAATAACCTGATATCATTAATGCCGTATTTAAGCATGGCGATTCTTTCTATCCCTAAGCCAAAGGCAAAGCCGGTATAAATTTTGGGGTCATAGCCGACGTGCTTAAATACATTGGGGTGAATCATGCCTGAACCTAATATCTCAAGCCAACCCTTTCTGCCACAGACTGAGCAACCCTTGCCTTTACAGATTATGCAGGAGATATCCGCCTCTGCGGATGGCTCGGTAAAAGGAAAGAAATGCGGCCGAAAACGCATTTTAATCTCTTTGCCAAAAACCGCTTTGGCAAAAACTTCTAAGACGCCCTTTAAGTCCGAGAATTTTATATCCTTATCTACCATAAATCCCTCTATCTGGTGGAACATAAAAGAATGACTGACATCTACGGCATCAGGCCGATAAACCCGGCCCGGGACTATTACGGCTAGGGGCGGCTTATGCGATTTCATCACCCGAATCTGCACCGGAGAGGTGTGGCTGCGTAACAATAATCGGCTGCAGGCTGCAGGCTGCAGGCTGCAGGCTTTATCTTTAGCCTGTGGCATGGAGCCTGTAGCCTGAAGCTTAATATAAAACGTATCAAATACGTCCCGGGAAGGATGCTCTAGGGGAATGTTTAAGCCAGTAAAATTATTGTATTCTGTCTCAATCTCAGGACCCTCTACCACAGAAAAACCCATGCGCTTAAATATATCACAGATCTCATCTATAATCTGGGTTATAGGATGCAGGTGGCCTAACCCTTGAGCAATGCCAGGCATACTGAGATCGCAGGAAGCCTGGCTAGATGCGCCGGACTTTATAGTGATTGACTTCTGCTTTTCCGCAATAAGCGATAAAATTTTATTTTTTAAGAGATTGACTTGCTGGCCAAAGGAACTACGCTGTTCTGGTGGTAAGGTAGGTATGGAACTGGTTAACTCTGCGATAATGCCTTTTCGCCCGAGAAACCTTACCCGAAAATCTTCGAGTTTCTCGGGCGAATTTATATTTTGAATCTCAGAGTCTATTTGCGTTTTAATAGTTTCAATATCCATACCAGACATAAAATAACAGCTAAAATAATAACTTGATTTTTCTTAACAGGAATTAACCGCTCGCCAATATTTCTACCCAGGCTTATTTTTTTTATTGCCAGGGCGTGTATATCTAAATCTCCGCCGTGCACAGGACAGGCGCGCTGCAGGGTTCCAGTAACTTCTATCCAGTCGCCTTTAGATTTATAACTCCCTTTATAGGCTATATCTTTGATTAAAGAAGTATTTATCCAAATACCTATGGCACTGTTTCCATCATTCACGTTTATCCAGGCATAATCCCCGCGCACCATAATATCACCGATAACCTCGCCTTCGTAAACAACGGTTTTGCCATCGTAAAACTTAGCATTATTAATCAGTTCAGTACTTGAGATAGGCTGGGCAAAACAATAGCCACAAGCCGCAAGCCACAAGCCACAAGCCACAAGCAAACAATTTATGTAGCCTGTAGCCTGAAGCCTGAAGCCTGAAGCCTGAAGCCTATTCATTTATCGTCCTTTTACCGCTGCTACAAAGAACCCTATCAAAGTAAATATTGACATGAACTCCAGGCGGCCTGCCCACATCTGGAATATATAGGTGAGTTTAAGTGCAGTTGGCATACCCACGCTAGTTATGCCGCAAGACAAACCCACATTGGCTGCAGCTGAAGTAGATTCAAATAAAGAATCCAGAAAAGGATAGCCAAAAAACATCCCCACCAGAGCGCCAAGTGCATAAAGAATTATATAGGCCAGGGTAATTAAAAGCGCTGCCCTCACCTGCTTATCCTCTAAAAATACCTCTTTTATATGGTGGAACTTCTGCACCACTATTGCCCTTTCTGGCAAGATTATCCTTTTGATATCCTCTAGGAGCGCTTTAAAGATAATCCCAATGCGCAGCATCTTAATAGCTCCGGTAGTGGAACAAACCGCGCCGCCAAAAGCCATGGCGCAGATTACCCCAACCAGGGCAAGATGATTCCATTCGTTTATAAACTGCCGGGCGTAAATAGTCATGTATCCTGTGCCAGTGTGGCCGGAGACAAGTTGGTAAAAACCTTTGCGAAAAAGGACAGTTGCTTTTTGATACGTGCCTAATTGAGTTAAACCCGCTGCTGTAATAACAAAGGTGGCCATAACCGTAAGGAAAAGTGTCACTGTTTCTATATCCCTAAATATCTCCCTGCGCTTACCTGTCCAGAGATGATAATGTAACTTAAAATTAATTGCGCCTAAAATCATAATCGTAATGGTAACTATCTCAAAAGGCAGGCTATGGTAATAAAGTATGTTTTGTGATTGCGGTGTAAAACCGCCTGTATCAAAGGCAGCCATAAATATGCAAGCCCCGTGAAAAAAGGCATTTACAGGCTGCATGCCATTTAAGGTGCCCACAATGCCTAAAGCAGTTGTTCCTAAAATTAAATAGACCATGCTTACCAGCCAGATAAATCTACTGGTGTGTATTACATTAGGTAATATTCTTTCATCGCGTGCCTCACCCACATACATCTTGAATGCGCCGGATGCGCCCTTGACAAAAAAGGAGAGCGCAACAATGACGATACCCTGACCGCCGATAAACATAATCAAATGCCGCCAGAGATTGTGGGTATAGGATAAATGATCCAGGTCCTGAGCCAGAGTCAACCCCGTGGTAGCAAAACCGGACATGGCATCAAAACAGGTATCCAGGTATGACTTCCAGTGCCCGCTTAAGTATAGAGGGATTGCTCCCAAAACCATTGCCGCCAGCCACGACAGGCTGACCACAATCATCCCCTGCATCCAGTTTAAGTCTTTTTCAGTAGAACATAGAGTTACTAAAATTAAACCAAAGAGCAGGCTAATCTCCAGGCCGATGACAAAATCTAAAGCAGGGTTTGTCTCTCTAAATGCTATGCCGCAAATAATCGGCACCAGCATAGTAAAAGCTAAACCCAGAATAATCTTACCTAAATAGAAACCGATGATTTTTAAATCTTGGAGGCGGGGTTTAAGAATCATGGCTTAAAATAAAATAATAAGCAGATTAAAAATGCTGCAAGCATAATGACCAGGGTATATAAAACTTCTGTGGTAATACCCAAGACGGCATTAAAGATTGGTTTTATTTTCATCATAATTTACCTGCCAATAAATTTAACAGCTGTGGCTCATTGCCGATCAGGGTAAGGGCAATCACATCATCGCCAGCCTGAAGAAGCGTATCTCCCTTGGGGACAATAACCTCTTCGCCTCTGACAATAGAAACTAACACAGAATCCGCGGGTAATTCAATTGCCTTGACTTCTTTGTTAATTACCGGTGAATCTTCGGGCAAATCCAGGCGCACAATAGCGAGTTTCCCGCGCTTAAAACTCATCAGGTTTACAAAGTCCGAAAAGGAAACCTCTTCTTCAATAACCTTGGCAATAATCTTGGTGGAATCAACCGGCACATCAATGCCTAATTCAGAAAAGGCATGCTCATTATCAGGATTATTTACCCTGCCCACTGTGCGGCGGACATTAAATCTCTCCTTGGCTAATTGGCAGATAATCATATTGTCTTCATCATCGCCAGTAACCGCTGCTACCACATCTGCGCGCTCAATACCTGCCTCTTCTAAAACCCGCGGGTCACAACCATCGCCCACTATAACCAAGGCCTCTAATTCTTTAGCTATCTCTTCAGAGGTAGTTCTATCTTTCTCGACAATGCTGATGGTATGCTTATTCTGACAGAGTCTTTTGGCTAAAAAATAACCGACTTTACCCGCACCAACAATTATAATATACATTTTCCCTCACTCCGTTCGGGAGAAACCAGAGAACAGATAACAGTAACCAGAATTTAATCTGGTTTCTGGTTTCTGGTTACTGGTTACTAATTTATCAAATTGAACTTTTCTCTTATCTTTCTAAGGCTAGCTACCTTCACTACAGCCATTAATATGTCTTTGGCTTTTAAAACTGTATTGGGCTCAGGTATAATTATCCCGTCCAGTCTTCTTATTGCTACCACCAAGAATTCTTGCGGCATATTGATATCTTGAATGGTCTTAGCCACTAAGTTATTTTTAACCTCAATCTCAATAACGCCTAAATCTTTAGTCTCAATAAGATAGCTAGAAAAGCGGCTTTCAATAATCTTGTCTCTAAGCATGGCGGCAAAAAGTATAGTCCCGCTAATAATGTCTAAGCCTAAAGCGGCGTAGATGTGTGCGCGCTGCGGGTCATATACACGCGCCAGCACCTTGGGGACTTTAAATATTTTCTTGGCCACTTGCGCTGAGATTAAATTTGTATTGTCGCCATTTGTCACTGCGCAGAAGGCATCTGCCTTTTCAATGCCTGCCTGTTTTAGCAACTTGAGGTCAAAACCATTACCCACCATTGTCAGGCCGTTAAATGTTCCGCCTAAGCGCTCAAAAGAAGCCCTGGACTTATCAATAATCACGACATTATGGCCTTCATTGGATAATAATTTAGCCAGTTCCGAACCCACCCTGCCACAACCTACGATTATTACGTTCATATTCACTCTCTTATTTCTTGATTAGCTCTATCAGTTTTTTAAATGCTTGGACATCCTTTACTGCCAGGTCTGCTAAAATTTTTCTGTCTAAATTGACTTTGGCTTTTTTTAAGCCCTGCATAAAATTGCTATAGGTAATACCGACTTCGCGGCAGGCAGCATTGATGCGGCTAATCCAGAGCCTGCGAAATTCTCTCTTTTTATTGCGCCTATCACGATAGGCATAGACCAGCGCATGCATCAGGGCCCGGCGCGCCTGTCGATACTGTTTGCTCCTTGCGCCCCAAAAACCTTTTGCTTTTCTTAATACCCTTTTCTTTCTTCTGCGGGTGGCAGCACTATGTTTAATTTTAGCCATTGTATTTACTCCTTGGTCAGACTATCCATACGGTAACATTCTCTTTAAATATTTTTTCTCTTTCCTGCCTTCTAAAATATTAAGCCTTCTTAGCCTTCTGAGCCTTTTGGTCTTTTTATTAGACAGAAGATGGCTCTTGCCGCCCGGCGCATATTTAATTTTGCCGCGCTTGGTTAACTTAAATCTTTTCGCTACCCCTTTTTTTGTTTTTAATCCTGGCATCTTTACCTTTCTATAATAATATGCTTTTATTTCGGAGCAATCACAAAAGACATAATCCTGCCTTCCAAGGCAGGCTGCTTTTCTACCTGGCCGTCATTCTGCGTATCCATAATGAATTTATCTAATACTTTTCTTCCTAAATCTAGATGCTCCATCTGTCGACCGCGAAAGAATAGGTTTATTTTGACCTTGTCTTTTTTCTTTAAAAAAGCTATTGCCTGTTTCACCTTAGTCTCATAGTCGTGGCTATCGATATTGGGCTTCAGGCGAATCTCTTTCAGCCTCCCTTGTCTCTGGTGCTTCTTTGCCTCGCGCTCCTTCTTCTCCTGGTCGTATTTAAATTTGCTGAAGTCGATGATACGGCAAACAGGCGGGTTGGCGCTGGGGGCAACCTCCACTAAATCCAATTCGTCTTGATTGGCAAGCTCCTGTGCCTTCTGTATCGCTACTACGCCTAACTGATTGCCATCCGGGCCAATGAGCCGCACCTCTGGCACGCGAATCCTATCGTTAGTACGAATGAATTTTTTTATTCTGACCACCTCCTCTTATTTTTTGTTCTCTATTTCTTCTTTTATTCGCTGGATAAAGCCTTCTTGAGGCATTGCCCCAAGATCACCTGTGCCTTTTTTTCTTACCGAAACCATCTCCTGTTCTGCCTCGCGGCTACCCACAATCAACGCATAGGGAATCTTCTCCAGTTCCGCTTCGCGTATCCTTTTATCTAACGTCTCGTTCCGACTATCTATTTTAACTCGCACAGATACATTTTCCAGTTTTTCTTTTACTTTTTTTGCATATTCCTCAAATTCTGTTTTTATAGGTATAATTATCACCTGTATTGGCGCCAGCCACAACGGCAGTCCTGCAGCATAGTGTTCGAGGAGTGCACCGATAAATCTCTCAATACTACCTAGGATAACCCGATGTAACATTATCGGCTGTTTTTCTTTTCCTGTTGTATCAACATAAGTAAGGTTAAACCTTTTGGGAAGTGCAAAATCACACTGGATAGTTGCGCACTGCCACTTGCGGTTTAAGGCATCTTTTAATTTTATATCAATCTTCGGTCCGTAAAATGCGCCCTCTCCCTCGTTTATTTCATAACTTAACCCTTTCTCTTTTAATGCCTCCATCAACGCTTCAGTTGCCAGCTGCCAGTCTCCTTCAGAGCCAATATATTTTTCTGGCCGCGTACTCAACTCAATACCTACGTCATTAAACCCAAAATCCTTCATTGTGTCAAAAACAAATTCGATAACCAGATGAATCTCTTGCACCAGTTGCTCTGGCAAACAAAATATATGCGCATCATCCTGGGTAAAACCCCGCACGCGCAACAGGCCATGCAAAACTCCGGCCTTTTCATTGCGGTATACTGTGCCTAATTCAAAAAAGCGCAAAGGAAGCTCGCGGTAACTGCGTTTTTTTGATTTATAAATCAGGATATGCCCTGGGCAGTTCATCGGCTTTAAGACAAACTCCTTGTCTTCTATTTTAAAGGTGTACATATTCTCTTTGTAGTATTCATAATGGCCTGAGGTCTTCCAAAGAGAAGCCTGCATAATATGCGGGGTAATCACGAGCTCGTAACCTCGCCTTAAGTGCTCCTTTCTTTCATAATCCTCGATAATTGTGCGCAAAAGCGCTCCCTTAGGGTGATAAAATACCAGGCCTGCCCCTGCCTCTTCGTGATAGATATCAAAAAATTCTAAAGCCGGGCCTATTTTTCGATGGTCGCGCTTTTTGGCCTCTGCTAAATTTTTTAAATACTCCTCTAATTCTTTTTTGTTTTCAAAGCAGGTGCCATAGATTCTCTGCAGCATTGGGTTGGTCTCTATGCCGTGCCAATAAGCACCAGCAATTGAAAGTAATTTGAAAGCCTTTATTTCCCCGGTAGATTTAACGTGCGGGCCGCGGCATAAATCCGTGAAACCCTTTCCTGTCTTATATATGGAAACTTTCTCATCGGCTATCTGGCTAATCAATTCCACTTTATACTCTTCTTTTAATTTTTTAAATAATGCTAAGGCCTCTTTTTTGGAAACTTCTTCTCTTATAAATGGTTCATCCTTGGCAATAATATCCCGCATACGTTTCTCTATTTTAGCCAAATCCTCTTCGGTAAAAGGCTCTTGTTTGTCAAAGTCATAATAAAAACCGTCTTCAATAGATGGACCGATACCAAGCTTAGTTTCCGGCCACAGCTCTTTTACCGCCTGAGCCATCACGTGAGAACAGGAATGCCGTAAAGTGTCTAAGCTCATAATTGTTTTTTCAATTTCATGCGTAAATTATCTATATCGGCTTTATCCGCTCGTCGCCTTACCTTGGCTTTTGCTGTTATGAGTTCATTAAGCCCAATGATATTAATCTTAATCCCCTCAAAGTTAGCAATTTTTCTGTTTTTCCAGGCTTGCACAAACGGAATATCTCCCAGCCCCATTAAAATATCTACCCTCACCGGAGCAACCCCTATTTGGTATACCATATATTTATTTGTGAAATCCCGCGGAAGGATATTTCTCAAGGGAGCACCAAACTCTTTCAATACATTATAAACCTTCTGCGCATTACCCTTTTCTGGCTCAACCCAGATATCTAAATCTTTAGTATAGCGGGGCTCAGTATAATAAATAACAGCATAGGCGCCCACAACTAAATATCTGACCTTACGCTTGTTTAAGGTTTTCAATAGTTCTTTGTAATCTGAAGGTACGAGCATTTGCCTTTCTGCTCCTTAGTCTATAAAGATCTTTTAGCATGTCAAAGGTAGCCCTAAAACGCATCTGCGCACTCTGTGCCTGCCAAAATTTAATATCAAAACTGCGATCCGCCTTAGATAATGGAACTATTCTTTCCCAAATCTTCTTCATTTATCTTCCCGATTTTATTCTGGTGGGCGGTACAGGACTCGAACCTGCGACCCTCACAATGTCGATGTGATGCTCTAACCAACTGAGCTAACCGCCCGTGAATTATTATCCCTTGCATTTAACTGCCGTCTGAACGTGCGTATATAGAAACGCAGTCCTCGATTGCCACAACCCTTTGATTTTCCTATTATCATAAGCCTACTTTTTCATTACTCATTACTGAATCAACCGCCAAGATTAATTTTTACGGACATACCTTTTATCTATTACATATTCCTTCCTATCCGTACTGCTAAGATTAATATGCGTTGCTGGAGGCCTATGCTCACTAGTAAGAATAATATATGCTTTATTGTTTATAATCTTAGTTAGAGTAATTGAGGCGAAATAATGATCGCCATCCCCCCATCCAATATTTTCTCCAATGCTTATGGTGAAAATTGTTCCATATTCAAAAGGAATTACTTCCCCTTCTTTATTCCTCGTATAGACAACCTGAAAGCTTGGAAGATTATCAAAGTTAACCGTTATGCTATCTTTATTAACAGCGATCGATTTAACATCCCTTGGCATATCTGGATAATCCATGCCTGAGGCAGAGGCATAGGTAAGATTAATAAAACTGCAGACCAGTATAAATCCTAGAATAATTTTGTTCATCATATTCCTCTTCTTTCTTTACTTACTTTCGGTTCCCTCTATTCAGCGCTCAACTTCTTCGACAGCACCAATATCATCCCTCGTATTTCACTAGCAATCGGTGAATGCTCGGAATGAAATTTTGTTTCGCAAATTTTCATGGGCAAGGAGGGAGTCGGACCCTCATGACCTTACCCGTGTTACTAGTGCCGGGGGAGGGAATTGAACCCACAAGACCTTACGGTCGCGGGATTTTAAATCCCGTGCGTTTGCCAGTTTCGCCACCCCGGCGGATAAATTTTAATTAAGAACTGTTTTACTTTGCCCCCATCCGACAGGCGACACGAGACACTGTTGAGCTAATTTTGTTTTTCTGTCTAGACCGAACGCGCCTCGATAATAACAATTTTGTAAAATTTCTCTGGCAGCTATCTTGCCATATTTCAAAGTATATATAAAATTTTTACGGTTGGGCCTAAGCGCGAAATGCACTTTGCCTCTACAAGCGAAATAGTCTTCTATTTTAGACTGCAGCCATATTATGAATGCCTTAGAACCAGAAAAAATCCTTAAGGACCATTGTTCATGTAGGTTTATAGGGTGTATCCATCTGCCCAGGCAACCATCGCCGTCAATTAAGCCCCTCAAGAAATCAACAAAAAATTCTTTAGGGACATCGAGACATTTTAAGCTTAAAGATTTACTTGGGGTTAACCCGATGGAAAGCAAAAATTCGTAGAAATTTCTGTTAGCAATTTGTACATAATAAGCCTCATTAACTTTATCTTTATTTTTAATACCGATTCTATTCATTAATCCCAAAGAGTTCTTTAGTTTATCCAGAAATGCATAGTCTTTCGACGTTATATCAATATGCCTTCCATCACGCGATAAACACCCGTCACTCGTAATTAGACCTACTAAATACCAAAGATTTGGGCCTTCGATTTTTAAATCTTTTCGCCTATTTGCCATTCCACCACTTGCCCGTTACTCGTATATTAATATCAATTAGTTATAAGTTGGGTCTTTAACAACAAAGCCATTCTCGGCTTTTACTGCTTTTATAACAATTTCTTCTCCAGCCTTTAGCCTAGATAGCGCTGGGCTATGAATTAAGAATTGAAACGAAATGTAGGAATACTCCCCCTTAATTATTTCTGTAACTTCTGTTACGACCACAAAATTATGCTCTCTATCTGGAGCACCAATTATCTCTATGGCTATAATTTTTCCTTTTAATATTACATCTGCTTGTTCATCAGCAATGGCTTCGCTCAATACCGGATAAACATTTAGGGTTTCCATTTTCCTGGTATTTTTTTCCTGCGTGCCCCATTTTATATACTGCCTACTTTCTTCAGCAAAGACAGTACAATGCTTATCTATGCTTAACATTAATGAAATAAATATTGATAATAAAATTGCTCTTCGCGCTGTCATATCAAACCTCACATTTTACGGTAATTTCTTAATTATTTAGACCCCTCGCCGCTTATCGATAAGGAAGGCGGCTCGGGATTGAATTTTTGCTAAAGCAAAAATTCAAGGCGCGGAGCGGACTCGAACCGCTGAATAGTTGTTTTGCAGACAACTGCCTTGCCGCTTGGCTACCGCGCCAAAGATATTTTCAAAGAATCTTTTTAACCTCTTTTACAATCGTCTCAACTTCAGCAAGACAGCCTAAGCCGACCTTGCCGCAAGCAAGCCTGCCTTTAATTGGCTCCACAAATTTATACCCGAGGGATTTTAATTTCGCAATATTGGCCTGCGTAATTTTATTCTTATACATATTCTCATTCATCGCCGGGCAAATCAGCACCGGTGCCTTTGTAGCACAGATGATGCACGTCAATAAATCATCGCATATGCCACTTGCGATTTTCCCAATAATATTGGCAGTTGCCGGAGCCACTAAAACCAAATCTGTATTTTGAGCTAATGACACATGCTCTATTTCCCAGGCATCTGGCGCATTAAATAAGCCCTGATAAACCTTATTCCCTGAAAGGCTGGCAAAAACTATCGGCCTAATCAGCTCTTCTGCTTCAGGCGTCATCACTACGGTAACAGAAAAATCTTCTGACTTAAGCCTACGCACAATCTCGCAAGCTTTGTAAATAGCAATACTTGCCGTCACCCCTAAAATAATATTTTTTCCTTTTGCCATTGCCTTGTCGTATAAATAAGGTTGCGTTTTCCCGCCCAGCCATTAAATTGTAGGCGGGATCCCGCCTCGCGGGAACCGCTTAGCGCAGAAACGGTAAACGGTACACGGTTGGCGGTAACCGTAACAGCTTTCTCAAATTGCAACCTTTATTTTGCCGATGCCTTCTTGGAATGTACTTTACCCTCGCTAATCTCCTGTAGCGCTACAGTAGAAGGCTTAGCAGCTGAATTGGCATCCACCAGTTTCGGTTGACCCTCGGCAATCTCTAAGGCCCTTTTTGAGGCCAAGATTACCAACTTATAAACCGAATCGCTGCTTTTATCTACGAGCTTTTCTAATTCAATATAAACCATGTACTCTCTCGCTATGACTTAAAATATATTTCCCTTAATATAATGCCCTTTAATTCCTTTACTGCTTGGGGTAAATTTTTATTCAGCAGGCAATAATCGTAATTATGAGAAGCTACTAGTTCCTCTCTCGCAACTTTTAAACGCTGTTGTATCTCATGTGTATTGGTCTTACTACAACGCCTCTCTATTCTTTCGCGCAGTACTGCTAATGAGGGCGGTTTAATAAAGAGCGTTACTGTATTTTTAGGATAAAGTCTTTTTATCTTTAACGCGCCTTTAAAATCCAAACACAGGATAATGTGTCTGGCCTTCTTAATTTGACTCTCCGGGAAATCTTTGGGCGTTGCGTAATAATAGCCCAAATATTTTGTCCACTCAAGAATTTTTTTTGCTTTCAGCTTATCTTTAAATTGTCTGGTGGTGATAAAAAAATAGTCCTTTTTGTTTCTCTCGCCTGACCTTTTAGGCCGCGTGGTAAAAGAAATAGATTTTACCAGCCTCTTCTTTAATGCTGTATCCCGAAGCAGTTTTTCCAGAAGCGTAGTCTTACCTGAACCAGAAGGCCCGGAAACCACAAATATCAACCCTCTGTTCTCTGTCCTCTGTTCTCTGCCCTCTGTCTTTGTTCTCACTCTATATTCTGTACCTGTTCTCGGATTTTCTCAATCTGGCTCTTTACCTGAACAACCCTAGCAGAAATAGCCACATTAAACGACTTAGCTGCCATAGTATTTGCCTCGCGCTGCATCTCTTGGGCAATAAAATCCAGTTCTTTGCCTATGGGGCCATTCTTAAAAAGCTTGCTTTTGAAATTTCGGATATGAAATGCCAATCTCTCTACCTCTTCAGTAATATCGGAATCCTTTAAGAAACTCGCGCGTTCTTCATCTGTATTTATTGCACTTAATTTTTCTTTAATTGCTTTTTTAAATCTTGTTTTGATAATACCAAGGTTGGTCTTAAGCATCTCTGCCCTATTTTTTAAAACCCGAAATGTGTCCCGGCCTTCCTTCTGGCGCATCTTTACCAAATCATCCACGGCACGATTAACCAATATCTTAAGGCGCGGCCAGATGCTGGCCTTAGAAATGCAATTTTGGCCCAAAGACAAAATACCGGGTAGGTGTATTAATGTATCGATGCTGACTTCATCTTTAAACCGATGTTGCTTCTTAATGTTTTTTAGCACAGAGATATAGTTTTTAAGCAGGCCTTTATTTATAAAAACATTGGAAGCCTCTCCTCCTATAATATTTATCACGCAGGTAATACGGCCTCTTTTAATCTTTGCCTCAATTTCTCTTTTGAGCCTATCTTCTAAAGAGAGGAATCCTTCTGGCAGATGAAATACAATCTCCAAGAATTTATGATTTGAACTCCTTAGTTCAACAGAAATTTGACCAAAAGGCGAAACCTTAACCACCCTGCTACCAAAACCAGTCATGCCCTGTATCATCTTCACTCCTGCTATAATTTTCAGGTATAATCAAAAATTATACCTGATTACACAGATTTTTAAACAAGATTACACAGATTAAAATCTTTCAGCGTAAATCTGTGTAATCTACGCTTCTTAATCTGTGTAATCATAATATGATTTTTTAGCATCTCCTTATTAATTAAGCCCAGAATTTTTTCTTGTGCTCTTTTTCTAAAATGTCCTTTGTAGGATACAAATCCACGATGATCTCCTCTGGCTGAAACCAGAGCTTTATCTCTCTTTCCGCTTCAGGCTCATTTGAGGACACATGGATAACATTTTCATAAACGCCGCTAGTGGTTATCCTGCCATAAGAACCCCGTATAGAAGTGGGTTCTGCTTCTTCAGGATTAGTGGCGCCAGCAAGTTCTCTACATTTTTTAATAGCATCCTCGCCCCAATAGATAAGCGCCATGACCTTGCGCCGATTGTGCAGTTCTCCGCGGATAAACTTTATCAACTCTTCAAAAAAAGGCTTATCCTTTAGGTGTTTGTAATGCTCCTCAGCCAACTCTCTGGAAACGCGCACCATCTTGGCTGCCACAATCTCAAGCTTGGTCTCAGATAATCGCGTTAGGATATTGCCAGTTAAAGACTTCTTCAGCCCGTCAGGTTTTATAAGGATTAAGGTCGCCTGATTCATAATCTTATAGCCTCCTTCGATTAACCGCTTTATGCGCGTACGCGAATTGTATTCACAATTCTCTCCAGATCCTCTTGAGAATAAAATTCAATAGAAATCTGCCCGCGTTTTTTTCTCCTACTTATCCTGACCCTTGTAGCCAAGGCGTGTTGCAATTGTTCCTCTAAAACTGCTAAATACGGATCCCTGGTGGCTTGCGCCATCCGGCGTTTAATCCCTCTGGGCCGCTGCGCTCTGATTAAATTCTCTAATTCTCTCACAGACAATCCCTCAGAGATAACTCTCTGGGCAAAACGGCGCTGTTGATTTGCATCCTCTATTTCTAATAGAGTTCTTCCATGTGCAAAAGAAATCTTACCCTTTTTCATCTCTTCCTGGATTTCTAGAGGCAACTTCAATAATCGCAATGTGTTAGTAATAGTCACCCGCGCCTTACCCAGGACCTCGCTAATCTTTTCTTGCGTAACCTGAAATTTATCAATAAGATACTGATAGGCATGCGCCTCTTCGATAGGATTAAGACCCTCCCTTTGAATATTCTCTATTAATGCCAATTCCAGGGAATCCTGGTCCTCTACATCTTTAATCATAATTGGTATCTCTTTGAGGTTCAATAACTTAGCAGCACGAACCCTTCTTTCTCCAGCAATCAGTTCATAATTATCGCCTCTACGTCTTACTAAAAGTGGCTGGATCACCCCTTTTTCTTTTATGGACCGGGCTAATTCCTCAATGCTCTGGTTATTAAAATCTTCGCGAGGCTGAAAAGGACTAGGCTTAATCTGGTCAGTTTGGACATAAATAATCTCATCTTTGCGGCCTAATTCTTTTTCAGGTATTAAAGCATTGATACCTTTACCTAAAGCTTTTCTTTCCATTCGACTTCTCCTTCTGATATAGATTTAGTGGGAGAGGGAATTCCTAAAACCTCTCTAGCCAATTCTGCATATTTCTCTGCGCCTATGGAATCTTTGTCATATAAAGCTATTGGCTTGCCAAAACTCGGTGCTTCAGTTAAACGGATGCTGCGCGGAATTACGGTCTCATAGACCTTATCTTTAAAATAATTTCTGGCTTCTTGAATAACCTCTTTGGTAAGATTGGTGCGAAAATCCGCCATAGTCAAAAGCACGCCTTCAATAACTAGGCTTGGATTAAGGTTATCTTTCACAAGTCTAATAGTATTATTGAGTTGCGTTAATCCTTCTAAGGCGTAATATTCACATTGCACTGGAATAAGCACAGAGTCTGCAGCACATAAGGCATTAATAGTCAATAAACCCAATGAGGGCGGTGAATCAATGAGTATAAAATCGAAATTCTCTCTTTCTTTTTGTAGGGCCCTTTTTAATCTATATTCTCTGCCTAATGTGCCTACTAATTCTACCTCTGCTCCAGTTAGGTCCAGATTAGAAGGGGCTAAGAAAAGATTATTCACAGCTGTGGCCTGCACTATCTCTTTTATTTCTAATTCCTCTAAAAGAACATGATAAGTGCTTTTTTGAATATTATGCTTATTTATGCCCATGCCACTGGTAGTATTGGCCTGGGGGTCTAAATCTACAAGCAAGGTTTTCTTGCTAGCCAATGCCAAATATGTGGCCAAATTAATCGCTGAAGTGGTTTTGCCAGTGCCGCCTTTTTGATTACAAATGGTGATTATTTTACCCATTGAAAATTATAGAGTTACGTATAGTTCCACGCGAAACCCCGATTTTTCGTTAGTCCTTATCTGTAATTATTATCTTAAAATTAAGCAAATTGTCAAGTATTTTCTTTAGCTCTGATTATGCTGACCCGGACCTTGGCTGGCTTTGCACCAGGCATGCCAAAAAGACCTTTTTCCTCCTCAGAAAGCACCTCTATTTTTACCTTATCGCGGGGTAATTTTAATTCCTTGAGCGCCTTTTTCACTGCCTCTTCTACGGTTTTACCTTCTACTTCAACGCTTAATTTTGGATTCATGTTTTACTTATTTTTAATTGATTGCCTAATGCAAGTAAAGAATATACTAAAAAGTATAATACCCAGCCCGACGGCATGTTATAGAAAGCTAATCCGAATATTATCGGCATCATTATTGCCATTAATTTTTGCTGTTCAGCACTGCTGCCACTAGTAGGAACTGTGGATATTTTTTGTTGGAGCAACATTAATACTGCCGTGAAGATGGGTAATATATTAATCTCTTTTATTGGGAAAGCGCCAGTTAAAGTGAATAAACGATCCGGCTCTGATAAATCTTTTATCCATAAGAAACTCGCTCCTTTTAAAACTACAGAGCGCTGCAAAGCCTGCCATAAGGCAATAAAAATAGGCATCTGCAAAATCAAGGGCAGGCAACCGCCCAGGGGATTGACTTTGTGTTGACGATACAACTCCATAGTTTCTTTATTCATCCTTTGCGGATTGTCTTTATAAAGTTTACGTAGTTCTTCTATGTGCGGCTGCAAAGCCTGCATCTCTTTCATAGAACGCATTTGTTTTAAGGTGAGGGGATAAAGCAGAAGATAGACTAGAATACTCAAAATTACAATTGCCCCACCCCAATTATGCACTAAGCGATGCAAGAATTCTAACAATTGTAAAATAATCTGGGCGATAAAATCAAATGTGCCATAATTGACTACTGCTGACCAATCTGATTTAATGCTACTAATTAGTCGTAAGTCTTGTGGCCCCAAATAGATATGAAATTTTTGTTTAATCCGCTCTCCTGGCGCAAGTACATTCTCTGGAGAACTGAAACCAATCTCTGCTGTTTGAGGATCAACCTTATTAATAAAGCATCTAAAGTTTTCTGAAGACGGTCCCACAATAGCACAGAAATATCTGTCCCGCAAACTTAAGAATTTTACTTCTGGAAACCCTAAACTTCTGCGAGCATTCAGATGTAAAATCTTATCTTTTGTAGCTAGGGTTACGTCTTGATAACGCGCCTGAGTATTGCGAGGGGAAAAATCCAATACGCCTAAAATCAAAGGCAAATTGACTTTTTGGGTAAGATTGGACAAATTTTGGTATTCTATTTCTAACCATATACTATAACCAGAGTTAGAAAATAGAAATTCTTTTTTAATCTTTTTATTTTGGTCAGATTGGACAAATGTTATGCTCTCCGGAGAGCTGCTTTCTTTTTTAAAAGAGGCTGAATTATCTGCTAAGAGAAATCCGTATTTCAAAGGAAATCTATAATCTTGGTGCGCCTTAAATTTTATTTCTTTAATCGCAGCCAGTGATTCAATAAAAGTAATTTCAAGTTTATCCTGCTCGTATTTAAACAGAGAGGATGGCTTGCTCTCCTGTTCGATGTTTAAGAGGGGAGTCTGCTCTGGATTCTCCCTGACAGAGGGCAGGTTTTGTGTTGCAACTTCTTTATTTTCAATAGGTTGTGGTTTGGGAACCAGAAGGGACCAGGTCAACAAAACCAATAGTGATAATGTAATGGCTAAAACTAAACGCTTTTCCATAAAATTATATTAAAGGGTCATAACCGGCTTTACCTGAAAAAGGATGACACGCTAATAGCCTTCTTGAAGCTTTAAGCATTCCCTTAAAGAAGCCGTATTTTACAATTGCGAGCTTAGCATATTCTGAGCAGCTCGGCTCAAAACGACAGGAGGAGGCTAGAATTCTCCTTATGTATCCTTGATATACCTTTATAAGCTTAAGGGTAATTTTTGCTAGCATCAAATACAGATTCTTTTTCTGCCTTTTTGGCGTCGGCGCTTCAAGACCCTGCGGCCCGCCCTTGTGGCCATCTTGCTGCGGAATCCGTGTCTACGCTTACCTACAATATTTGTGGGTGTCTTTAAATTTTTCTTCATCTCTTCTTAAAAACTTGCTAACTAACCGGATAAAAAATAATTATAACACAAAGATAACTTAAGTCAAATGCCGAAGTTTAATTTTGAGAAAAAATTGTAGCACACAAAGATTGCCAGGTCAAGCAGCAAATATTCTTTAAAAGAGCCTGTTTTATTTTTCTTATCTTTATCGACGGGTACAGCAATAATCTGGCCCTAATGCCACTATTATTATATTGACCCCGCCCTTTCTTTGTAATAAAATTAAGCATCTTAGAAAGGGCGGGGTTGACGCTGGAAAAAATTATTGTATAATAAGTTACGTTTATTTTTATACGGTTTGTAAATTAGACGCTGTTTTCTTAGCGGCTGAGGCGGCGTGATTGCGAGCAAAATGTAGTTTCTACGAACGGCTAGAATATCCCGACACGCAGTGGCGGGACGAGCAGAGTGCTTGCGAGAAACAAGACTCGGCAGTTGCTCAGCCGTTATTTGTGGCCCTTTTGATTTGCTTACAATTTTTGAATTTGTGATAGAATATATATCAGAGGGTTTTTGTCTGGAGTAAAATAACAAACGAGGGGAATTATGGATACCTTAATTTTGTGTTTTGTTTTTCTATCGTTAGCCTTTATCGTTTATGCGCTTTATATGGTTTTTTGCGGGAGCAAACAGGAATTGAGTCACGAGCAGTTGATTCCTATTTTCCCTCAGCCTCAATTCATCCGATTAGGACTTGCTTCCGAGCCTCAGGAATCTTGGTCTCCTAAAAGTATCATTAAAGAATTTAATCTTACCAAACAGAGTATAAGCGATATTCATCAGAATTACGTCCAGCCGGAGAAAGAAGAAGGTCTTAAAAGCTATTTTGGTTATCTCGTTGAGGTATGGCATCTGACGGTACGTGAGAAGGAAATCATTACCTTTGCTTTACTTCAGTTGGCTTCTATTGCAGTGGGTTATTATCTGTGGGTACAGATGTTAAGTTGGATCCCCGCGGAGGTATGGAAAACTGCCGAATATTCGCACCATGCCTCCTGGCCGGATTTGATTCTGTTGCTTTGGTCTTTTGTTTGTGTGGGGGTGGCTGCGTTGCCTTTAGGTGTTTTCTCTGCTTGTATCGGAGCAGTATATTTTTTGCGTAGGCAAGGCTATCCTTCAACAATCGCCGCTTGTTTGAAGATTGTCCTGCCTGAGGTATGGGCGCTGTGGATTTTTCAATGGATGGATGGCTGGATCACGGTCAATCAGATTTTAGAACGGCTTCCAAAAAAGAATGACCGTGAATCTCCGGCGCGAAGGGCTTTGAGTGAAGCATTGTATTTTGCCTGGAAATTGGGGACTATTGGCATCCTGCCAGGCGTAATTACGGGAAGGGGCCTAGTAGAGTCCTGCCGGGATTCCATTCTGGTTGTTAAGACTAAATTTCTTGACGCCGCTAAGCTACGCGTAGGTTATTCTTTCTTATGTTGGATTATCGGAGTCACAGCATACGTAGGGACGATTTTCTTTTTCATCCGGGGGCATTTTGTACCACCTGGGGCTGAGATTTATGGGTTTATTTACACGCTTTATTTTTGGGCAGGAATTCCTTTGTTGATAGCGGTTGCCTTCATCGAATTATTTTTAAGACCGGCGTATATTGTCGGCTCGTGTGAACTCTACGCCCAGTATTTGACTGAACACAATAAAAATATCATGCTGCCTCATCCGCCGTCGAAAGGTGTATCTGCCTTTGTCTTTTTCGCTGTTTTATGCCTGTTTGTTTTAATTGTTTTTCTCTATCGTGAATCCTTGGGCATCAATGCCGCATTGTCCGTGCCTTATAAATAAGGGTTTGATTCATTGAGGCTTTCTGCTTCTTCCGAGCATAACCAGTTGCGTCCCGCTAAAAAGCAGCGGGATTTCGCACAGTAAGTGCGCACCTTGCCAATCCTATATGGCAAGGTGCGCTAGATAAAAGATTAAGGTGCTCAAAAACTCTTCCACGAAGGGGAAATTGATTTTGTGCCCAAAATGTGCCCTTCTAATATCAGCACGTTGTGAACGCAATACAACATTTGAATATGAATTACTGGCGATTTTATCCTAATTGCTTCACTTCACACCCATTATATTAAAGACCACTTATAAAATCTTACCTTTATTCTTTTTTCTTGCAACTTTATTTGGCTCTGATATAATATTGCTTGCCTAGTTTTGCACAGATTTATACAAGATGTGAATAAGCTGTTAATAATATAGAATTGTAATTATGACTGATTTACTAAAAGCCTGGCAGCAAGCTCAAGAATACCTGAAAGAGAAGCTTGGTGACACTGTTTTTGAAACCTGGATTGCGCCTTTAAAGCTTAAAATCCAAAGTAAAGATAGCTTAGGCCTGCAAGCGCCAGATATCTTTTTTAGGGATTGGGTGCAAAAACACTACCAACATCTGTTACAAGAGGCAATTCACTTAGCTCATCCTGATGAGGGAATTACTGTCCATATTGAAGCGGCTTCTCCCGGCAAAGACACCCCTGAAACAATACAGCCCAGCGCTGTTCAGGTTAAACTCCCAGAATATCAAAATACCCTGACTCTAAATCCCCGCTATACTTTTGAAAATTTTGTGGTGGGTTCATCTAACCGTCATGCCCATGCCTATTCGTTGGCTGTTGCAGAATCTCCTGCCAAGACCTACAATCCTTTGTTTATCTATGGCGGGGTAGGCCTGGGTAAAACGCATCTCATACAGGCTATCTGCCAGCACATCCAAGGCAAGACCAGGGGTAATCTAAAAATACGCTATTTACCCTCTGAGCGATTTACCAATGAGCTCATCGACGGCATACAGCATCACTCGACCTCAAGCTTTAGGCAGAAGTATAGAAACGTAGATGTTTTAGTTATTGATGACGTCCATTTTTTTGGCGGCAAAGATTCTTCGCAGGAAGAATTCTTTAACACATTTAATGCACTTTATGATGCACATAAACAGATCGTCCTTTCCTCGGACAGGCCGCCAAAAGAAATTGCCAATTTACAGGAGAGGCTGGTTTCGCGTTTTGGCTGGGGGCTTACCACCGATATCCAGCCGCCGGATTTAGAGACGCGCGTAGCCATATTAAAAAAGAAGATTGAAAGAGAACCCGTGTCTGTGCCTGATGAGGCTATCTTTTTTATCGCCCAGCTTATTAAAACTAATATCCGGGAATTGGAGGGCGCCCTTATCCGTACCATAGCTTATTCTTTACTGGAAGAAAAACCCATTACTTTAGAGTTAACTAAGGTTGTCCTCAAAGACCTTTTAAAAGAACCTAAAAAGTTAATCACTGTAGATTTTATCCAGCGCTGTGTAGCAGAGGAATTTGGGTTACCGCTAGCAGACCTCAAAACCAAGCGTCGCAATAAAACCATAGTTTTACCCCGGCAAATAGCCATGTATTTAAGCAGGGAGTTAACTGATTTATCTTTACCTGAAATAGGTCAGTGTTTTGGGGGCAAGGACCATACCACGGTTTTACACTCGTATAATAAAATTAAAGGGGATTTAAATAAAAATGAAATATTGCAAGAAAAGGTGGAGCGGGTTATACAGATTATTAAACAGTAAATTAAAGGATTATCCAAAAGATATTTTTAATGTATGGATATTTGAAATACATAAGTTATAAAAATTTCCACAGAAATTAAACCACACTACTTCTATTACGATATATAATTATAATATAATAATAGAGCTCCATAAAAACAATATTTATAATAAAAGGAGTGAGAAATGAAAATTGGAGTTGAAAAAGATATTTTATTAAATGGCATACAAACTGTCCAAAACATCATTACCACAAAGGCTACTCTACCCATACTTTCCAACATCTTAATTGAGACACAAGAAAAAACCCTAAGGTTAACCGCTACGGATTTAGACGTAGGGATTAGTTGTGTAATACCTGTGGATATCCAAGAACCTGGGGCAATTACCATACCCGCCAAAAGATTTAATGATATTATTAAGGAGTTACCTGTGGATAACATTAGTATAACCACTAAAAAGAATAACCTGGTTATTATTGAGACCGAGCCCTGTCAATTTAAGATTATGGGGTTAGCCCCCGAGGAATTTCCCAAACTACCAGAGTTTAAAGAAGGGGGAGTTATTCAATTAGAGCAGGTTACCTTAAAACAAATGTTGGGCTTGACTTCATTTGCAGTGTCTATTGACGAAACACGGTATATCTTAAATGGCATACTATTTATTATTAAGAAAAATAACCTTACCTTAGTGGCTACAGACGGAAAAAGACTGGCTGTTATAGAGAAGAAGTTGAGTCGTAATATAGATAAAGATATCCGTATAATTGTACCCATTAAGACAATCCATGAATTAAATCGTAATTTAAAAGACGAGGGCGAGCTATCTTTAATATTAGGCAATAATCAGGTATTGTTTGATTTAGGCAATGTGGTTATTATTTCGCGTCTTATTGAGGGAGAATTCCCGGATTATCAACAGGTAGTGCCGGCCATCTCGGATAATAAGATGAAGATTGACCGGACCCAGTTTTTATTTGCTATAAGAAGGGCAGCGTTACTTTCTACCCCCGATTATCAGGCGGTGAAATTAGAAGCCTTTAAAAATAAACTAGTGGTTTCTAAATCTACCCCAGATGTGGGCGAATCCCGCGAAGAAGTATCTATGGAATATCAGGGCAAGGAGATGATTATCGGGTTTAACCCCAATTACTTAATAGATGTTTTAAAAAACCTTGCCGAGGAAATAATAGAGTTTGAGGTGGCGGATAGCGAAAAACCCGGCGTTATACGTACTAATGGGTATGTTTATATTGTATTGCCCATGCGTCTGAGTTAACCATGGAACCAATCAAGGATACAATCTCCAGTTTAATGCAGGAGTGGGGGACTAAGAAAAGACGTACCTTAACAGACGACCCGTGGGTTTTGTTGAAAAAAGCCCTGACAAAAAAAGAGTTAAGGCATATAAAATTTAACTATTTTAGAAAGGGTGTCTTGGGTCTGTATGTAGATTCTTCTGGCTGGCTTTACGCCTTAAGTTTACAAAAACAAAATTTATTGAGCAAGTTAAGCGTCAAATCTTGCGCTATAAAAGATATTCGTTTTCGTCTAGGAGAACTAAAGTGAAGAAGGCAAAGGCAAAATCCAAACCAAACACAAAGCCTCAAGAGGCCACAGCAGATGCTGCAAAGGGCAAGGCTTACGATGCTACTACTATACAGGTATTAGAAGGCACTGAGGCAGTCAGGCGCAGGCCCGCAATGTATATCGGCGATACTTCTGTGCGCGGCTTGCATCATCTGGTTTACGAAGTGGTAGATAATTCGGTCGATGAGGCCTTGGCTGGCTATTGCAATAATATTGAGGTAGCTGTGCATCCGAATAATAGCGTTAGCATTGTAGATAATGGTCGGGGCATCCCTGTAGATATGCACAAAACAGAGAAGAAGCCAGCCGTAGAGGTGGCCCTGACTAAGCTGCATGCAGGAGGTAAGTTTGATCACCGAGTGTATAAAGTGTCCGGCGGCTTGCACGGCGTAGGCGTAAGCGTAGTGAATGCGCTCTCTGATTGGCTGGAGGTAGAGGTTAAAAGAGACGGGAAGGTTTATCACCAACGTTATGAGCGCGGCAAAACCGTATCCAAGCTTACGGTTATAGGCAAGAGCAACTCAACAGGCACAAAAGTAACCTTTAAGCCTGACCGCACCATATTTCCTAAAATTGATTTTTCTTACGATATCTTATCCCAGCGCTTAAGGGAGCTGGCGTTTTTAAACAAAGGCTTAAAAATAAAGTTAGAAGATGAGCGCAGCGATAAAGAGACGGTCTTTGAGTTCGCCGGCGGGATTGTCTCGTTTGTTGACTATTTGAATAAAAATAAAAATCCGCTGCATAACAAAGTTATTTATTTTCAGAAGTCCCAAGATGACATTATTACTGAAGTGGCTTTACAATATAACGATGGCTATGCAGAGACCCTGTTTTCTTTTGCCAATAATATCAATACCATTGAAGGTGGCACGCACCTGTCGGGCTTTAAGTCTGCGCTGACCCGGGCGATAAACCAATACGCAAAAGCCAAAAATTTAATCAAGGAAAACGAGATAGCCATTGCTGGAGAAGATGTGCGCGAAGGTTTAACTGCAGTGTTGACTGTCAAGGTGCCTAACCCGCAGTTTGAAGGCCAAACCAAAACCAAATTAGGCAATTCTGAGGTAGAGGGCTTAGTGGCTTCGGCAAGCTTAGATGCACTGAGTGCCTATTTTGAAGAGAACCCCTCGGTAGCCAATAAAATTATAGATAAGGTAATTGTCGCCTCGCACGCGCGCGAGGCAGCGCGTAAAGCTCGGGAATTAACCCGCAGAAAGGGTGCTCTTGAGGGCGCAGGGCTTCCTGGCAAATTGGCTGATTGCTCAGAAAGGGACCCGGCTTTATGCGAACTATTTCTAGTGGAAGGCGATTCGGCCGGAGGCTGTTGGGTTGGAGAAACAAAAGTAGCGTTAGTAGACGGCAGAAATATTTCTTTTAAAGAATTGGCGGAAGAAAGCAAACAGGGGAAGCAAAATTTTTGTTATACTATGCATAACAATGGACATATTGGCATTGCTCCCATATTAAACCCAAGGATGACCAGACAAAATGCAGAAGTAATCAAAGTCATTTTGGATAATGGAGAACAACTTATATGTACTCCAGATCATTTATTTAGATTAGTTGATGGTACGTATGTTCCCGCTGCTAAACTAACTTCTGAATGCAACCTCACGCCTCTTTATAGAAAGATATCAAAGCGCCAAGGCAATTATAGTTTAGATGGTTATGAAATGGTTTTTGATCCCGTATCTAAGAAATGGATGTATACGCATATATTAGCCGATATGTCCAATCTTATAAACAAGATTTATACTGCTTCTGCAGGAAAGCATCGCCACCACATAGATTTTAATAAACTGAATAATAACCCAACCAATATTCAGCGCCTTCCTTACGAGCAACACATGGATTTTCACTATAAGCATTTGGAACATACCCTTCATCGTCCCGATGTAAAAATAAAGTCTGCAGAAAAAAAACGCACAGATGCATTTAGAGCAAAAGCCCGTAAGAAGGCTCTTGAGAAAAGAGACCTTTTTAGTAAAAACGCAAAGAGACAGTGGGAAAACCCGGCTTATAAGGCTTATATGGTTAAGAAGTTCTTGGAATTTTATTATAGCCACTCGAATTATCAAACTCAAAATGCTCAAACCCTGAATCTGGCGCAGAAAAATTATTGGTCCCAAAAAGAAAACAGATTAAAGCAGTCTAACAGAGTTAAGAAATATTTTGCCGACCATCCTGAAGCAAAAGAATATTTATTGCAAAAAGCAACGTTAGAGTGGTCTGATGTTAAGCTTTTGCGATGGAGAAGACAAAAGACAAAAGAGCAATGGACGAATGGTTTTAGGCAAAAAAGAAAAGCTGCTTATAACCGGACTTATTTAGACCATAGCTTAGCTTTTGCCAAAATGGCGTATGAAAGCCATGGCAATCTTGAGTTATACGATGACGAAAGACAGGCGTTGCCCCAGCGCGACACCACTTTGTTAAAGTACGATACTCTAGTAAATAGGTTTTTTAATGCTAATCAAAACGCGCTTTTAGAAGCGGTAATAAATTACAACCATAAAATCAAGCGCATTGAGAAAATCAAAGACAAAATAGATGTTTATGATATAGAGGTACCGAATACGCATAATTTTGCTTTAGCCAGTGGCGTATTTGTTCATAATAGCGCAAAGCAGGGCCGCGACCGCAGATTCCAGGCCATATTACCGATTAAAGGTAAAATTTTGAATGTGGAAAAGGCGCGCTTGGATAAAATCCTCTCCAATGAAGAGATCCGCACCATCATTACTGCCTTAGGAACCGGGGTAGGCGAAGAGTTTGACCTGGCTAAATTACGTTACCATAAATTAATCCTTATGGCTGATGCCGATATTGATGGCTCGCATATCCGCACCCTTTTATTAACCCTATTATACCGCCATATGCCTAAACTGGTAGAGGATGGCTATGTCTATATTGCCCAGCCGCCGCTCTATAAGATAAAACGAGGCCAGCGGGAGGAGTATATCCAGACCGAAGCGCAAATGGATGACCTGCTGCTAGACTTAGGTAGGGAGGGCCTGCGTTTTATGCGCTTAAAAGATAAACAGGCCTTCACAGAGAATCAATTTAAGGATCTTTTACACTTATTGGTAGAATTGGAGAAAATAGGGGGTACGTTAGAGAAAAAGGGAGTGGAACTTGCAGAATACATGCCTTTTAGGCACCCAAAGACCAAAAAAATGCCGATTTATAAGGTAAAAGTGGAGGGGAAAGAGCATTTTCTCTATTCTGATAAGGAATTGGCTAATTTTACTGAGAAAGAAGGGAAAGACACAGAGCACTCTGTTCTGGAACTCTTTGAAGCACATGAGGTTGAGCAAATTATCGCTAAAATTGAAAAATTGGGCTTGGATATAGCAACTTACATTCCTAAGGGATTAACCCAAAAAGAACTGACCAAAAAAGAAGCTGAAAAAAAGCCAAAGGCTTTATACCGGATTATAAACGAAAAAGAGCACAAAGACCTTTTTGCCTTAAAAGAGGTCTTAGCCTATATAAAAGAAGCAGCCACAAAAGGCATGCACATCCAGAGGTACAAAGGTTTAGGAGAAATGAATCCACAGCAGCTTTGGGATACCACCATGGACCCAGAAAAGCGCACGATTTTAAAGGTTACCTTAGAAGACGCAGTTGAAACAGATAAGATGTTTACGGTTTTAATGGGCGATGCAGTTGAGCCGCGCCGCCAGTTTATCGAAGATTACGCGCACCAGGTAAAGAACCTGGATGTATAACCATAGAGGCAATGATGCCGCAAGAAGAGAAAAAGGTAGTGCACCCTGTAGCGATTTTTAAGGAGTCCTGGGGCTTCTGCCAGCAACATTTCCAAGGCTTAGCCAGGATTAGTGCAGTGATTTATTTACCAGTTTTGGTGATAAGTGTGCAGATGCAGATGCAGATACTGTTAAAGATGGCCAAGCCTAATTTGGTCTTTTTACTTTTGGGCCTGATGGCTACGTTTATCAGTACCTGGGGCCATCTTGCGTTAACGTTATTTGTGAATAGGGCAGCAGGAGAGGGCTGGAGTGCGGGGCAGAGCCTGAGCGGGGCAGGGAAATATTTTTGGCCTTACATAGGCGCCACCATTCTTACTTTTTTATTTATGGCCGGGTTCTGGATAACAGGTGGGGTTCTTGCCGTTAGTGCAGCTAGCCTGCTGTGGAAGATCAACAAGATTATCGCTATACTGCTTACAGCCGCCGTGGCCATCGCGTGCGTTTCTTGCACGGTCTATTTTATGATTCGCTGGTTGCTCTACGGAGTCTTGTGTGTTACCGAAAGCGCCGGGCCGATTACTGCCCTAAAACGCAGCCACAAACTGGTTAAAGGCTATGTTAATCCAGTGATAGGAGCATATTGCTTGCTTATCCTGGTATATATTGCCGGCTCGATCCCCCTTAGTGTCTTGGGTGCGACCCTTCGTGTCCTGGGTGCGATAGGAGGGAAAGGGAATCCTATAATGAGCCTAATTAGGGTTATATACAATACTGCGCTAAACATTGTGCTTATTCCTCTGTGGGCGAGTGTCTCAGTAGTTTTGTATAGAAAGTTAAAAGAGGCTGTTGAGGGCTAAGTATGTACACGCGCAACGAAAAAATAGTTCCGGTTTATATTGAAGATGAGGTAAAGGATTCCTACCTGAATTATGCGATGAGCGTAATCGTGGGAAGGGCCTTGCCGGACGTCCGTGATGGTTTAAAGCCAGTGCACCGCAGAATCCTTTTTGCCATGCAGGACTTAGGATTAGAGCACACCAAACCCTTTAAAAAAGCCGCGCGTATCGTGGGCGAGTGCCTCGGTAAATATCATCCACACGGGGATATAGCTGTATACGATGCTTTAATCAGAATGGCCCAGGATTTTTCGTTACGTTACCCATTGGTAGAGGGTCAAGGAAACGTAGGCAGCGTTGACGGGGACTCACCGGCCGCGATGAGATATGTCGAGGCTCGTCTTGCTGCAATCACCGACGAGATGCTCGCCGATATTGATAAGGACACTGTAAATTTCGGTCCGAATTTTGATGCCTCTCTAAAGGAACCGCTTTTATTACCCGCTAGCTTACCCAACCTTTTAGTTAACGGCTCAAGCGGTATAGCTGTAGGCATGGCTACTAATATACCGCCGCATAACTTAAATGAAGTAGCGGATGCTATTATTTATCTGTTGGAGCATACTGAGGCAGAACCCCGCGACCTGATGCGTTATATCAAGGGCCCGGATTTCCCGACAGGCGGGGTTATCTGCGGCAGGAATGGTATCAAAGAGGCATATGCGACTGGAAGGGGCAAGCTCCTGGTGCGCAGCCGGGCAACTGTGGAGCACCTAAAGAGCGGGAAAGATTTAATCGTAATAACTGAGATTCCATATCAGGTGCAGAAGGCGTCTCTTATTGAGTCAATAGCCAATTTGGTGGATGAGAAAAAGATAGAAGGGATTTCTGATATACGCGATGAATCTGATAAAGAGGGTATGCGCATTGCCATAGAGCTTAAGCGCGATGTAGAGAGTCAGATTGTTTTAAACCAGCTGTTTAAGCACACGCAATTAGAGAGCACCTTCGGGGTAATAATGCTGGCGCTGGTAGAGAACCGGCCTAAGGTCTTGAATTTGCGGCAGGTGCTTGACAGTTACATTGAGCACCGCAAGGTGATTATCCGACGCAGAACGCAGTTTGAATTGGATAAGGCGCTAAAAAGGGCACATATCTTAGAGGGCCTAAAGATAGCCCTGAAATTCATTGACCGCATTATTAAAACTATTAAGACCTCGAAGAATGTGGAGATTGCCAAAGAGCGCCTGATGAAAGAGTTTGGCCTTTCAGAGGTTCAGTCTCAGGCAATCTTAGAGATGCAGCTTCAGCGCTTAACTGCGCTTGAGCGCGATAAGATTGATGCTGAATATGCAGAACTGCTCAAGAAGATTGAGCTGTGTAAAAGCATCCTGGCTTCAGAGAAGAAAATCGAGGGGATTATTAAGGAAGAACTGGAGGGCTTAAAGAAAAAATACGGCGATGAGCGTAGGACTGACATCATCCAAGAAGTAGAAGAGTTGGAAGTAGAGGACCTGATTGCCGAAGAGGATGTGGTAGTTACGATTAGCCACGGTGGTTACATAAAACGGCTGCCGGTGAGTGCTTATCGAAAACAGAAACGCGGTGGCACAGGTGTCAGTGGCGCTGAGGTCAAGGAGGAGGATTTTATTGAGCACCTCTTTGTGGCCTCTACCAAAGATTACCTGCTAATCTTTAGTGAGAAGGGCCAGGTACATTGGCTCAAGGTTTATGAAATTCCGCAGGCCAGTCGTACCTCCAAAGGTAAGGCCATCATTAATCTCGTGGAGATGGAGGTTGGTTCCAAGATAAGCTCCACGATACCGGTGCAGGCATTTTCAAGCGATAAATACCTGGTGATGGTGACAAAGGCTGGGCAGATTAAGAAGACTAGGCTGGATGCCTATGGCAATCCGCGTAAAGGCGGTATTATCGGAATCACGCTGGAGAAGAATGACGAGCTTATTGGCGTAGAACTTACCGACGGAAAACAGGAATTGCTCATTGGCACCCGCCGGGGTAAAGCGGTAAGATTTCCTGAAAGTAAGGTGCGCGATATGGGCAGGGCTGCCAAGGGAGTGCGGGGTATCTCTTTGGCCAAAAAAGACGAAGTGATTGCCATGGTCTTATCCGAGAAGGGTTCCGCTGTATTAACAGTTACAGAATTAGGCTTTGCCAAACGTACTCCCATAGAGGAATATCGCCTGACCAGCCGCGGCGGTAAAGGAGTAATTAACATAAAAGTTACCAGTAAAAATGGCGAGGCAGTGAGCCTAAAAACTGTCGGCGATAAGGATGAGTTGATGGTTATCACCCAAAACGGGAAGTTCCTGCGCTGCGCAATAAAGGATATTCGCACCACCGGTAGATCCAGCCAGGGTGTGCGCCTGATTAAGCTGCAGGCTCAAGACCGCGTCTCCTGTGTTGCCCCTGTGATTGCAGAAGAGGAGTAGTTGCAATAGTTGCGATAGCTGAAATAGCTGAATTAGTTGTGATGGTTGAATTAGTGGGCTGTTAGAATAATGTACAGAGAAATTAAAGAGCTGAGGATATTTGAGGAGATTGAAAAAATAGCCGATGGGATTTGGGATGAGGTTTCTAAATGGGATAATTTCGCGAAATTCACAGTAGGTACGCAATTAGTGAATGCCATTGATTCGGTAACTGCTAATATGGAAGAGGCCGATGGCAGGTATCATTACCGGGATAAATTAAACTTCCTTTATGTAGGAAGGGGTTCGCTCAAAGAGGCAAGGCGCTGGGCAGCCAAAGCAACGAAAAGGGGCTTATTTGACTCTAACAAAACTAAGGAATTCTTTAATCGCATTGAGAATGTTTTACCGCAATACAATGCATTTATTGCAGATTTTAGAAAAAGAGCAAAATCAACTCCTGTTTAGCTATTGCAACTAATAAACTCATTCAACTAATTCAACTAAATAAGTCCCCATCGTCTAGCCTGGTCTAGGACAAGAGCTTTTCAAGCTCTCGACACCGGTTCAAATCCGGTTGGGGACGCTTATTTTTATGTGCGGAATAATTGGATATATTGGAGAAAGGCAGGCACAGCCCATACTCTTAAATGGGCTGAAGCGCCTGGAATATCGCGGCTATGATTCTGCGGGAATTTGCATCCTGCCTGACAATAAAAAGGCGCTTTCAGTGCGTAAGCTCCCCGGCAAAGTTAAAGATTTAGAGCAACTCTTGCGAAACAATCCTCTTTCAGGCTCTTTAGGCGTGGGACATTGTTTAACAGCAGATACCCTTGTCCTTTTAGCTGACGGTAGAATCCTTCCAATTTCTACGATACAAGATGGACAAGAAGTATTCGTATTTAATTTCAGCTCTAGCAGATTAGAGCCCGCCAAGGTAAGGGTTGCTAAACATAAATCGTCCGCATATCTATATAATATTCGCACCTCCTTTTCTTCGTTAAAATGCACTGCGCAACATAAGCTTTTTGTTATCTCTGGGGGAGAAATTGTAGAGAAAAAAGCCGGAGATATCACAAGAAACGATATGTTAATTCTCCCTAAGGATATACCGATACAGGGGAGTAAGATTAAATTTAAACCGATTTTTGTAAAAAGATATTTTAGGGTAACTCAAGAAGCAGCTCAGTTGATCAAGAATAGGCTTAAAGAATTACAATTAACCAAAGTGGCGTGTGCTTCGTTGGCCAATATAAGCCACGGCTATATGGATCATATTTTTAGAAATGATCGAAATTTCAGGGAGGATGAGCTGCAAAAATTATTACCCGCCTTGTCCATCGAATTTAATCAGGACCATTTTATTCCCAAGGATACTATCCATGGGAAATTTATCTCCCTGCCGGAAGAGAGCTCTCCGGAATTGATGCAAATCATAGGTTATTTGCTGGGGGATGGCACAGTAAAAGAAAGATGTGTTAGATTTAAAGATCTTGATAGAGAGCTTTTAGAGGTTTATCTAGGCCTCATTGAGAAAGTATTTAATATTCAAAGTAGAATAGCCTCTATGAATGACACTCGGGCTTGGCTTTTAGAGGTTAATAGTTTTTATCTTTGCCAATGGTTAAAAGAAAATATAATTTCGCGCAAAGACGAATTTTTAAGCGGACTAGGTCAATTACCCCAAGATCAAATAGCCGCATTTTTAAGGGGTATTTTTGACGCCGAAGGGTGTGTGGCGTTAAGAAGTAGGCAGATTACTATGGTACTTACCAATAAAATGTTGATTAAAGTAACTCAAATGCTTTTGCTGAAGTTGGGAATTTTTTCGGCTTCTTATCAAAGAGCAAGAAAAGAAAAAAATTGGAATGACATCCACGTTCTATATATAAGCAAGCAGGTCTTTAAAAAAAATTTTGCAGAAAAAATAGGATTTTCTTCCAGTTTTAAATTAGAACGTTTGAATACGCTATTAAAGAGTAAGCCATCTACCAAATATAAATACGATAAATCCCTAAGTTTAAAAGTCTTTCCGCAAGCCATTTTAGAAATTAAAAAAACTAGGGCAAGCGATAGCTTTCTCTATGATTTAGAAGTAGAACATCCGGATTCTAATTTTATTGCTAACGGTTTAGTCTCTCACAACTCAAGATGGGCAACCCATGGCGAGCCAAATCAAATTAATGCCCATCCTCATTTAGATTGTAAAGGCGAAATTGCTGTTGTGCACAATGGCATCATTGAAAATTACGCTCAGTTAAAAAAAGAACTGATTAAAGAAAGACATAAATTCGCCAGTGACACCGATACAGAAGTTATCGTACATTTAATTGAAAAATTTTTGAAGAATGGCAATTTAAATTTAGAAGAAGCAGTCAGAAAAGCCGTATCTCAATTGGAAGGTTCTTTTGCTATTGGCGTGATTTCAAAAAGAGAGCCAGATAAATTGATTGGTGCGCGATTAGGCAGTCCTTTAATTGTGGGTTTAGGTAAAAATGAAAATTTTCTTGCCTCAGATATTCCGGCAATATTAGACTCTACAAAGGATGTAGTTTTTCTAGAGGAAAATGAATTAGTGGTGCTGGCTAAGGATAACTATAGAGTAACCGATTTTAATGGAAAAGAGATTTCCAAGCAACCTACCCGGATTAATTGGGATATCGAGCAGGCCCAGAAGCAAGGCTACAAGCATTTTATGCTCAAAGAAATCAATGAGCAACCCCAGATTATTGAAAACATCCTCAGCGCAAGAATACAAAAAGAGAGCAATAAAATCATCTTTGAAGAGCAAAGGATTCCTGAGGAGCAACTTAAAAAGATTAACAATATTGCGATTGTTGCCTGCGGCACAGCCTACCACGCAGGCCTAGCGGGAAAATATATTTTAGAGTCTATTTGTAGCATTCCCACATCAGTCGATGTATCTAGCGAGTTTAGATACCGCAACTTACTTATTACTCAAAACACCTTAGTGATTGCCATAAGTCAATCAGGAGAGACCGCTGATACCCTGGCTGGGGTTAGGGAGGCTAAAAAATTCAGGGCGCCGGTGCTCTCTATTTGTAATGTATTGGGCTCTACCTTAACCAGAGAGTCAGACGGAGTAATCTATACCCACGCCGGGCCGGAAATCGGGGTTGCCTCCACTAAAGCCTATACTGCGCAACTGGCCATACTTTATTTAATTGCCTTTTATCTGGCAGGGCTCAAAAATATTTTGCCTAAAGAAAAAATCGATAACTATCTTGAGGAATTAAAGAAAATTCCTCGTAAGCTTGAAGAGATTTTAAAAAAACAAGACGCAATCAGCCGCTTGAGCAAGCGCCACAGTCATTTTGGTTCATTCCTTTATTTGGGCAGAAACATTAATTATCCTTCTGCGCTTGAAGGCGCCTTAAAACTAAAAGAGATTTCTTATATACCTGCTGAAGGCTATGCTGCTGGAGAGATGAAGCATGGCCCGATTGCCTTAATTGATGAATACCGGGCAGTGGTTTGCATTGCCTGTGAATCTCAGGTTTATGAGAAGATGGTCTCCAATCTCCAAGAGATTCGCGCTCGAAAAGGTAAAATTATAGTGATTGCCAGCGACGGCGATGAAAAAATAAAAGAGCAGGCCAAAGAAATAATTTATATCCCTAAATGCCCTGAATTATTCTCGCCCCTATTGGTTGCTCTTCCCCTGCAGCTGATTGCCTATGATATTGCGGCAAAAAGAGGCTGCGACGTTGACCAGCCGCGCAATCTCGCTAAGTCAGTTACCGTAGAATAATGTTATATCTTGTTGCCACTCCTATAGGTAACCTAAAAGATATAACGCTGCGTGCTATCGAGGTATTAAAATCAGTAGACCTGATTGCCTGCGAGGACACGCGGCACACCAGTATTTTGCTTAAGCACTACGGTATCAAGACGCCCACCACGAGCTTCTTTCAGCACAACCGCATCACCAAAGCCGAATACCTGCTTAAACTGCTTAAAGAGGGCAAGGCAGTTGCCCTGGTTTCTGATGCAGGCACACCCGGCATACTTGACCCCGGATATAATATCATTAATTTAGCTATCCAAAATAATATTGAGATTACCTTTATTCCCGGGCCAGCTGCTTTTGTCAATGCTTTAGTCTTATCTGGCAAGCCCAGCCATGAATTTACCTTTGCCGGATTTTTGCCGAACCGCAAGATCGCCCGCCAGAATCAATTAAAAAGGCTCGCCAGCCTAAAGCACACGGTTGTTTTTTACGAATCCTGCCACAGAATCCAAGCTACATTAGAAGATGTTCAAGATATTTTTGGCGATAAAGAAATCGTTGTAGCCAGAGAGCTGACTAAAAAGTTTGAAGAGGTAAAACGAGGCAGCGCAAGGAGTATCTTAGAGGCATTAAAGCAGCAAAAACCCCGCGGCGAGTTTGTGGTAGCTATCTAATCAGAAAGGGCTAAAATTTTGCCTTGACAAGGTTCATCACTTATGCTACACTTAATCCGGAGGTAAAAATGGCAACCAAAAATCCACGTTTGAACGTTGTGCTTGAGCCACCGCTATACGCGGCTGTGCGGATCCTTGCCCAAAAGGACGGGGTTTCATTGTCTTTAAAAGCGCGGGATTTAATCCGCCAAGCCCTGGAATACTGCGAAGATATCTATTGGGTAGAAGAGGCTAATAAGCGCGAGAAGACATTCCACAAGAAGACCGCTATCTCTCATAAAAAAATCTGGTCACAATGACATATAAAGTCATTTACCATCCAGATATCCTAAAAGAAGACCTGCCCCGCATTCCTAAAAACATACAAGATACAATTCGCCGGGCCATAGAAACTCGTCTGCTTACGGATCCTTTTGTAGCCGGCGAGCCTTTACGCCGCAGCCTAAAAGGTCATCGTAAACTACGAGTGGGAGACCACCGAGTTATTTACAGGGTCCAGGCAGGAGAAATTATTATCTTGAAAATAGGCCACCGCAAAGAAGTCTATAGCCGGGTATTTTCAAGACTGAGCAGCTAATTTTCTGCAGTACCTCAGTACCTCAGTACCTCAGCGCCTCAGTATTTTTCAGCGCCTCAGTGATTAAAGAAACCGCTTTCTTAAAATCCCCAAATACCCTTGAAATCCCCTTACCTATATAGCATACTTTAATTAAATTACGGCTGATAAACCGACATTAACCCAAAACAAAATGCCACACAAATTCTTAAAATTTATCTCTCTTCTTATCTGTTTTAGCCTCATCTTTGAGCAATCGGGGTTTGCCCAGGTTGCAGCTCAACTGGATGTCTCTGGATACTTAACCCAGCTTAATAGTGCTTTAATCCAGGAGAAATTCCGGCCCCTGCACTTACGTTACCTGGCCTATGACCAGCTGAATAACAACTTCAAGCTGCTCTTAGATAAGGGTGACCTTGAGAAGGGACTGTCCCCGAAGGGGACTGTCCCTGAAGAGAAGCTCAAAGAGCAAACTCGAGTTTTGCTTAACTACTTCTTCGTAGGCATCAGCCTACCCAATGACAGCTTCTGGGTAAACCTAAGGCCTGACTCGCCCCAAAACATAATTGATGACTGGCTTGCTCAAACTGACGTAGGAAGAATTCTTCTAGAAGCAGACCTGCAATTAAAGAAAGACACTGCTTCATTTACCTCTCCCCAAACCCCTGAAGGCAAGAAGTACTGGGATAGACTCTATAAGAAAGCAGAAGAGCTCTTTGGGAATGAAAATATCACCATCCCTACTTTAACCCGGCCCTGGATTGTGCCTGGTGAAATCATCATCCGGGAAACCCCAGACAATGCCTATATCTATAAAGCCACCTTAAAGGTAATGCTGGAGCAGGACTACCTTAGCTCTCAGTCTTCAGCCTTCAGCTATCAGCAGTACTCTTTCAAAGACCCAAGGCTAAAAGCCTTAAATGAATACTCTACTCAGCTCATCAAAGAGCTCGTTATCCCCAAGCTCACCAAAGAAGTCAACTCCTCCAAGCGCTATGCACCTCTAAGACAAGTCTACTATTCCCTCATCTTGGCCCAGTGGTTCAAGGCCCGTTTCTATGGTAAAGGCGGCCTCTACTCTTGGCTCATAGACAAAAAGGACCTCACCAACCTTACCTCAAAAGAAAACTGGTCAAAAGCCACCTACTTTAAGCAATACCAGCAATCCTTTAAAGACGGCGAATACAGCCTTAAAGAACCCGTCTCCACCCCCTTTGGACAAAGTGTAAGGAGCTATTTTTCAGGAGGAATTGCGTTTAATTTAGGCCAATTAGGTTCAAGCCCGGTAAACGCAGGTGAAATTATTAAACGCGGCACAATAGAATTTATTAAAGGTAATCCTAACCGCGGCCGTGGCTTGGGGAGTAGTCCATTAGCTATCAATGGCAAGGGCGTAATTGCATTAGTTACTGGTGGCACGCCTCAGAATCCTATGCTGCAGAACATAGAGATAGAGTCAGAGATTAAAGTCTCTTCTCCGATGGGAAAAGAAGCTGCCCCTTCATCTCTACCAGCTAATGATTTCCAGGAACGCATTGCTACATCACCTACGAGGCCGGCTACGAAACGATTTACCGCTTTTATGGACCGGCACAGATTAAGCGTTTTATTAAATCGATATGGATTGCCTACCTGGAGAATAGAAGCTTACGATTTGGGAGAGAGCGGTCGAGGCGTGGCTATTGAAAAAAAATACAATCAAATTTTAATTAATACAAGGGCATTAGAAAAAGGAGAGGATGATAGTATTTTCTTTTCAGTCTTACAGGCACTCGTAGAAAGAGACATGATAGAAGGCAGCGGATATTATGTAAAAGGATTGTATGGTGAGGCAGCAAAGATAAGTAGTTTCTTAAAACAACTGGTAGTTAGAAGGGCTATTAAGAATTTATTGAAAGGGACCACCTATCTACGGGAGCCAAGACCTTTATTAAAGCCGATTCCAATAATAGATGTTCCTGGGATAGAAAGACCTACAGTACCCCGTAACATTAAGGAAGCTATATTATTACGCTTATTTAGAGGAACAGGTTTTGGTTTAGATAAGGGTGATGTGATAAAGGTTAAGTTGGCTATAACAAATTTCGAACATGAGATTGATCAGGCCGTAGAAGAGGAAAGAAAAATGGCTCTACCGCGTTCGCCTCATAATGCATGGGAGATACTAATTCACTTAGGGCTGTTTGAAGATAGGAGAATATATCGTCGACCTCATTCTTTCGTGCGGAGAATAATGAACAATCCTCTATTGAACACACTACTTGAGGGTCACCGGTCAGAGTTTTTCCCAGAGCAGAATAGGGATATGTTCAGAATAATACCCGAAATGGATCGGTTTAAAGATTTAGTTAAAGATAAATTAGCAGAATTCCGCAGAACTAAGCGTACTCAGAGCATTAACATTGGCGTTATAGGCGCCGCATATGGACAGGAACCCATTACAATGGTTATCTATTTTACTCGCGTGGTAAATAAGATACTGGAAGACAGTAAAGGCTCAAATGAGGATCTCTTTAGAGCGGTAACGATCAGAGTCCATGTGCTTAGTCGCCCAGATGCAGTTTATAATCGAGTAAAGGCCAATCTAATAGTCTTTCCTGAAAATGTCGTCCATACAAGATACGATTCTCCATATCGTTTTACTGATGAAGAAATAGCAACTTATTTCCGAGGCGTGGATCTTAAGGGAGAGCGTAAGGGATATGTTCGTTCTGAAAGGATAGAATCAAGTCTACAATTTTATGACGTTGACCTCGCAAATATAACCCCTGAAACTACCCCTGATTTATTTAGCACATTGGATTTGTTATGTATCCACCGCGTGTTACACCTTTTGAATTGGGATTCAGAGAGAGACCGCAAGACATTATTAAATTATATAGATTCATTGTTAAATACAGGAGGCCTATTAAGTATAGTAGATAGCCAAGAAAATGCCTTTATAGACCATGCATTATCATTCCCTAACTACTTATTACACTATAAACACACCGATGAACTTTGGGGAGATAAAAGACTATATGTAAAGAAACATTCTATTCAACCTATTTCTCCAGCGAATCAAAAGCCTGGCGCCGCCTCGCCGGCGGTAAAAGACAATAGATCAGAAGGTATGCCGCGCCGTAAATTCACCTTAGGAATATTAAAGGGGGTAGTAGCTGCGGCAGCATTGCTTGCGCAGAAAGGGGGTAGTCTAAAAATCATAGCAGAACAGCCGGAGCGGCTAACTGATACAGTTTCTCCGTCAGGCAACTCCCTGGTGATCAAAAATTTGATTAATAACTTTAAATTAGCAGAGGTTGTACAGTCCTTTCCAGAAGAAATTTCTACATTAATTAAGGATTTGGCTATTGATGGGAAACGAAAGTTGGCCGTAGAGCGCCTGGTTCTGCTCGGCCCGCGGGTTGTAGAACCATTAGTTAAATTTTATGCTTTGGATTCCTCTTCGGAACAGCCGGATTGGCTAGCCGGCAAAGCCGCTATTGATGTTGTGCGTAAATTAGACCAAGCAGCAGTGAAGCCCCTGCTTGGTCTTTTGAGAACAGATGATAATTGGTATACTCGAGATGTAAGCGTATTAATTTTAAATGAAATTAGTGGCCCTCAAGCAACAGCTGCGCTTGAGGAGGCTTTACACGATAGCGACATAAGTATTATACGCCTGAGTGCAGTTAGGGTATTGCGGCTACGCGGCTGGATACCAGATTTAAGCAATCTGAGGGTGGTAGTGGATTATTACACAGCTACCGCCCAATGGGATAACCTTGTTGCTTTGGGCGGTCCGGCTGCGTCACTTTTAAAGGAAGACCTGGGGGACAAGAGGGCCGGGATTCGTGAAAATGCAGCCCGGGCATTGGGTCATTTTGAAGATAGTGATATCAATCTGCTTAAAAAAGTTTTGCTGACAGATTCGGATCTCAGTGTAATGTATGCTGCTGCTGAATCCCTTGATCGGCTTGGCTGGCAACCTGCAGATAACAACGAACGAGCTCTTTATTATTTTGCACAGCAAGACATAAAGAAACTGCGTCAGCTGGGCAGAGTGGGGATAGATTTTCTCTTAGGCAGGCTTAAGCAGTCCTTGGAGAAGGATTATTTTTCCAACGCCGCCTGGTTAGCCGAGACTATTTACAAACTCAATAACCCAGCAGGCAAAGAAGCCATGTATCAGCTTATAAAGGAGAAGACCTGGCTACCGCCACATTTATTCTTTGAGATAGTCAGTGGGTTTGGGTATCCCATCGATACGCAGAGCCTGAAGCAGGTCTTTCTCAATACCCTTGGCTCTAAATATGACGAACTGCGTAAACTTGGCGGAGAGCTTTTGTTGACTCTTGTGGATAGGCAAAGTCATCAAGGCCACCGTTACAGCGAAGAGGACCTCCAAAGGCTGAAGCATAAACGAGATGCCAACCCAGTATTTATTAACTCTTGGCTGGAACAATTGGCTCAATTCATTGGTCAAGATGCCTCTGGCCAAGAGTTGCTTAATTTGTATCGGGAAAGCAGAAAACTGAATATTCACTTGCCCTACCGTTTCAGTCTGGCAACGCTTAGAGAATTGGTGAAGAACCGCCAAAACCCTACATCAGATGCCCGTCCTTTAGCAGTAATGATTTTCCCGCGCAGTGACTGGAACGACGCTTTTTTAGATACCCAGCACATTGACAAACTCATCCAGCATAAGTACCGCGTTATGTTCTACGAAGCGTCCAATGGTGATCAATGGATTGAAGCCTTAAAAGCTGGGACAAATAACCAGCTGGCCTCTTTGCTTTTTGTGGGTGGACACGGGACACAGACAAGCATACAGTTGGGAACAGCCTCTGTTTGGGATGTGTTTGTGACTAAGAATCAATATATCGACCTGACGGATGAAAAAAAATTGAAGGCCGCCGGGGTCTCAGGCAGGCTGCTCCCAGAGGCACAGATTATTTTAGAGGCCTGTAGCGTAGGTAAGGGAAGAGACAAGCAGGACAATATCGCCAATATGTTCCGGCGCATTTTTTCTCAGGTGTCTAAAAGAGGGATTTGGTCATCCACAATCGATGGTGGGATCATTGAGCTTATTTTTGATGAACACAACCAACTTAAAGAGGTTCGATTTACAGATAAGCGGCCATATCGTGCCTTTCTTGATTTTCCGCGGAGGCAAAATGTGCCCCTTTCACCTTTTGATAAGGGTGCGCCAGGGGAACCTCTTGTAGCTACGTTCCCGGTATTCTTTGGGCCAAAACCAGATTCTATTGCCGCCGGTTCGCCGGTGACTGAGCCCGGCGCCGGTTCGCGACCGAGCCAGAGTTCACCGTTAAGCGAGGGAGTCCCGAGCGAGCGCCAGCGAGTCGAGGGACCGCTGACCGAGGCCGGCGCCAGCTCGCCGATGGAAAAGGATGAGCCACCCTCTAAGCCGAAAGCTGGTGTAAAGCCAACTGCAGTGCCACCATTATCGCCTACCGCTAAACAGACAGATTCCACTGGGGATAGACCCAAAGCCTCTGCAGAAATAATTAGAGAAACGATAGGCCCTATTTACAGCCCTACTGGATTGGGAGAAAATTATGGCAAGCAACTTTTGGATTATCTACATGAACTTGAGAGGTCGGTTAGTGGATTCAATTATGAAACTGTATTGCCAGTTATTGTCGAAGTTCTGGAGATGATGGATAAAGACCTCAGGATGCAGTGGGTTGAATTTCGTAACAGGCATCCTGGCTTGAACTTGCAAAAGCTGAAGTTCGATATTATTAAATCCGCGTTAGGATTTCAGGACCCAAGGGCTATCCAAGCACCTACGTTAGGATCGGGTGAATATGTGGGAGCGGTAGGAAGAATGATCCCGCTAGAAAAACTTTCGCCACTCGATCCTTTGAATGCTCTTAAAGAAGCTATCCGCACGGTTTCTCAAGGTAAGCACCCGTTGTTTACAGTCCGCCATATATGGGAGGAAGAAGCCCCGGAAAATCTTCCCAGTATTTTTGCCGGTGGAGTCTTCTTTATCCTGCAAGAGAGAATAGCACAGAGAGAAAGCCTTGAGTCCAAGTTAGACGCCAAACACCTTGAAGCGATGATTAAGTTGCGTAGCCACTTTTCATATAGAATTGGCCCGGATGATGTAGCTGAAATCGCCTCTGCAATCAGGGAAAGCAATGTGCCTAGATTCCAAATGATGAGCAGGGTGGTTGAGGGACTTATTAGTGAGCCGGGAGATTTAGGACTTGGAGAAGGGAGGCTCGAAGCTGGATACCATCACGCTGCTGAATATCTAGAATCTGTCCGCGAAGAAACTTATAAATATATAAATAGTCAGTTGGAAGAAGTTCTTGATAGCATAAGTGTCGGTGAGCCGGGATATACTTTGGTTACCCTTGTCAGCAAATTAAGGCAAGCAGGCCTTAGGCGCGATCAAGCCGACACAGTTTTAGCCGCGTTTACTTGGATAAATGGCTCAGCAAATTATCCTGAGCGCTATACCGAAGAAGTTCAGAGAAAGGTTATTCAGCTGTTGCAAGGTCACGGGATTAGCCAGGATGTTATAGCTGATTGTTCGCTTCTAATACGGACTGTTTATTATAGTTTGAATGGCGAAGCTAGAAGTTTCGATTTGGCAAGTAATCTGAGCAAAATTATTCAGGGTTTACTAGAGCCAGGTAGCGTCACAGGAGAAACGCCAGGATACGTGCTGGAATTTACGGCAAAATTAATATCGGACTTTTATGTTCGCTGGACTACGAAACTCTTCCAATATATTTTGGATACATCTAAATACGTAGGTTTAACGGACGCGGACAGAGAAAATCAAAGTTATGTTGAGGACAAAGCCGCTGCTATTAGGTCTGCCATTGAAAACAAGAATGTTGATAAGCTGAAGACAGAATTAGAAGAAATTCGCTTCCATAGATGGAAAGCTCCTTACAATCCGATAAACTTCCCACAGTTGGCAAGACACGGCGTTAAAGACTTGCTTGTGCAACTTGATAGTATTCAGCACGAGCAAATTGATTGGAATAGGATTAATAGAGAAATATCCACCGCCGGTTCGCCGGTGGCAAAGCCCGGCGCCGCCTCGCGACCGAAGGGAGTCCCGAGCGAAGTCGAGGGACCGGCAGCAGATGCGGAAAAAGAAGGTCTCTGTGTCACCGCTGATACCCTGCTTAGCTTAGGAGATGGCCGGAAGGTTCCTATTGTCAAGGTAAAAGTCGGTGATGAGGTGCTCTCCTTAAATGAAGAGACTCAAGCTATTGAGCCGCACCGTATCAACGGTCTCTTGGATATGGGTGTTAAGCCAGTGTTCAAGCTCACCACTGCCTCAGGACGCTCCATCAAGACGACGGCAACTCACCCATATTTAACTCAAATGGGCTGGCAGAAAATCGGCCAACTAAAGATAGGTGAGCAAATTGCAGTAGCTAGCGATCAAGAGGGAATGTACTCGGCTCGGAACGGTAACTCGTCATCGTGGTCGGGAAAAACAACAAAGAGTTTGTTGGTGAAAAGCTCGGGTGATGGTTTGTTGGCGAGGAGTCGCTCGAAAGCAGCCTTTGTTTGGTTAATGTCCTTGGGGAGTATCTTGAGGAGGATTATTCCCGGATGGTCAACTAGCGGCGAGTGCACGGCAAAATCCCTGTCGTGTGTGACGAGTACTCCCTTTTCTGAGATGGCAAAGTTGAAGACTTCGCCGTTGGATAGGCCCTTTGGAGAAAGGACTACGTCATGTCCGAGGCTGGTGAGGAATGACAGAAGTCCTCGATGCACATTCTCATCCAGCAAAAAGCGCATTTCTCTCCTTCAGGAAAGCAGGGTCAAATTCGCGGACCTCCAAGACCCGAGCGGCGTAATGCAAGGCTGCCTTCACATGCTCAGGTGTCAATTCAGGGTAGGCGTCTTGGATTTCCTTCATCGTGGCGCTGGCCTCAAGCATCTCGAGAATCAAATATACCATGATTCGTGTCCCTTTAAAACAGGGCTTCCCGTGGCAGATATCGGCATTCGTAGTAATATAATCTTCAATACGCATATTAATTTTTCTCCATTTAGTTTACTCTATCATGCGCTTACAAGATTGTCAAGCCAGTTTTGTCCTGAGGCCCAGGCCGCGCAGATTACTCAACTAGCTGCGACCTCGGATATTCTCTGGGATAGAATCGTCTCCATTGAACCCTTAGGCAGCGAGCATGTCTACGACATCGAAGTAGAAGGCACGCACAACTTTATCGCCAACGGGATTTTCGCGCATAATACGTATATGACTGGCGCCGCCTCGCCGGCGGAAGACAAAATACCCACCGTCTCTTCTCCGCTTAGCAAGCAAGCCCAGGCTGTTGCTAATAGGCTGAAAAATTTACGACAGGTAGGATTTCTCCTTTATGAAAACGCAGAGGCCAAGATTGCCGGTGAGATAGCCGACGCAATAGGCATGGGCATAGATACTGATAGGCATGAAAAACCCGAAGCGGCATTATTTGTGAATATAATTGAGCGGCCGTCAGAACAGAAAGAAGCACTCCAAGAAGACATGGCTGAGTACCATCGTCTTTACGAAGATGGAATTAAGAAGTTACGGGAAATTGTTCAGCAGAAACAAGAGATATTGCAAAAAATAGGATTTGAGAATTATGTGCCACAAGAACGAGCTGTTATTGAGCGGGTGTTTGCCCGGCTTAATACTTTGGTCAATTTTAAGCCCAGCTCCTCGCCCCTTGCTGCTGGTCAGGCGCAACAAAGAGAATCAGGCATCGCCGGTTCGCCGCTGGCAAAGCCCGGCGCCAGCTCGCCAGCGGAACCGACAAAACCCAGTGCATCACCATCAATGGATGGAAAATGGCGCAATGTATTAAGCACAGCATTTGAAATGGGACAAAAAGACTATGTGGATAAATTAAATCTTCACTTAAATAATGTAAGAATGTTCTTATCGCAAGCGGCAATTGCAGAGCGTATAGGCGTTCCTATAGAGAAGGCAAGATTTTCTGCTATTATTCCCGGGGACTCTGAAGAAAAGATATTAGCTTTTGTCGAGATAGAAGTTAAGTATTCTGGTAAATTGCACTGTTTTTTTGTTGTAAACCCAAAAGATATGAAAACTGAAAAGATCTATATCCCTGTTTGGACCAATGAAGATGGAGAACATTACCTTGCTCTGAATGAGGACATAATTGATCCATCAGTATTAAATGTGGCTAGACAATTGAAGCAATTATTCCTGGATGGATATGATCCATCTAAGTATATTAGCGAAACACGATTGTTTGAGACTACGACATCTTATCCGCGTCTGCCAGGGATACCCTTGTTTCCTTTTGGACATAATGCAGGCAGTCAGAAAGAAACAATTGCTATGGTTGAGAAGAGCACATTATTAAGACATCTTTTATCTTTACGCTATGCCGATGGTCTTGCATTAGGGGGAGACATATTGCTTTTGCATAGGGGGGCATTTATAAAGGGAATGGCCCGCAGATATGACAGGAGAATATTTGGTAGGCCTGGAACGCTGTATCAGGTTGCTACAAACGGCAGAAAAGAAGACGTGGGGCTTGGCCTTGATTATGGTCATTCTGTCTTAAGGCCTACCGCACTTTCTCATGAACTAGCACATATTATTTTGCAAAATATTAAATTGCAAAAACAAGATCTCTATAGCAAAATTATTGAGGCCTTGGGAGATTTGTACCCTAGTTATAAAGAAAGATTATATGCTCCTAAAGAAGATGAATTATTTGCTTTTATAATGCATGCGCTATCTTTGGTGAAGGAAGGAAGCATGCTGCCATCGGTTGACCAAATTAGGGAACCAATTTATAAAGAGGCGGTAGAACTGTTAATTCAAACTGGTATTATTCCTCCGGAGATGTTAAGGATGGGTAATTTTAAGCCCAAGTCTTCTGTCGCCAGCTCTCCGGCGAAAGAAAAGGCGCAGGAAGAGTTGCAGGTATTGGGTTCACTAATGAAGGATCCAGTATTCTTGGAAGAAATGGCTAGGCATTTATTAGGAGCTTATAATCGGGCTACAGGCAATCAATATACTATCCGTGATGACAACGCTCCCAGCGGACTAACCAGAAGGGACTTGGATATTGCCATGAACCTGGCCGGATTTATCGGCCTTGAAGTTTGTGCCACGGGACTGTTACTTACAACGCGTAAAGGCCAACACCTGGTTGATATATTAAAAGATATTAGCGCTGAAAACCTCAGTAAAGATGAAAAGACGCTCTTGAGTTTCCTTGTCCACTCTACCTGGAAGGCAGGCGTGCCGTTTCGGGTTAAGGTGGATGGCGCAGGAAAGAGCTCGGGGCCTTACAGTCTTATCAAGGAACACGCCAGCTTTATCCCGGTTGGGCTTTTGAAAGATAGGATATGGCAAGAAGACATGGTGCAGATTAAAGTAGCGGCCGGAATGCTTTTAAGCCGTATAGAAAATATAGCTGATCCCAAGGAGCAATTAACCATCCTAGAAGGCCTCCTGAAAGATGAGCAGTTCTTAGCAACAGTGGCGACTAGTTCCCTGGAAGCCTACAATGCATTTAAAAAGACAAATTTTTCCATTCGTGATGACACTGCTCCTTCTGGCTTGACCGCAAGGGACTTAGATACAGCCATGAACCTGGCAGGTTTTATAGCATTGGAAGTAGGCGCAGGCTATCTCCTTGAAACAAGCCGCAAGGGAGAAAGTTTTAGCGACGTCCTCAGCGCAATTGTGGAAAATAGACTTTCACTACAAGAAAACACGCTCCTCATGCTTTTTGCCAATGCCACCTGGAAGGCAGGCGTGCCGTTTCGGGTTAAGGTGGATGGCGCAGGAAAGAGCTTGGGCGTATATAGTAGGGTAATCGAGCATCCTGATTTTGTGCGCTGGACGAGTTTATCATTAGAGGAACAAACCAAGGATATTGTTCAGGTTGAGGCAGCAGCAGCCAAGCTCCTTTTAGAGAAGATGAGGCCTGTGGGGGCCGCTTCGCCGATAAATTTTATGAAGCGCAACGAAAAAGCTGTCTATGTGGCTATACAAGGTATGCAACATGAACGTTGGGTTCGCGACGAAATTGATACGGAATCGGAGCGTTTTAGTCAAATAGAACATCGACCCGAAAAGGATGTTAAAGAAGAGTTACTAAGAAAATATGCTAATGTAACTGCTGAAAATTATGGACAGGCATTAGACAGGCTCATAGCCAAATTTGGCAAAGTAACGTTTGTAAGGGTCGTTATGACGATATTTAAGAGACATCTAAAAGGATTACATGTGGATCGACATTCGATGATCGCGGTCTATAAACCGCACTCTGATGTTGAAGTTGATAGAGAGAGGTTAGGAAAATCAGCGATGGGATTAGCCAGGCAGGCTATAGAAGGGATCCATCCTGTACCCGAAACAATGAGATGGTATTATAACCAGGTCAATGTTAAAACACTCTTCGGTGATGTTGACTTCTGGAGGCATATGCAGACAGAACATCCGGAATGTTTTCAAGAATTAATCGCTAATCTCACGAGCGATATGCGTAGAGCTATAGAGATTTACTTTCCCGATGCCAATAATATCATCAAGGAGGTATCGAGCCAGAAGACATCTTCGCCCGCCGTCTCCTCTTCTCTGGCAAAGCCCGGCGCCGCCTCGTCGGCAGAATCGAAGGAATGGTATAAAAGATCTGCGAGTCACATAATGGACCCCGAGATAGTAAGGGTTAATTTTGAAAAAATGATTGTGGAGCGTGCTGGAAAAGCACCGCGCAGCACTTATTATACCCCGGGTGAAATAAGTACAGCCGAATCAGGCTATTTGAGAGCTGCCACAGCTCTCAATAAGGCTTTGCATGCTAATAATATAGACTCTGCGTATGATTTCCAAGAGTTAATTAAGAGTTGGCACAGAATTATTAATGACGATTCAGAAGGTGCTGGCGAATATCAGCCCGGCAACGATGAAAGAATCAGTTTACTTCTTAAAAATTTATTTAATACTATAATAAATGATTCAAATGTTTTTGATGTTATTGCCGATGCGTTCTATCAATTGCACGCAATGCATCCTTTTAGTAGCGATGGCAATCGCCGAGTCATTAGTTTAATTATAAATTTTATATTGCTAAAAGTGGGTTATGGTCCTTTTTATCTTAATAGTGATAATGTTCTGAGATATCGAACATTTAGAGAGATGATTAGACGAAGTAATTTAGCCGAGACCGAAACTGCAAAACAACAAATGAAAACCCAAGCTATATCAGAAATCAAAGATTTTTTTAAATCTCAGGTTAAGCAACCCACCTCTTCACCAGCCAGCGCATCGGAAACTCAACGAACTCAAGAAACTCCACTAACTCAAACAACTCAATCCGTCTCCTCTCTGGTGACCGAGCCCGGCGCCGCATCGTCCTCGAGCCCGATGACTCCGGATGGCGAGAGAACCCTGAGGCCGCAGGCCGCAGGGCCTGGCGTCGAGGGCGCCGCCTCGCCGGCTCAATCCGCCAGCTCGGCGGTGCAAAAACAAACGGCGTCTTCTCCGACAACTAGATTGTCTCTCTCCGAGGCAGATGAATTAGCAGGCGCTCTTTTAGGTAAGTTGCTCCTGCTCGACTCAATAGGCGAAGGATTTGAACGCGCTTTGCTAGAATGCTATCGTAGATATAAGGTCCGCCTAGAAAGAGAGCAACCAGCGCAATTAAAATTTGTTGCCCAGATAGGCTGGGATAGAGTATTAAATATACATTATGATTTAAACTATTGCTATTGGCTAAAAAGACAGACGAACAATCCCTATGCCGCCAGGATATTAGAGCTTTTTACTAGTATAGACCCCATGCTTACCCACAAAGAAAGACAAGAGGTAATGAATACCCTACTAGCTAATGTTAATTTCTTCTATTTTGATTCGAAGGGGAAAAAAGTGAATATGGAGAGTTACCTTAGAGATTATTACAAAGAATTAGGGGTAGGAATAAATATAGTCTTAGAGACAATCCCTGCGGAGATAAAAAAAGACGTTATCAAGAAGATTCTTTTGGGAAGTTTATCTTTGGATGAAACTCGAGAGATACTTAATATTCTCGACGTCAAAGGAATTCAGGGAATACAAGAACACCCTAAATACGCAAAATTTTCAATACTTATACAGCACGTTCTAGAAGATAGCGTAGCCTTTCCTGTAGTTAAAATTGAGCATAATGGGCAGATATTTGAAAATTTTATATTGGCTGCTGAGGTAACCACAGAAGGAGTTAAGCCGGATGCCGGTGCAGTTACCTTCCCACGCAGAGACAGGAGAGGCAATATTATTATAATGCCCGTTCCCAACGGAGTTTCTTCTGTTTATACATTGCGGAGGTTTCTAGATCTTTTAATGCACGAAATCGACCACCTTATTAATCAAGCGGTTTTTCCAATTGAAGAACGCGATACCAGAGTTTTTACAGAAGGAGCAGCGGAAGAGGCAAGTGCCAGCTTTATGAGTACACAGCATAGATATTTAGATGATACGGTTGCAGCAGGCTTTGATTATTATATCTTGGACGAATTATTAGATAGATATGCTGACGAGCGTCCGGCATCTCGTCCTTATATAATTGGGTGGGCTATGGCACATAGCTATAGAAGCGTTAAGGGCGACAAGGAATTTTTCAAGCTGTTTTACAAGACTGAAGAGCGAGCAAACGAATCTCTTGTGGAGATATTTGGCAAAAAAGTTGAAGGCGTACTTGAATCCAGAAGAAAACTTTATTACGATGCTATAGGGAATCTTGGCCTATTAGAAAGTGCGAATGTAGGAGAACCAACCGAAACTTCGCCTACCAACGGGCGGTCGTCCGCCGCTTCGCCGGTGGCAAAGCCCGGCGCCGCCTCTCCGGCAGAAGACAAAATACCCACCGTCTCTTCTCCGCTTAGCAAGCAAGCCCAGGCTGTTGCTAATAGGCTGAAAAATTTACGACAGGTAGGATTTCTCCCTTATGAAAACGCAGAGGCCAAGATTGCCGGTGAGATAGCCGACGCAATAGGCATGGGCATAGATACTGATAGGCATGAAAAACCCGAAGCGGCATTATTTGTGAATATAATTGAGCGGCCGTCAGAACAGGAAGAAGCACTCCAAGAAGACATGGCTGAGTACCATCGTCTTTACGAAGATGGAATTAAGAAGTTACGGGGAATTGTTCAGCAGAAACAAGAGATATTGCAAAAAATAGGATTTGAGAATTATGTGCCACAAGAACGAGCTGTTATTGAGCGAGTGTTTGCCCGGCTTAATACTTTGGTCAATTTTAAGCCCAGCTCCTCGCCCATACAGGTCTCGGGTAAAGGTGGCATTGACTTTCGCGGCCTGCCTATTGTGACGCAGCCAGGCGGATTCAGCAGCCCGCTTTTGCTTAGGGACAGTCCCCTACAATCCCGGAAAGTGGACGAACGGGGACAGTCCCTATCTAATGTTAACCTGCACGAGTCTTGGAGACAAATCCAGAACATGCTTCAGGCAGGGATAATTCCCTCTAGCGAGCGCATCAGAGAGTACCTGCAAGCCTGTTGTTCAAGAGAAGATTCTGATAAAGAAATAGATAAAGTCTTAGCCTGTATTGCTGATATCTTAAGATTAGAAGAAGAGCGCTGCGAGGCTACGGATAGTGCTTTAAAAGAAATGCTGGTATTGCTTGAATCAGATAAGCCGGCAAGCCAGATGCCCGCTGCGTTAAGCAGTATTGCGGTATTACCCAAGGAGCCGATGGTAGCAAAATAAAAATTAGGAAATTACTAAAAAGGGGCGTTCTCGCCTTTTGGTTTATCAGCCAAAAAGGACTTCCAATCAGGCGCCCCTTTTTTATTTGTAAGGAGAATGGTAAGGATATTTTGATTTGACAGCAAAGAGTTTTGTGTTATACTTAAATTTGCAAAGGAGGCCTAAAGAATGAAAAGATATTTATTAGATGTGGTCATTGAAAAGGATAAAAACGGCTATTTTGCTTATTGTCCTCTTATTCAGGGTTGTTATACTCAAGGCGCGACCTATGAAGAGGCTTTAGCCAATATAAAAGATGCTATAAAACTACACTTAGAAGAAATAGAAGCCTCCAGAGGAACTCTTCCTAATCCTGAATCCATAAGCGTAACTACCCTTGAGATAGCTACGTGAGCGAGAAATTACCCCGCCTTACTCCAGAACAAGCGATTAAAATTGTAGAAAAATTGGGTTTTACTCTGGTGAGACAATCTGGCAGCCATAAAATTTATAAAAATTCTAAAGGCATACGTATTACCATTCCTTGCCATAAAGGTAAAATTCTTCATCCCAAGATAGTAAAAAGCATCGTGAAAGATGCCGAGATAGACTCGTCCGCATTAAGACAATTACTATAGATGCCGCCGATTTTAAAATTAAAGCAGTATAATGCAAAGAAGGAAATAGAATTAGAACTAAAATTCCTTAAATCCCTTTCGGTTAAACAGAGGTTTGAATTAATGTTTAAGAAATCGAAAGAGATGGTTAACCAGTTGGAGAAAAACGGACATAGAAAACCTTTCGGAATCATTAAAAAGGACTGAGTAATGCCCTTGACAAAAAGGAGTTTTATGCTATACTTATAAAAATTATACAGGACCTTTAAGCCCAGCCCAGAGAGGCTGGCAAGGTAGTCAAAATGGAAAATAAAGTTTTAGAAAATATTAACCCTTGGCAAAAAAGCCAAGGGTATTTTTTTGCCGCAGGAGGCGGCACACCCGCCTATCCGATAAGGCGGGGTGTAATGCGAATACATGAAGGAGAAAGCGAAAATCTTAGATAAAGAAACCGTTGCCAGAACCCTGATGCGCATCGCGCATGAGATTTTAGAAAAAAATAAAGGGGGCAAGGACCTGTGTCTGGTAGGAATACGTAACCGCGGGGCGTATCTGGCTAAAAGATTAGCCGAGTGCATCGCTAGTATTGACAGAGAGACTATTCCTGTGGGTATCTTAGATATTACTTTATATCGTGATGATTTGACCTTAATTGCCGCTGGCCCAGTAGTGCATAAAACAGAGATAGATTTTGACATCACAGATAAGAATGTCGTTCTGGTTGACGATGTCTTATATACCGGAAGGACGATTAGAGCTGCGTTAGATGCACTAATCGATTTTGGCAGGCCAAAATCTATACAGTGCGCAGTGCTGGTTGACCGGGGGCACCGGGAATTGCCTATCCGCGCAGATTTTGTCGGTAAAAATATCCCCACTTCCCAGAATGAAACCATAGAGGTGCGCTTAGAGGAGGCCGACGGAAAAGATGAAGTGGTAATTATGGAGCAATAGAGATGGTTTGGCAACGTAAAGATTTATTGGGATTAGAGGATTTAAGCAAGGAAGAAATCGAATTTATTTTATCCACTGCTGAGTCATTCAAAGAGGTTTCTACCCGCGAGATTAAAAAAGTCCCTGCCCTTCGCGGCAAGACCGTGGTGAATTTATTTTATGAGCCATCCACCCGCACCAGGGTATCCTTTGAGGTAGCGGCAAAAAGATTATCTGCCGATGTAATTAACATAGCCACTGAGACCTCCAGCGTCAGGAAGGGCGAGACCTTAATTGATACTGGCAGGAACATCGAAGCACTAAAAGTAGATATTATCGTCATGCGGCATAATTATTCTGGGGCAGCAGCAATGCTGGCGCGGCATGTGCATGCCAGCGTGGTCAATGCCGGAGATGGCTGGCATGAGCATCCCACCCAAGCGCTCTTAGATATTTACACCTTAAAGGAAAAATTAGGCAGGATTAGCGGCCTAAATATAAGCATTGTAGGCGATATTGCGCATTCTCGCGTAGCCCGTTCTAATATCTGGGGACTAACTAAATTAGGCGCTAAAGTCACTGCCTGTGCGCCCAAGATGCTTATTCCTCCAGCAATAGAAGAGATGGGTGTCAGGGTAACTTACGATATTGACGATGCCCTGCGTAGCGCTGATGCGGTAAATGTGCTGAGGATGCAATTTGAGCGCGATGAGGAGAATGCCTTTCCCAAGCAATTAGAATATTTTAAAAGTTTTGGCATTACCGAAGAAAGACTCAAGATGGCAAAAAGGGATATTCTTGTTATGCATCCAGGGCCAATTAACCGCGGCATTGAGATGTCTAGCGAAGTTGCTGATGGAGCAAATTCGGTAATCTTAGAGCAGGTTACTAATGGCATCGCTGTAAGGATGGCTGTGCTATTTTTGGTAGCCCAGGCAAATGAACATATAAGTCATGAAAATATTGATTAAAGAAGGCAGGGTTATTGACCCGGCTAATAATTTAGACGAAGTAAAGGATATTTTAGTTTGCGATGGCAAAATAGAAAGGATAGCTAAAAATATCAGTAATACGGCTGACACAATAATTGAGGCAAAGGATAAGATTGTGCTGCCAGGTATCGTGGATATGCATGTGCATTTAAGGGAGCCTGGCCGGGAAGATAAGGAGACGGTTAAAAGCGGTACGTTGGCTGCAGCCAAAGGCGGAGTAACCAGTGTTTTAGCTATGCCGAATACTGACCCAGCTATCGATTGTCCAGAAAATGTAGCTCTGCTGAAAAGTATTATAAATAAAACGGCAAATATAAATGTATTTATTACAGGTAGCATCACCCGTGGCCGTTTAGGAAAAGAATTGACCGATATCAGCCGGCTTAAGAAAGAAGGCGCCTTCGCTATTTCCGACGACGGTTCATCCGTAGATAGCCAGGCATTAATGTTGAAGGCATTTAAGAAAGCCAAAGACGATGGTGTCTTAGTAATTTGCCACTGTGAAGATAAATCACTGCGCCCTTTGGGCGCAGTGAATCTGGGAATTATCTCTACGCGCATGGGCTTAAGAGGTATCTCGAAAGAATCGGAGTATAAGAGAGTGCAACGGGACATAGAACTTGCCGCAAAGGTAAAGGCAAGGGTACATATTGCGCATGTAAGCTGTCAAGAGTCAGTAGAGCTCATCGCCAGCGCGAAGTCGAAAGGCATAAAAGTAACAGCTGAGGCTACCCCGCATCATTTTTCTCTGAATGAAGAAGCAGTGTCAGGGTTTGATACGAATATGAAGATGAATCCTCCCTTACGCAGTAAAGAGGATATGCAGAGTATCAGGCAGGCGTTAGCGAGTGGGATAATAGATGTTATTGCCTCAGACCATGCCCCGCATACAGAGAACGAGAAGGAGATAGAATTTGAGCGCGCAGAATTCGGGGTAATTGGTTTAGAAACCGAATTAACGGTAGCTATTACTGAATTAGTGCACACAGGTTTATTGGATTGGAGCGGCTTAGCCCAGAAGTTAGCCTTTAATCCCGCTAAGATTTTGGGAATAGACAAAGGCACTTTAAGTATCGGTGCAGACGCCGATATTATTGTGGTTTCTCCGGATAAAGAGTGGTTGGTAAAAAAGCAAGAGCTGATTTCTAAGTCTAAAAATTGCGCATTTTTGGGTAGAAAATTAAAAGGCAGCGTGGAGTATACAATTTGTAATGGGGAAATTGTGTATAAGGCATGACCCATTCGACTACGCTCAGGGTTATCCTGAGCGACCGAAGGAAGTCGAAGGATGAAGTTCCTGCTGAGCCGGGAATTAGGTAGACTCGCCAAATGGCTGAGGATATTAGGATTTGATACTGTTTATTTTAACCAGGATAATCTTAGCTCCCTGATTATCCAGGCATTAAGAGATAACCGTATAATTATAACCAGAAACCACCGGCTCCCTAAATCCGCAGGGATTAAGATTGTGCTGCTCAAAGCAGAAAATTTAAAAGAGCAGTTGCCAGAAGTTTTAAAAGCATTGCAGATTAAGCCCGATTCTAGTATGATGTTTAGGCGTTGCATTATCTGTAATGAAGAACTAACTTGTATTGATAAAGAGAAGATAAAGGATAAGGTTCCTGAGTACGTATTTAAGACCCAGAATGATTTTATCACCTGCCCAAAATGTAAGCGCATATATTGGCTAGGAACTCATTGGGGAAATGTTTCCCAGACCTTAAAAGAGACAGGAGTTGTTTAAAGAATGGAATTTATCGCTGATTTTCATATCCACTCTAAATATTCACGCGCCACATCCAGGGATATGGATGTCCAGCACATCACGGATTGGGCAAAATTAAAGGGCATCACACTGATGGGCACTGGAGATTTTACCCACCATTTGTGGCTGGAAGAATTAAAATTTAAGCTCCAGGATTTAGGTAATGGTCTCTTTAAATATCAGGATATCTATTTTATCTTAACTAGTGAAATCTCCAGCATCTATTCTAAAAAAGGCAAAACCTATCGCATACACAATATGGTTTTTAGCCCATCTTTTAAGACCACGGATAAAATAAACGAAACTTTGAGCCGTTACGGCAATATTTCTAGCGACGGCCGGCCTATCCTGGGTATGGATGCCGCTGACCTTGCGCGCATTATTTTTGATATTGATGAAAACTGTATGATTGTCCCAGGGCATTGTCTTTTGCCAGGCAGTTTGGTACACACATCTCATGGATTAAAGGCTATAGAAGATATCGCAAAGAAAGATTATGTTTATACCCATAAAATGAGATTCAAGAAAGTTGCTGAATTATTTAAGAGGGAATACCTCGGAGATATTTTTCAGTTAAAGCCTTATTATTTTAGAGAAGGTATTAAAGTTACCCCTGAACACCCCTTTTATATAATAAAGACCTATAAAAATTGTCCTTCGAGAGGAAGTTTTTGTATGCCAAAATGTGCTCAGGCAAAATATAAGGGCTGCAGGCATAAATTTTTCAATAATTATTCTCCAAAATGGATTCAGGCAAAAGATATAGAGATAAATGATATTATGATTTTCCCAAGATTCAACAATAAAATTACAGACAAAGGCTACATTAAGATTAGTAATTTAATATCTGGAAAATTTATTTTCAAGAAAGGCAAAATAGCCTATAAGGGTTCTAAAACCCATTTTATAAAGAATAATATAAGAGTCAGTAAAGATTTTTGCAGATTAGCAGGATACTTTATTTCCGAAGGATATACAAATAGCAGGGATTGTATTTCATTTTGTTTTTTAGAAAACGAGAAAGAATATATAGATGATGTAGTAAATTTGATGAAAGAAATATTCGGTGTTGGATTATCAAAGATTCAAACGAAAAAAGATATTAAAGGCATAGAACTAATTTTTTATTCTAAGGTTTTGTGCGCATTATTTAGTAACCTTTTTTATACTAATATTAAGATAAAAAAAGCGCATTCTAAGTCTTTGCCTGAATGGATGTTAGATCTGCCGCTTGAAAAGCAAGCAGAGATTATAAAAGGTTGGTGGCGCGGAGATAAAGGTTATACTGCATCGAGAATTTTAATGAATCAAATGAAGATTTTATTTTTAAGGATCGGCGTAATTCCATCTATAGGTATAGATTCTATAGAAAAACATAAGAATCGCGGAAAACATTTTATAGGAACCAGAGAAATATCGGCTCAACACGATACCTTTCATTTTAGCAACCTTTCTTTCTTCGAGAATAGATTGAATTTGTTAAAAGATAATGTATTTAAGAAATTTATAACAAAATCACCAACCAGACATGGATGGATAGATGATAAATATGTATATTTACCCGTAAGATCTATTTTGAAAGAAGAATATAAAGGTTGTGTATATAATTTAGAAGTAGAAGACGATAATTCTTACGTATGTGAATTTGCAACTGTTCATAATTGTTGGACACCGTGGTTTTCTCTGTTTGGTTCGATGTCTGGTTTTGATAGGATTGAGGATTGTTTTGAAGCGCAGACGCCAAAAATATTTGCTTTGGAAACCGGTTTATCGTCGGACCCTGGAATGAATTGGCGGTTAAGCGCCTTAGATAAATTTACCTTAATCAGTAATTCTGATAGCCACAGCCCAGCAAAAATCGGCCGAGAAGCCAATGTCTTTGATTGCGAATTAAATTACAAGACTATAAGAGAGGTTTTAAAGACTAAGGACAAAAAAAGACTTCTATACACCATTGAATTTTTCCCTGAAGAAGGTAAGTACCACTTTGACGGACACCGGCTTTGTGATGTAAGGTTTTCGCCAAAGGAGACACGCAGTAATAATGGCCGTTGCCCTAAGTGTGGTAAGCCAGTGACAGTGGGTGTAATGAACCGCGTGGAGCAATTAGCTGATAGGCCAGAAGGTTTTCTACCCCCCAATAGTATTCCCTATAGAAACCTTATACCTTTAGAGGAGATTATTGCTGAGGCGAAGGGCATGGGTAAGACTTCTGCTGCTGTTGAACGGGATTACCGTAGCTTTGTGGCGAAATTTGGCACAGAGTTTGATATTTTGCTAAGAGCGTCCAAAGAAGATTTGTTGAAAGGCTTACCTGCAAGGGTTGCAGAAGGAATCTTAAGAGTGCGCGAAGGCAAGGTTAATATTAAAGCTGGCTTTGACGGTGAATATGGAATAATTTCTATATTCGGCGATGACGAAAAACAGGAGAAGAGCGAGAAACAACTAAGTTTGTTCTAATGAGAAGTATAATTATTTATTATTCTTATAGCGGTAATACTAAAAAAGTAGCAGAGCTCTTATCAGAATATTTAAGAGCAAAAGGCGAAGTTGATACGATACAATTAAAGGGCTTGGATGAGTCAGATAAATTTTTTGCTCAGGTAGCTCGCGCCCTCAGACGTACGAGAGCCAAAATTGCACCCACAATTTTCGATTTAACCAAATACGATTTAATCTGTTTTGGCACGCCAGTCTGGGCTTTTGGCCCAGCGCCGGCAATGAACACATATTTGGACAACTGTTCTGGCGTAGAAGGCAAAGAGGTAATTTTATTTACCACTTACGGCTCTGGTACAGGAAATAACCGTTGCCTAAATTATATGCAGGATATTTTAAGCAAAAAAGGCGCTAGAGAATTCAGGCAATTTTCTGTCCAGCAGTTTAAGGTCGAAGATAAAGAGTTCGTTCTTTCCAAAATACAAGAAGCGCTAGCTAGATAACCGACGGGTTTGCGAGAGCGCATTAGAAAATTTTCGGCCAAGCTAAAAACGTGTGTCGGCGAGGAATTACGACGAGTGGAGGCTTTCATGTTGCGAAAGTCTGCCGAGAGCGAGGAGTAAACCGAAGCCGACGGCGAAAATTTTCAGCGCTCGAGCGAAGCCGGCGGTTATTTGGAATAAATTACGCGCCTGTAGCGCAACGGATAGCGCACTGGCCTCCGGAGCCAGGTGTGACAGTTCGATTCTGTCCAGGCGCACTGCGATGCAAACGAACTAAGCACGGCAGCAGGGACTGTCCCCGAGGAAGGCTATAACCAGAAACAAGAAGGGGACTGTCCCTGCCAAGCAAACCAAGGCTTGAAGGCGAGATGTGCCAAAAACCTTATGCGTAAAAGAGTTATCAGTGTCATCGGGGGGCATACTTGTACCAAGGAAGTGGAGCAGATAGCCCAAAATTTGGGCAAAAAACTGGCAAAAGTGGTGGATATTCTCATTACTGGAGGCTTAAGTGGGACAATGAAGGCGGTTTGTCAGGGATTTAAGGCTGCTGGTGGCCTAACTATAGGCATTATACCAGGTTACGACAAAAGTGACGCCAATCCTTTTGTGGATATAGTCATTCCTACTGGCTTGGGTTTGGCGAGGAATGTATTGGTAGTAAAGAGCGCAGATGTGCTGGTAGCGCTTCCAGGTGAAGCAGGCACGCTCTCAGAGATTGCTTATGCCTTGCAATTTGGCATACCAGTGATCAGCCTTAACTCTTGGGATATACCGGGTGTAATTAAGGCAAAGACAGTGGATGAGGCAGTTGAGAAAGTAAAGTCGTTGCTTGAAAAATAGCAAGCGTTGCCAGCCAGGGACTGTCCCCGACGAAGGCTATAACTGGAAACAGAAAGGGGACTGTCCCGCGACAAGATAAGCACAGAATGGGAGACAGACTATGAAGGCAATCTTAATGTTAGAGGATAAACGCAGTTTTCAAGGTGAGGCTTTAGGGGTTAGCGGGGAAGCTATAGGCGAGGTTATTTTGAACACCGCAGTGGTGGGTTATCAAGAGATGCTCACTGACCCGGCAAATACAGGTAAGATTCTAGTGCTTACATATCCTTTGATTGGCAATTATGGGGTTAGCCCCAAATTTAATGAATCTAAGCAGGTTTGGGCTTCGGGACTGGTGATTAAAGAGCAATCCCGCATTTATTCTAATTGGCAGGCAAAGGCAAGCTTTGCTGATTTCATCAAAGACAAGAATCTACTTACAATTAGCGAAGTAGACACCCGCACCCTGGCGGTGCATTTAAGGCAGAAAGGCGAAATGCCGGGGATTATTTCCACCCAATGTTTTGAAACTAAAGAGCTCTTATCGAAAATAGAGAGCTTTCGCAAAAATAAGCCTGAAAGTTTATTGCCTGAGATTTCTGTGACAAAACCAAAGAAACTCGGTAAAGAAAAGGCAAAACTAAGAATAGCTATTCTTGATTTAGGCATAACCAATAGCATCATCCGGCAACTGGAAACTTTGGGCTGTTCTATCTGGTTATTGCCTTATAATACTTCGCCTCAAGAGATATTGCGCCTTAAGCCAGGCGGTTTAATTATCTCCAATGGCCCGGAAGAAGATAGAGGATTAAAAGAGGTGGTAAATAATGTCAAAGCGTTAATTAACAAATTACCGATACTGGGAATATCCACTGGGCATCAAGTTCTAGCGCTTACATTAGGAGCAAAACTTAACAAAATGAAACTCGGTCATCGCGGGGTAAATTATCCCATACAAAATCCGGCTTCTTATAAAGGTGAAATCACTGTGCAGAACCACATCTTTACAGTTGATGCTGATTCACTCAGTAAAATAAAGGAGGTAAAAATTACTGCCTTTAATTTAAACGACCGCAGCGTGGAAGAAATGGAGAGCAGAAAGCTTAAGTTTATCGGCGCGCAGTATTATCCAGCCAGCCCTGGTTTTAATGAGGTAAATAACATCTTTAAAAAATTTTTGCATTTAATTAAGAAGGAGTAAGTATGCCTAGACGTCGCGACATCAGAAAGGTTCTCATGATTGGCTCAGGCCCGATCATCATCGGACAGGCCTGCGAGTTTGATTATTCCGGGTCTCAAGCCTGTAAGGCCTTAAGAGAGGAAGGCTATTTTACCATCCTGGTTAATTCTAACCCGGCCACCATTATGACTGACCCGGGAATGGCAGATGTGACCTATATAGAGCCATTATCTGTGGAGATAGTTGCCAAGATTATTGCCAAAGAGCGGCCGGATGCAATTCTGCCAACCCTTGGCGGGCAGACCGGGTTAAATTTAGCCTTCTTTTTAATGAAGCGGGGAATCTTAAAAAAATATGGCGTAGAATCAATCGGTGCGCCGGTAGAGGCAATCTCCTGCGCTGAAGACCGCGAGCTTTTTAAGAAGGCAATGCAGGAAATTGGCGTAGATGTGCCTAAAAGCGGTATTGCCACCAGCATCGAACAAGGAATGAAGATTGGTTTAGGTATTGGTTTTCCTTTAATTTTGCGGCCTGCCTATTGTTTAGGGGGAAGCGGCGGTTCTATTGCTTATAATAAGGAAGAGTTGGAAAAATTTCTGCTCAAAGGCTTAGAGACCAGTCCAGTGCAACAGGTTTTAGTGGAGCAGTCGGTTTTGGGCTGGAAGGAGATTGAATTTGAAGTGATGCGCGACTGCGTGGACAATGTCATTATGATTACCTCTATGGAAAATGTCGACCCCATGGGCATACATACAGGGGACAGCATTGTGGTTGCACCTAGTCAAACCTTGACCGCACAGGAGTATGTAAATTTCGTTAATCTCTCAAAAAGAATAATCCGCCGGGTAGGTATAACTGGGGGAGGCGCAAATATTCAATTTGCGCAAAATCCCGACAACGGCTCAATTGTGATTATTGAAGTAAACCCCAGGCTTTCGCGTTCCTCTGCTTTAGCCTCAAAGGCCACTGGTTTTCCTATTGCCAGGGTGGCGACAAAATTAGCAGTGGGGTTAACTCTACCTGAAGTAATGAACCAGATTACCGGAAAGACCACTTCCTTCTTTGAGCCCACAGTGGATTACTGCGTTTTTAAAATCTGTAGATTCACTTTTGAGAAGTTCCCTCGCGCAGAGCGCATTATTAATACTTCTATGAAGGCTGTGGGTGAGGCGATGTCCATTGGCAGAAATTTTAAAGAGGCAATGCAAAAGGGTATCCGTTCCATTGAGATTTCCCGTTTTGGTTTTGGCGCAGATGGGAAGGATAAGATAACCGATGAGATGCTGAAAATTCCAGACAACGGCCTGCTCAAGACCATCAAAGATAAAATCCGCATCCCTAATGATGAGAGATTATTTTATATAAGATATGCGCTAAAAGCAGGTTTGTCAATTGATGAGATATACAATCTTTCTCGGATTGACCGCTGGTTTATAGATAATATGAAACAGCTGGTAGAGCTTGAAGAAAAAATTAAGAAGTTCAAGAACGCCAAGAGCGATGAAGAGATTGAGATTCCTCTGGAGTTATTGCGGCTTGCAAAAAAAGATGGTTTTTCCGACCGACAGCTGGCTTATTTGTTGAATTCTAAGGAGCAAAGGATAGCTGAATTTCGTAAAAAACATAATCTCAAAGCAGTTTATAAATTAGTTGATACCTGCGCCGGAGAATTTAATGCCAAACAGCCTTATTATTATTCTACATACGAGACTGCTCAAGAGGCCAGGACCAGTAAAAATAAAAAGGTGGTTATCTTGGGAGGCGGCCCAAATCGTATTGGCCAGGGCATTGAATTTGATTATTGCTGTTGTCATGCCGCCTATGCCTTAAAAGAAGAAGGTATTGACAGCATTATGGTTAATTGTAATCCTGAGACAGTTTCTACTGACTATGATACCTCTGATAGATTATATTTTGAGCCCTTGACTTTAGAGGATATCTTAAACATTATTGAACTAGAGAAACCAATAGGTGTTATTGTGCAGTTCGGGGGGCAGACCCCGATTAATTTGGCAGTTCCTTTGCGAAAGGCAGGGGTGCATCTGTTGGGCACAAGCGCAGACAGTATTGATATTGCTGAAGACAGAAAACGCTTTAAGCAGATGTTACATAAATTAGACCTCTTACAGCCGGATAACGGCACTGCCTTTACCTTTGCAGAAGCAAAAGAGGTAGCCAAGAAAATAGGTTATCCGGTATTGGTGCGGCCCTCTTATGTATTAGGTGGCCGGGCAATGGAGATTGTTTATGACGAGCTAATGTTAGAGAAATTTATTAAAGAGGCAGCAGAGGTCTCCGGCGAGCATCCTGTGCTTATTGACAAATTTTTAGAGGATGCCATTGAGGTGGATGTAGATTTAATCGGCGATGGCTCAAGCTTTATTATCGGCGGGATTATGGAACATATTGAAGAGGCAGGGATTCATTCCGGCGATTCTGCGATGAGCCTGCCAACTTTTAGTTTATCCCCAGATATATTAAACAAGATTAGGCAGGCAACTTATAAAATGGCTCAGGAATTAAACACGGTAGGGCTAATGAACGTGCAGTATGCAGTTAAGGATGATTCGGTTTATGTCTTGGAGGTAAATCCACGGGCATCTAGAACAGTCCCTTTTGTTTCTAAGGCGATAGGCATACCTTTGGCAAAGTTAGCCACCAAAGTTATGTTGGGCAAGAAGCTAAAGGACTTAGGATTTACTCAGGAGGTTATTCCAAAACACGTAGCGGTTAAAGAATCGGTGTTTCCTTTTAACCGTTTTCCGGGTGTAGATGTAATTTTAGGACCCGAGATGAAATCTACGGGCGAGGTAATGGGTATCGATTCTGACTTCGGCAGGGCCTATATTAAAAGTCAGCTCGCTGCCGGGCAAAACTTGCCTAAAAAAGGCAATGTCTTTATTTCGGTGCGCGATAAAGATAAAAGGGCGATTGTTTTTATTGCCAAGAAACTCCAAGATTTATCTTTTCATATCTATGCCACCTCCGGGACAGCCGCGGCTTTAGAAAAAAATAATATTAAGGTCTCTGTTTTACCCAAGATTGCCGAAGGCAGGCCCAATATTTTAGATTTAATGAAAGACGGCAAGATTCAATTAGTCATCAATACGCCTTCGGGTAGGATACCACGGCAGGATGAAGTCAAGATTCGTTCACAGGTAATTTTATACAACATCCCTTATACTACCACTATCTCTGGGGCGCAGGCAACAGTAAATGGCATGGAGGCATTGATTAAGAAAGATTTGGGCGTAAAGTCATTGCAGGAATACCATAGAAAATTGCAAATTGCAAATCGCAAATTGCAAGACGCAAAACGCAGAACGCACAACGCAAAACAAAATGGAAAAGATAAAAATAAAAACAAGTAGCCGTATTGAGTTAATTGATATCACTGATGAGATACAAAATATAGTCTCAAAAAGTAAAGTAAAAGATGGTATATGTTTTATTTTTTGCCCGCATACTACTGCCGGCCTGACCATTAATGAGAATGCCGACCCCTCGGTTCGGCGCGATATTGCCAATACCTTAAATAAACTTGTGCCTCTAGGCGCTGGGTATTCTCATACTGAGGGTAATGCGGATAGCCACATAAAGTCGTCTATCTTTGGTTCTTCGCTGACAATTTTTATAGAGGATGGCAGATTAGCATTCGGGACTTGGCAAGGGATATATTTTTGCGAGGGGGACGGGTCACGCAGTCGGCAAGTGTGGGTAAAAATAATGGGGGACGGTTCTTAAGACAAAGCAAAAGTGTCCCCAAAGAGGGGACACTTCTCGATTGAGTTGAGAACCGTCCCTAGGGGATAGAAATGCCAGAACTGCCGGAAGTCGAAACTATAAAAAGAGAATTAGAGAAAGCAGTTTTGGGTAAGAAGATTACTGAGGTCTGTGTGCATAATCCTGCGGTTATCCGCGAGCCAAAAGCAGAGAAATTCAAAAAGGAGTTAGTCGGCGCTACTGTAAAAAATATTTTGCGCAAGGCCAAGGTTTTAATTTTAGAATTATCTAATAGAAAATCTTTGGTTATACATCTGAAGATGACCGGACAGTTAATATATCCTGGCAATGGCAGAAATAGCCGGGTAATTTTTAGATTTTCCAATGGCAAACAACTGGATTTTAATGACCAGAGATTATTCGCTGAGTTGCGCCTGCTTGATGACTGGCGCACTTTAAAATTTATTCAAGGCTTAGGTCCAGAACCATTCGATTTAGAGGTCGAGAGATTTAAAGAGATGCTTTCTGCCAAGAAGACCAAGATTAAGCCCCTGCTTATGGACCAGACATTTATTTCCGGCGTAGGTAACCTCTACGCTGCAGAGGCGCTTTTTAGGGCGCGCCTTCATCCAGCTAGATCCGCCGCAAGCCTCTCAGATAAAGAAAAAGAGGTTCTTTTTAAAGAAATAAAAGATACCCTGAATGAGGCAATTCATTATAAAGGTTCCTCTGTAGATCAGTATGTACAATTAAGCGGCGCGCCCGGAGACTATGCTAAGTATCATAAAGTTTATGGCCGGGAAGGAAAACCTTGTTTGGTTTGTAAAACGCCTATAAAAAGAATTGCCTTAGGTGGCCGAGGCACGTTTTTTTGTCCTAAGTGCCAAAGATAGTATGAAAAGACGCCTTAAAATCAATGGGTTTATTATATTTATTGTAGCGTTGTTGATTGTTCTTTTCCCCGCTGTTGTTTTTCGTAAGGCTAGCGGAAGCTTCTTTAACGGAATAATGAAAATAATCGGTATTGCGTTTATTCTCCTGGGTCAAATCTTTAGGGCTTCTGCGCGCGGTTATAAATCCGAGAATTCCCAAGAAGGTCTTTTTTTGCTTCGTAGCGGGCCTTATGCTGTTTCGCGTAATCCCATGTATTTAGGTATACTTTTAATCGGATTAGGTATCGTTAGTGTGCTATTTAAATGGTGGGTGCTGAGCGCCTTTTTATTGCTTTTCATCCTGCGCTACCTCCCGCTTATCTTTAAAGAAGAGAAAAAGCTATCAGTATTATTTCCTCAAGCCTACCAGGATTACCAAAGGTCGGTTCCCAGGATTCTACCTTCGCTATCTATGATAGCCACAAGAGAGATTAGTGAATACCTGCCCATAAAATTACCTTGGCTAAAAAAAGAAATCGGCTCTATATTAGCGGTATTATTTATTACGCTTTTTTTGGAGTCCTGGGAAGATATTAAAAATGCGGGTATAAGGGCATATCTTTTTAAGGAAGGAACAGGAATACTGGTTGTAATTATTTTCTTTATCTACTTAGTGGGATATTTAAATAGACGAACGAAAAATGGTGTTCCAAATAAAGGCTAAGTTAGTTTATAATAAAAGGATTAAAGATGCTTATTTTCATTGTGCGCTTTATGCGCATAGAATAGCTAAAGAAGCTAGCCCGGGGCAATTTGTGAATATTAAGCTGACCGATACTTGTGAACCGCTATTAAGGAGGCCGTTTAGTATTCACAGGGTAACCGGTGAAGGCATAGAGATTCTTTATGAATTGGTAGGCCCAGGCACAGAAATTTTATCAAAGAAGAAGAGCGGTGAATATTTAGATATTATCGGTCCTTTGGGAAATGGTTTTAATTACCGATTACCCCCTGTCTGCCGGCAGGCAGGGATTACCGATTACCGATTGCCGATTTTAATTGCTGGCGGTATGGGTGTAGCGCCGCTAATTTTTCTTGCAGAAAAATTAGGGGAGCGTAAAGCGCTAAAGCAGGTAAAGCGTAAAACTTTGGTTTTGCTAGGAACAAAAACAGCACAACAGATACTTTGTGAAAAAGAGTTTAAAAAATTAGGCTGTGAAGTTAGGATATCTACGGATGACGGCTCAAAGGGTTTTAAGGGCAAGGTCACAGCGTTGTTAAAAAGATATCTGGCTACAGGCTACAGGCCACAGGCTACAGGCAAAAAAATAAAAAAGCCTACAGCCTGTAGCTTGCGGCTTGCAGCTCATATTTACGCCTGCGGTCCGCGGGCGATGCTAAAAGAAATTTCTTTATTTTCTAAAAAGCACAATATTCCTGCGCAGATTTCCCTGGAAGAGCATATGGCCTGCGGGATAGGAGCCTGTTTTGGCTGCGCAATAAATACAAAGAAAGGTTTTAAAAGGGCCTGCAAAGAGGGGCCCGTGTTTAATGCGGAGGAAATAGTTTAGTCAAATACGAGGAGGCAGAAAATGAGCCAGATATTATATATTTTTTTAGGCTTGATTGCGGGAATATTTAGTGGCATATTCGGAATTGGCGGTGGCACAGTCTTAATTCCAGCGCTCGTCTTTTTGTTTGGCCTCACCCAGCATCAGGCTCAGGGCACAACCCTGGCAATTATGGTCCCGCCCATTGGTCTTTTGGCTGCGCTACGTTATTGGCAGGCAGGAAATGTCAAACTTTCTATGGCAGCATTTATCTGTTTGGGGTTTTTTATAGGGGGGCTGGTGGGAGCAAATATGGTTCAGAATCTATCTGACCCAATCCTTAAACGGTTATTTGGAATATTTTTGCTTTTCGTGTCCATAGAGATGATTTTAACAAAATAAAATGCAAGCAAAACTTTCTGTTAATATAGGCAAGCTGAAATTAAAAAATCCGGTGATGGTGGCTTCTGGAACCTTTGGTTATGCAGAGGAATTTAAGGATTTCCTGGATTTAAAACAACTCGGCGCGATTGTTACCAAAACAATAACCTTAAAGGCCCGCCAGGGAAATCCACCGCCGCGGACCTGCGAGACTCCCGCAGGTATGCTTAATTCTATAGGCCTGGAGAATCCCGGTATAGAAGCTTTTATGCAGGAAAAGTTACCTTCATTAAAGAAGATAGGTATCCCGATAATTGTGAGCATTGCCTCAGAAACCAATCCGGAAGAATTCGTAATACTTGCTAAGCGGCTGGATAAAATGAATGGGGTAGCAGCAATTGAACTGAATATCTCATGTCCAAATATCAAGCCACAAGCTACAAGCCGCAAGCTGCAAGCTAAAGCCAGCAGCCTGCAGCCTGCAGCCTGCAGCCGATTAATCTCTCAAGACCATCGCGCTACCTACGATTTAGTCAGAAGTGTACGTAAGGTTACCCGCAAAACCTTGATTACGAAATTATCTCCTAATGTTACTGATATTAGTGAGATTGCCCAGGCGGCAGAAACTGCAGGCAGCGACGCTGTTTCTCTGGTTAATACATTAATGGGAATGAGTATTGATGTCGGCAAAAGAATGCCTAAGTTAGCCTGCGTAACCGGCGGGTTAAGCGGCCCGGCGATTAGACCAGTAGCCTTAAGAATGGTCTGGGAAGCTTATCAAAAGATTAAAATTCCAATTATTGGAATGGGTGGTATAATGGATACCCCCAGCGCATTAGAATTTTTTATTGCCGGAGCAACTGCCGTAGCCATCGGCACGGCAAATTTTATTAACCCTAAAGTTACCACTGAAATAGTCTCAGGGATAAGACGCTATTTAACCAAAAATAAAATTAAGGACATTAAGCAGCTAATTGGGAGTATTATGCTGTGAAGCCAGAGATCGTACTTGCCTTAGATGTAGATAATCAAAGAAAAGCAAAATATTTTGTGAATAAACTCTACCCGAAGATAAAGATTTTTAAGGTAGGCGCACAACTTTTTACGCTTGCCGGACCTAAAATAGTTGAGTTTATCAATAAAAAAGGGGCAAAGGTATTTTTAGACTTAAAATATTTTGATATCCCCAATACGGTTGCCAATGCTGTAAGGGCTTGCGTGCGCCTTAAAGTTCGTATGCTTAGCCTGCATATTTTAGGCGATGAAGAGATGTTGAAGTTAGCAGTAAAGGCAGCTAAAGATGAAGCTAGGTTACTTAAATTGAAGAGGCCTTTGTTAATCGGGGTTACTGTTTTAACCAGCAAAGAAACTAATTTTAGTGACGTTCTAACATTAGCAAGAATGGGGCTGGATTGCGGTCTGGATGGGGTGGTTTGTTCTGCTCAAGAAGTAGCATTGTTGAGGCAAGAGGTTAAAAAGAAATTTTTAATTGTCACCCCTGGGATAAGGCCTTCTGGAATGCCCAGCAATGACCAAAGAAGAACCGCAACTGTGGCTGAGGCAATTAAAGCAGGCAGTGATTTTCTGGTTATTGGTAGACCTTTATTACAAGCAAAGGATCCGCTTGGCGCACTTAATGAGATATTCGGATAAAATGGACTCAAAAGCCGCATTAGATAATATTAAAGAAGCAGAACTTAAGGCCAAGGCCTTAATTACGCAGGCTCAGAAAGAAGCCAAGGAGATTTTACAGGCTGCAAATACAGAGAAAGCCCACGTTATCAAACAGGCCGAGGGGCAAGCCCTGCTCGAGGCTAAGAAGTTAAAGGATAGAATACACCAAGAGGCTCAAGGAGAAATCGCGCTTATCCAGGAGCGGGGTCAGCAAGAGTTGAGAATATTAAGGGAGAAAGCAGAGAAAAACATAGATAAAGCAGTAGAGTTTATTAGAAAGAAAATAGAGGCATAAATAAAAAGATGGCTATTGCAAAGATAAAAAAAATAGAGATTATAGGATTACAGCAGGACAAAGAGAAAATCTTAGCTTCCTTACAGAAGTTAGGGATTGTAGAGTTAATTGACCTTCAGGCTCAACCCGGGCAAGCGCCGCCCCCTCAAAGGATGCCGGGAGAGATTAATCTATCAGAGATTGAAGATGCGATTTCTTATCTAGCAACTATTAATGAGAAGTCGGGTTTTTTAGAAGGTATATTCGCTCTAAAACCCTGGGTTGTGGAAAGGCAATTAAACGAGGTTGTGGAAAACTTTGATTATTTAGGCCTGCTTAAGGAATTATCCCTGCTGCGCAACGACCTAAAAACCCTATACCAGCATAAAGAAAGATTAACCCAGGAAAGGCATCTTTTTAGCCCTTGGCATAATTTAAACCTTCCTTTAGACCAGATACATTCTACGCAAAATTGCGGAATTTTATTAGGCGTATTGAGTAGCAGAGATTATGCGAATTTATCGGAAGATTACCAAAAAGAAAATATCAATTTATTTTGTGAAGTTATTCAACAGGATAATGCCAATACCTATCTGGCAATGATTTACCTTAAAGAAGAATTTGAACGCCTGGAGGGTGTATTAAAGAACCACCATTTCAATTTTATCACCTTGAGCCGGCATCAAGGAAAAGTAAAGGATAGGCTATTAGAAATAAATCGCCAGGTTTTGGTTTTAGATGACCAGATACAAGACGCAAAAGAAAAAATTGCAAAGTTATCAAAAGAGAGTTTTAAACTTATGCTCTTTTATGATTATCTATCTAATATACGCAAAATCCAGGAAGCAGATAAGAATTTAGTCGGGCAGCAATATACCTTTAATTTAAGCGGCTGGATTAGAGAAAAAGATGTAAAGTTATTAGAAAAAAAGTTCTCTGCTCGGTTTAAAGATTTAGCGCTATTTATTTCTGAACCAGGCCTTGAAACAGATATCCCTGTTATCCTGGAAAACAAACCCCTTATACAGCCGTTTGAATTCATTACTAAAATCTACGGTATGCCCAAATATAATGAATTAGACCCTACGCCATATTTGGCCCCGTTTTTCTTTCTGTATTTTGGTCTCTGTGTTTCTGATGTGGGCTATGGGTTAATCCTGGCTTTTCTGTTTTGGTTTTTGCCTAAAAAACTTAAGGCAGGGCCACAGGGGCAAAAAATCGCTCGATTAGGTTTATACTGCGCCATATCTACTGTGATAATCGGTGCGCTTACTGGTAGCTGGTTTGGTAATTCATTAGATTTACTTAGCGAAGCCCACAAAATATTTTTACCCCTCAAAGATTTTAAAGACTCGCTGGTCCTGCTCGACCCTCTTAAAGAACCTACGAAGCTATTGGGCATCGCACTTAGTTTTGGTATCATTCAGGTTTGGTTTGGCAATATTGTAGCTGCTATAGGAAATATAAAGAATAAACGTTACTTAGATATATTGCAGGACCAAGTTCCTATCTTTATGCTTTTATTTGGCCTGACTGGTTTAGGGCTTATATTCTTAAAGTTAATAGACAATGCCCGGCTTAATTTATTTAAATATGCCGCAATATTAGGAGGAATAGCGCTTATCGCGACCCAGGGCCGTTCGGAAAAAGGCGTTGGTGCAAAATTATTTTATGGCATATATAACCTTTATAACGCCTTATCAGGATACCTTAGCGATATTTTATCTTACAGCCGACTCTGGGCATTAGGGTTGGTTACTGGAGTTATGGCTTCAACTATAAATCTGATTGCCGTTCAATTCAGCCAGATACTGCCTTCGGTTATACCGTTTATCAATAAATTAATTTTTGTAAAAATTGTTATTAGCGGATTCATTCTCATTATAATTTTTGTTTCAGGCCACGCTGTTTCTTTATTGATGAATTTATTGGGGGCGTTTGTGCATCCGCTTAGGCTTCAGTTTGTAGAGTTCTTTTCTAAATTTTTTAAATCAGGCGGCAGTTCTTTTAAGCCGTTTAAGGTAGAGACAAAATATATAAACATAGGTTAACCCCGTTAGAAATTCGGCTTTATACTTTCGTGGCCACAAAACCGCAAGCCTTTTAGGCTGCGGATGGAGCATGGCCACTCAAGCATTCCGCCCTTGGGAACCCCGGACTAAAGTCCGGGAGGGCTCCATTTTGTAACGGGGTAAACAAGGAGAGATATGTTTACTTTTATTGTAAAAGGTGGACCTGTAATGATACCGATTATTCTCGGTTCAATCATTGGCTTGGCAATAGTCCTTGAAAGGCTTTGGGTTTTTAGACACATGAAGTTAAATACATTTGAATTCGTCCAAGAGATTTTTAGATATTTAAAAGCAAACAAGATTAGGAATGCTTTAGAGTTATGTAATAGCAATATTCATCATCCCCTGGCTATGGTCTTCCGCATAGGGATAGAAAGGCGCGGGTTACCTTTAGACAGATTGGAAAAAACTTTAGAACAAGCAGGGAATAATCAAATCCAGAAGTTAGAGAAACGCTTAGGCGCTTTAGTTTCGATAATTAGCATTGAACCTCTACTGGGTTTTTTAGGAACGATTACAGGCTTAATCCGCGCTTTTATGTCCTGGGAGCATGCAGGCGCAAATGTGACTGTGAGTACCTTGGCTGCGGGAATTTATGAAGCGATGATAACAACTGCTGCGGGTTTAAGCATTGCTATACCGCTGTACCTTTGCTATCACTATTTTATCAGCCGTATAAAATTTACCTCCAACGAACTTACTAATCACTGTATTCAGCTCTTAGAGGTTATAGCTGAAACAAAGGAGGTAACAACGTGAAGATATCAGGCCAAAGAGATTACTCAGTTAGTTTAGAATCAGTTGCCATGACAGATATCGTATTAAATATGTTTATCTTCTTTTTTATTTCCTTTAGTTTGCTCTATACGTTTAGTCCATACCGTATCAAGAAATTAGAAGTAAAGCTTCCTGAGGCAACTAGTGCGACACTTATCCGGAACACAAACCAGGCGAATATTATTATAACTAATGAAGGCTTGGTATATTTAGAGAGAGAATTGGTAACAAGAAAAGAGCTAAAAGAGAAAATTTATACAATGCATAAAAATAATCCTGGGCTCAGTGTTATCTTACGTTCTGACAGGTTGGTCCGATTTAAAGAGGTTGTTAGCGTGCTTGATACCTTAAGCGAGTTAGGCATAACAAACCTAAATATTGCTGCAACAGCTGAATAGTAACGGCCCTTCACGAAATTCACTTGAGGGCTGAACGAATTTTGTGAAGCCCTGGGTAGTAAAAAAGGAGGTCAAAGATGGAATTAGGTTTAGTTTTGGCAATCGCTGGCACAGTTATTGTTATGACCCTTTCAGGCATTGGCGCATCCATTGGCGTGGCCTTAGCTGGTCAGGCAGCAGCAGGCGTAATGACAGAGGATCCGGAGAAATTCGGTCGGATGCTGCCGCTGGTAGGAATGCCCGGGACACAAGGTTTTTATGGTTTTCTGGTGGGATTTTTGGTTTTAAATAAACTGAATCTCCTGACAGCTAATATAAAAATTCCCACTTTAGCGCAAGGGATACAGATTTTTTCCATTTGCCTATTTGTAAGTCTGGTAGAATCTATCTCTTCGGTTTGGCAAGGCAAGGTCTCTGTTTCCTCAATTTATATTGTTGCCAAAAAACCTGAAGAGGCAGGCAAGGCATTGGTTCTGCCTATATTTGTTGAGATATATGCCATCTTAGGTTTGGCAACAGGATTTTTATTGTTATTAGCAGTTAAAATTTAAATGTCATTAGAATCGATTCTAGAGCATATTACTAGCGAAGCTAAGGCTCAAAGGGATAAAATCATTCGGGAAGCAGGGCTTGGCGCGGATAAAATTATTCAGGAAGCTAAGCTTGCGGCAGAAAAGGTTTATCAAGAGCTGCTCGATAAAGAAAAAAATGCCTCTTTGGCGAAGAAGCAAGGCCTGATTGTAAATGCCCGCTTAGAACAGAGGAAGAATTTACTCAAAGCCAAACAAGAGTTAATTGAGGAGGTATTTAAAAAATTAAACCCAATTATCAAGAGCGATAAATTCAAAAAGCAGCAGGTCTTAATAGACAAAGTTAAGGAAGTGGCCCAAGATTTAGATTTTTATCTTGAACAATTGCGTCAGGATTATGAAACCGAAATAGCCAGGATATTATTTAGGTAAAAATCAATGAGAAAAACTTCGCCGCTTAATTATGCGTTCGCTATAGGTAAAATCCGGGCTTTAGAGAAATTCCTGATTACCCAAGAGGTGTTTGTTGAGGCGATAGACTCAAGGCTAGATGAGGCCTTAAGGCTATTTGTGGAATCAGACCTTTATGGCGACGAACTTTTACACATTAAAGATAGCCAACAACTGGAGGGTGTGTTAAACCAAGAATCGGCAAAATTAAAGAATTTAGTTAGCGGCTTAATTTTAGATAAAGAACTCCTGGGCCTCTTAGAGTTAGATACCTTAAAGTGCGCCGAGCATATTCTAAAAGACTCTTCCCATACATTCTTTAAGGACTATCTTATGCAGGTAATAGATATGCACAATATTAAGACCTTTTTAAGGCTTTATATTTTAAGAGAGCCGCAAGAAAAACTTAAAGGGCTTCTCGTCTGTGAAGGGTTTATTAAAAAAGAGATTCTCTTGGAGCTTTACAACCAGGATTTATCAGCCTTATTAAATCGCCTGGAATATATACATAAACCTGATTCCGCAATACTTAATTATAGCGCTTTTTTAAAAGAGGCAATCCATAAGCTCCAACAAGAAAATTCCTTTCTCTATTTAGAGAAAGCCATAAATGATTTTCTCATCGGGGTTCTAAAAGCGGCAAAGTATTTAAGCTTTGGGGCGGAGCCGCTAATAGCTTATTATTTTGCCAAGATAAATGAGGTTAACCTGATAAGGATGATTATCCTGGCGAAGTTGAATGATGTATCTGGTGATTTAGTTAAGGAGAGGTTAAATAGCGTCTATGCCTGAGACAGTAGATTTAGAAAAACCCTTGGCAATAATTGGAGAAGAAGACGTAGTTCTGGGATTTAAGGCCTTAGGGTTTAAGGTTTATCCGGTGAAAGAGCCGCAGGAGTTTAAAGTAACCTTAGATGAAGTTATGACTGGAAAACTGGCAGTCTGTTTAGTGCAGGACAATATTTATCGTTTAGCGCAGGGAGAGATAAATACTTATAGAAATTTAGCGCTACCAATTTTTATTCCTTTTAGTAAAGGCGCAAAGACAAATTTATTGGATGAAATAGTTAAAGATATCCGGCTTAAGGCCACAGGAACATTTTAATGGAGAAATAATTTATGAAGCACCCAGAGATTATCAAAGTATCTGGCCCATTGGTTGTGGCTGGTGGCTGTCGGGGCGCCAAGATGTATGATATGGCGCGCGTTTCGGATAAAAAATTAATTGGCGAAATCATTGAGCTTAAAAATGATTTGGCCTATATCCAGGTTTATGAAGAGACTGCTGGCGTGGGGCCAGGCGAACCGGTTTACTTAACTAATGAGCCTTTAAGCGTAGAGTTAGGCCCGGGCTTACTTGGTTCAATTTACGACGGGATACAAAGGCCACTGGATGTGATAAGAAAGCTGAGCGGTGATTTTATTAGCCGGGGCGTAGAGTTACCTGGCTTAGACTACAATAAAAAATGGCATTTTACAGCTTGGGCAAAGACAGGAGAAAAGGTTTCTAGCGGCGATATCTTGGGCTCTGTTGATGAGACCAGCCTTATAAAACATAAAATTATGGTTCCTCTTGGGATAAGGGGCGAACTTATAGAAATCAAAGCAGGAGATTTTAGCGTTAAGGATATAATAGCTAAAATTAAAACTGAGACCGAAGTTAGAGAGATAAGCATGTTACAGCGCTGGCCAGTAAGAAAGGCGCGGCCCGTAAAGGAAAAATTTGCGCCGGATGAACCGCTTACTACAGGACAACGGGTTATTGATACCTTGTTTCCTATTGCTAAAGGTGGCACTGGTTGTATCCCTGGGCCGTTTGGGAGCGGAAAAACTGTAGTTCTGCACGAATTTGCCAAATGGGCAGATGCAGATGTGGTCGTCTATACGGCTTGCGGTGAACGTGGAAATGAGACCGCAGACCTTTTATTAAGTTTTCCGGAATTAAAAGACCCGCGCAGCGGCAGGCCGCTCTTAGAGCGTACCGTAATCGTAGCCAATACTTCCAATATGCCGGTAGCAGCGCGCGAGGCCTCAATCTATACCGGCATAACTATTGCCGAATATTTCCGGGATATGGGCTATTCAGTAGCGCTGATGGCAGATTCAACCTCGCGCTGGGCTGAGGCCCTGCGGGAGATTTCAGGCAGGCTCGAAGAGATGCCGGGTGAGGAAGCTTATCCTGCGTATCTCTCCTCTAGATTAGCAGAATTTTACGAAAGGGCCGGAAAGGTAACTTGTTTAGGCAGTGACAGCCGAGGAGGCGCTTTAAGCGTGATGGCTGCGGTTTCTCCTCCGGGAGGAGATTTATCCGACCCGGTGGTCCAGGCAACCTTACGCGTGGTTAAGGTCTTCTGGGGCCTGGATGATAAATTAGCCAATGCCCGGCATTTTCCGGCGATAAACTGGCTCTTAAGCTATTCTTTGTATCATGAAAATTTAGAAGAGTTTTTAAAGAAGAATATTTCCGCAGATTTTATTGCTTTAAGAAAAGAAGCGATGCGTCTTTTAGAAGAGGAGTCTTCGCTTTTAGAAATCGCCCGGCTCGTAGGTATTGAATCCTTGTCTTTTTCTGACCGGCTGATTTTAGAGATAGCCAAATCCATACGCGAAGACTTCCTGCACCAAAATGCCTTTCACGAAATAGATACCTCTACCTCTTTGTTTAAGCAGTATCGGATGTTAAAGCTAATTTTGGAATTTTACGCTTTAGGTAAAGAAAAACTTAAAGAAGGCATGGATTTTGATAAGATTACCAAATTGGCTGTGCGGGAAAAAATCAGCCGCTTAAAATATATTGAGGAGACGAAATTAGAGGAATTCGACAACATCCACAAAGAGCTAAAGAATAGTTTATAACGGTAAAGGGTTAACGGTAAACGAAACACCGGTGTTTTAAAAATGAGGAGAAATGTTTAAAGAGTACCTTACTGTTTCATCAGTTGCCGGTCCACTCGTCGTGGTAGAGAAGACCGAAAATATAAAATACGCTGAGCTGGCAGAAGTAGAATTTTCTGACGGCTCAATCCGCCGCGGTAAAGTTTTAGAGGTCTCTCAGGATTCGGCCCTGGTGCAGATGTTTGAGGGGACCGCTGGTATGGATGTGTTGGGAACCCGGGTGCGCTTTTTAGGCAGGACCCAAGAGTTAGCGGTTTCACCGGATTTAGTGGGTAGAATCTTTGATGGCGCAGGCAGGCCGCGCGATAACGGCCCGCAAATCATTGCTGATAAGCGCCTGGATATTAACGGTAATCCCATCAATCCCAGTTCCCGCGCCTATCCTGCAGAATTTATCCAGACCGGTATTTCTAGTATTGATGGGATGAATCCCTTGGTGCGCGGACAGAAACTGCCTATATTTTCTGCTTCAGGATTACCACATGCCCGGCTGGCTGCCCAGATTGCCCGGCAGGCAAAAGTTTTAGGCAAAGAGGAGAGCTTCGCAGTTGTTTTTGGGGCAATGGGCATTACCTTTGAAGAGGCTGACTTTTTTATGCGCGATTTCCGCAACACCGGAGCCATTGAGCGCAGCACACTTTTTATAAACTTAGCCAATGACCCGGCGATTGAACGCATTTCTACGCCGCGTTTGAGCTTAACTTGCGCTGAATATTTGGCTTTTGATCTGGATATGCATGTTTTAGTGATTCTTATTGATATGACTTTTTATTGTGAATCCTTGCGGGAGGTTTCTGCAGCCAGAAAAGAGATTCCCGGCAGGCGGGGCTATCCGGGTTATCTTTATACTGACTTAGCTACGCTTTATGAACGCGCTGGCCGTATCAAAGATAAATCCGGTTCGATTACGCTTTTGCCGGTGCTCACTATGCCTGAGGATGATAAGACCCATCCTATTCCGGATTTAACCGGTTATATTACTGAAGGCCAGATAATCTTATCGCGCGAACTGCACCGTAAAGGCATATATCCGCCGATAGATGTGCTTCCCAGTTTATCACGGCTCAAAGATAAAGGTATCGGCCGCCAGAAAACCCGCGAAGACCACGCTGATGTTTTAAACCAGCTCTTTGCCTGTTATGCGCGGGGAAAGGAGGCAAGGGAATTAGCGGTGATTTTGGGTGAGGCAGCACTCTCAGATTTGGATAGGCTTTATCTAAAATTTGCCGATGAGTTTGAGGATAGATTTGTCCGGCAATCTGAATCAGAAGAGCGCTCAATAATAGAGACCTTAGATATTGGTTGGAGACTTTTAGCTCAGATACCGCAGCCTGAATTGAAACGTATCCGAGAAGAATATTTGCATAAATATTATCCAAAATGATTTTAAACGTAAATCCTAACAGAATGGAACTTTTGCGCCTGCGCCGCCGGCTTGCGCTTGCCCAGAGAGGCCATAAGCTCCTGCAGGATAAATTAGAAGAGCTAATGCGTAAGTTTATGAGCTTACTTAAAAACATTGATATAGCCAAAGAAAGTTTTTCCAGCCGCACCCAAAATATGCTTCGGGATTTACTCTATTGCCGCATCACCACTGCCAAGGATAATTTTATAGAGATGCTCTCCAAGATAGAGTCTAAAGTCGCTATTTCTGTTACTACGCAGCGCATTATGAATGTCAGGGTGCCTGAATTTAATATTGGGAATATTAAAATAGATAAGCAGTATGATTTTTTTACGACCAGCGCGCAAATGGATTTGGTGATAGCAGGAGCACAGGATTATATCCAATCTTTATTGCGGCTGGCAGGGTTATTAAAAAGCTTAGATATTTTATCTTATGAGATTGAGCGCACCCGTCGCAGGGTAAATGCCTTAGAATATATACTGATACCTTCAATCCAGGATACAATCAGATATATTACCCAGAAACTCAATGAGTTTGAGCGGGGAAATCTTGTGCGCCTGATGCGGGTAAAAGAAATTGTCAGAAGCCATTAGATTGACGGATATGGTTCTTTTGTCTATAATAGATGTAAGGGGCGGTTAGTTCAGTTGGTTAGAACGTCTGCTTTACACGCAGAAGGTCGGGGGTTCGAGTCCTCTACCGCCCACCAGAAATAAAAAATGACTAGACCCAATTCTTGTTCAAAGTATCATGATAACAGGCTGCAGAGAAACAAAGGCAATGTAAATGTTGATTTTTTTAAGACTTGGTCTTCGCCGATGGCTTATGTGTTAGGTTATTTTTGTGCTGATGGCTGTATGTTCGTAAATAGCGGAGGATCAAAATATATTTCTTTTGTTTCTATTGATAAAGAGCTATTGAGGAAAGTAAAAGTATCATTAAATTCGGTTCATAAAATTGTTCCCAAAAGACAAAGCCGTCCAAATTGCAGACCTACTTTTTGGCTTCAGATAGGCAGCAAAGAGATTTACGAGGATATACTGAAATTAGGAGTATCCCCGAATAAAGAATCTCGTTTGAAATTACCGTCTATACCCAAAATCTACTTTAGGGATTTTCTTCGAGGATATTTTGACGGAGATGGATGTGTAAGTTATGGGTACTATAGCAGAAGAAAAAGGAAATCAAAAGTTTTACTTATAACGGTTAAATTCGCCTCTTCTTCTGAAAATTTTCTTGCCGAGATCAAAGATAGACTTGCTCGTTTTGCGCTACTGCAGGGTGGATGTATCACCAGAGGAGACGGATGTAATTATCTCGTTTATTCAAAAAATGATAGCAGAAGAATTTTTGGCTATTTGTACGATAAAATAAGTGAAGACATTTATTTAAAAAGAAAGTATAATAGTTTTTCAAAAGTTTTTAATAATTAATCGGTTGGGGTCGTCGTCTAGCCTGGCAAGACCCGTGCCTGTCGAGCACGTGACCGCGGGTTCAAATCCCGTCGACCCCGCCAGATGAGACGCCCTACGGTTTTTGCGACTAAATCGTAGGGCTTTTTATATGTAACACATAGAGTTGTGTCTTTTAAGACGAGGTTCGAGCCGCAAATTTTCAAAAAATCTTTTTTGGGGCTTAAAATTTCCTGCCAAGCGACAGAACCTGCTTGATTACAAGTAGTTACAAATTGTTTTGCCGGTTCTAGCCACCCGCCGCTACTTTTCTCTATCTCCTGCAGTTTCTCCTCTAAATCCTTCTTATCGTTTAATAGTTTCGCTTTCCTCTTGGCATATTCTTCTTGAGTAATCTGCCGATCAATAAAGATATCCACCAATCTTTCTGTCTTCTCATTAAATTCCTTTAGCCTATTCTTAACCTCTTGAGATAGAGAAAAAGAGGCTTTGCTTTCCCCTTGGAATAATTCTTCTAGGCGGTTTATCATTTTGCCTTTTGTTTCTTCATCAATATAAATTTTCATAATTGCTTTATTCACTTGGGAAAGCAAAGCCTCTTCTCTAAGAAACTTTTTGCTGAGACAGGGACCTTTCTTTTTGGTGCAGTGATAGTAGATGTGGCCTTTTTTCTTTTCTGCGGTAATGCTGCAATCACAATACGGGCATTTTAGCAAACCTGTAAAGGCATATTTTACTTCTGCGGGTTTATGATTCTTATGGCGGTTATTTAAAACACCCTGCACGCTATCAAAAAGTTTCTTAGAGATTAGCGGCGGGTGGCTTGCCTCATGTAGCTCGCCTCTATATTTGAACACTCCATAATAAATAGAATTTCTTAACATCCTTGCAAGTTGTGCCTTACAGACAGGTTTGCCCCGACCTCCTATTAAACCCCATCTATTTACTTCCTGCGTCATTGACTCAAGCGTATAATTCTCGCTTGAGTAAAGCTCAAACATTTTTCTAATGAATGGCGCTTTTTCGGGATCGGGATAAATCGTGTGTAATTTGTAGTCGTTTAAATATCCGACAGGCGCAATGCCGGGCCATTCACCGCGCCTTAATTTTTCGCGCAAGCCACGCTTGACATTCTCAGAGAGGCTATCGATATAATATTTGCTTTGTCCAAAGGCAATGGAGAGCATAAACTTGCCTTGCGCTGAGTTATCGAAGCGGTAAGTAGGAAAGCGAAGATCAGCAATCTTACTAATATCCACTAAATAAATTATCCTTCCACCGTCTACGGAGTTACGGGCAAGCCTGTCTGGATGCCATGCCAAAATACCGTCTGCTACGCCAGCCTCAATTTGCTTAATCATAAAATTAAAGATTGTTCTGCCGGGCGCTTTAGCGGTTTTTGCTTCAACAAATTCCTCCAGTGCAAACAAATTTTCTTTTTTAGCGTATTCTCTCAGTTCGTTTATTTGGGATTCAATAGAGAGAATTTGCCGGTCTTCGTCATCAGTAGATTTTCTGGCGTAGATATAATATTTTGGCATGGCTGATACCTCCTGTGTTCTGGCGCTTGGCAAAGAAAGTTTTTGAGATCCGCGAAAAATCTCAAAAATTTACTTATCCCGCTTTGCGGAATAGGAAATTTTAAGCCCCAAAAAAGATTTTTTGAAAATTTGCGGCTCGAACCTCGTCTTAAAAGACACAACTCTATGTGTTACATATAAAAAGCCCTACGATTTAGTCGCAAAAACCGTAGGGCGTCTCATCTGGCGGTGCTCATGCGACAAAATCAGAATCTATTTTAAGTCTTCTATGATGATTTAATGGTACCGCGCGCGGAGCGCGCTCCCGTATCTCCCGCTTCACCGTTCGGCCTGCGTGGGCGCAGGCCTC
>Ga0315279_10000305_pt1 | contig 102708 bp, 111 predicted proteins | sample YL17G06_20_MG_FD_203694 | JGI IMG/M metagenome (GOLD analysis project Ga0315279, IMG submission 203694) | Sediment microbial communities from Yellowstone Lake, YNP, Wyoming, USA - YL17G06_20 | ecosystem: Environmental > Aquatic > Freshwater > Lake > Sediment | place: USA: Wyoming | collected... | reverse complement strand
GCTTGGCGTAAGAACCATTACCTTGCATCCTAACAATGTCAATAAAGATGAAGGTGTGCAGGAAAAAGCGCTTAAGAATTTAGAATATTTTACCGGCTTGTATAATGGCGAAATAGTTTTTTGCATTGAAACCTTTGAGGGTAAAAGAAGAGTGTTTACTCTCGATGAGACGGTCAGTTTCAATTTACCGATGACCCTCGATACTTCGCACATCAGGGATAATGAAAAGATATGGAGATTACTCAAGGGTTGCAAACAAAGTATTAAAAATGTTCATCTTTCAGCCAAAGAACGTAGTAGACAGCATTTGCCAATAGACAGTTTTTGCAAAGAGGTGGTGAGCTATCTGATCGAAAATAAATGGGAAGGGAATGTGATATTGGAGTATTTATTCGAATTCCATGGCCAAATGTTAACCGATTTAGAATCACTTAAAAGCAATACAGAAGAAGATTAATATGAAGCAGAAAACAATAAAATTCGGCAGGATAAAAATTAAATTATTTCAATCGCCGAAATTCTCAATGATGCAGCTTAATTTTGGACGATATAAGAAAGGCAGAAAAATTGATACGTGGACACTATATGATGCTATATCTGAAAAACATAAGCCAATGCATGATGAAATCTGGCTCGATATACAGAATAAAAAAGCAGTTGGTATGAGTATTACGTTAGATAAGACACGATAATCGTAGTGGCCACATCTTATAAAATGGATAAATCCAGCCAGATCAAATTTATCAAAGCAAAAATAGCGTTATTAGATGAAGAAAAAAGACAACTTATTAAGAACTTAGGGAATATTGAAAAAGAACCGAGTTATGTTTCAAATACTGTAGCTATTCTTCCGTCTAAACCAGCCAAATCTATCCCTTACGAAGAAAATATTAGTCAACTTTCTCTTGAGCAACGAATAAAACTGTTTCGTAATATATTTCGTGGTCGCGAAGATGTTTATGCGCGCCTCTGGATAAGTAAGAAAACAGGCAAAAGCGGGTATAGTCCTGTATGTAAAAATGAATGGGCGAAAGGAATTTGTAATAAATTGATTGTTAAATGTTCCGAGTGTCCTAATAGAGAGTTTTCTCCATTAATTGATGATGTTATTCGTAAACATTTGGAAGGTGGATGTATTGTTGGAATCTATCCATTGTTGCCAGATGAAACTTGTTATTTCCTGGCTGTTGATTTTGATAAGGAAGGATGGCGTGATAATGTTTTAGCTTTTAAGGAAACTTGTCTACAGCAAGGCATACCCATAGCGATAGAACGTTCACGCTCTGGTAATGGCGCACATGCTTGGATATTCTTTGAAGAAAATATTCCAGTGATGTTAGCAAGAAGGATGGGTAGTTTCTTAATCACAGAAACTATGTCTAAGCGGTATCAGCTCGATATGAAAAGTTATGATAGGTTATTTCCTAACCAAGATACGTTGCCAAAAGGCGGCTTTGGGAATTTGATAGCGTTACCTTTCCAAAAAGAAGCCGTGATAAGAGGTAATAGTATTTTTATAGATGAAGATTGTAATGCTTATACTGACCAATGGCAATTTGTGTCCAGCATAAAAAAGATGTCGTTATCAGAAGTTGAGAGAATTTCAGAAGAAGCTTCTAGGAATGGACAGATTATAGGGGTTAGAATGAGTCCAGTTGACGAAAATGATCCGCCATGGATGAAATTACCTTCAGGAAAAACTCGATATAAGCCCCTCATAAATAATCTGCCTGAAGAAGTCGAATTAGTCGTTGCCAACAGGATATATCTTAAAGTTAACGATTTGCCTTCTGTACTTCTGAATCAAATCAAGCGGTTAGCTGCTTTTCAAAATCCAGAATTTTATCGAAGGCAAAATATGAGATTATCAACGTCTTTAACTCCAAGGGTAATATGTTGTTCTGAGATTTTAGATGACTATATTTCTTTGCCAAGGGGCTGCATGGATGACTTACATTATTTATTAAATGAGTATGGCGTGAAGGTTGCTATAAGAGACGAGCGAACATCCGGCAAGAAAACTAAATTTAAATTCCACGGGGTATTAAATAAAGAACAAAAAATAGCTGCCAAAAAAATACTAAGTAATGAAGTAGGAGTTTTGATTGCTCCGCCAGGGACAGGCAAAACAGTGATTGGTATATATATAATGACCAAGAGAAAAACAAATACATTGATTTTAACGCATCGTAAACCTCTTATTGAACAATGGCGCACGCAGCTAGCCACATTTCTTAATATTGATTCAAAAGACATCGGACAAATAGGTGGCGGGAAAAATAATCCAAATGGAATTTTAGATATCGCCATGCTGCAGAGCATGGAAAGAAAAGGCGCAGTTGATGATAGGATTGCCAATTACGGTTTTATTATTGTAGATGAATGCCATCATATTTCTGCTGTTTCTTTTGAAAGGGTTTTGATGCAGGCAAAAGCAAAATATGTATTAGGTCTTACAGCTACTCCTTATCGTCGAGATGGACACCAACCGATTATTCATATGCAATGTGGCCCAATTTCTTATCGTATAAAAGAAAAAGACGTTAATCAACAAATCACTAATTTTATATTAATTCCTAGAATGACAGAATTTGCTTGTGAGTGGTCAGAGGATTCAAATATCTATGATATTTGGCCAAAGTTGATAAATGATGAGTCCAGAAATCAACTAATTGTCGATGATATAATAAAAGCAGTACAAGCAGGGAGATTTCCAATCATTCTTACTGAGCGAAGGGAACACCTTGAGACCTTAGACAACGAGCTTCGAGAGGTAATTGAACACTTAGTCGTTTTATATGGTGGCATAAGAACAAAAAAACGCAAAGAAATATTGAAAGAATTATCCCAATGTTCTGATGATAATAAGAAGGCTATTTTAGCCACAGGTGCCTATATTGGCGAAGGGTTTGATGAGCCAAGATTAGACACGCTATTTATCACAATGCCTATTTCATTTAAGGGGAGAATAGTTCAATATGCTGGTCGACTTCACCGCAAACATAAGAGTAAAAATGATGTGCAAATTTATGATTATGTGGACGAAAAAGTACCTGTCTTACGGAGAATGTATCAAAGGAGGTTAAAGACTTATAAATCTATGGGGTATGTGAATGCAGGTAGGTAATTTACTCTCCGAGTATAATTTATGCTCAAAAGCGTAAATTACGAAAGGAGCTAAAAGTCAAGGAAAGCATCTTGGTTGTCTGAAAAGCTCGAATTCGGTCCCTGCGCAATAAAACAAATAAAGAGAGAACGTTAGCCATCTTTGATAAAGAGGTAAAGAGGAATAAAGAGGAATAAAGAGGAATAAAGAGGTTGACAAAAAGATAGAATTAGATAAAATAGAAATCAAAACAAGCGAGAAAAAATAGTCCCCAATTTTTGCTTAAAATAGTTCCCAATTTGAAAAAGATAAATTTTATACGACCATAATTGGGCGGTAAGATTTGGTCTGCAAGAGTACCTATTTTACCATGTCAACCAGAACAGTTTGGTACGATAATGAGTGGCTTATTCCTGCCGGGTTGTGGATTTAGCCGAATACATAGTCAAAAAGGGTCTTTAAAAACAGGCTAAAAATCTCAAATAGTTCACAGAGAAAAACTTTTGGCCTAATCCAATGAAATATCCAACCGTTTTTCATTTAATCTCAAGTATAATTGATGAAGCAAAGGCATGTTGTGTTTTAATTGGAGGATTCGCGGTTAATTATTATAAGGTAACACGTCAAACCGCAGATATAGATTTCTTAATTACTAAAGGTGACTTTGAAAGAATATCAGGTTTATTAGAAAAAGAGGGTTTTATTCAGGATCATACTCAAGATGTATTTGCCAGGCTAAAATGTAACAGAGTAAATCTGATGGATATTGATTTTATGTTTGTAGATAAAGAGACAATAGATAAGATTATTAAGCAAGGAAAGCAGGTTACTATCGCAGGACAAAAATTTATTGTCCCAAGCCTCAATCATTTGATTGCCCTTAAGTTACACGCTATAAAGTACAATCCCAAGATTCGCGAGTATAAAGATTTCCTTGATATTATTGAGTTGATTAGAGTCAATAAAGTAAAGGTTAAGAGCAGCGAATTTAAGCAGATTTGTCTAACATATGGCACAGAGGAACTTTACAATAAAATATTAGATAGAATTTAAATCCTTAAGAATGAAAAGGCTAAATTTACCAGTTATTAAAGGAAAGACACCGTCTCCTCGAAGTTTATCGATGGATGATTATGTGAAATTTATCGATTTAAATTTAAGATATACCTTAGATAGAAAAAATATTAGAAAATATAAAAGTTTATTAGCAGTAAATGTTCCTTTTTCGCTAAAATAGTTCACACTTTTTGCTTAAAATAGTTCACAAAGATAAAATCTTATCCTGCTTAATCTTGGTATAGAAGGGCAACAAAAAAAGTTGCCCTTTTTTATGGTAAAGGAAAGTATAAAACACTTTCCTATACCACTGCGAAAATCGCTTAAGGTTGTCGCCAAAGGCGATTTTCTTGTTTATAATCATGAATTACCTTAACTTTCGGTTGACCGTTGCCTGCCTGCCGGCAGGCAGGGTTACGGTGGCTCGGGATGGTGTAGTGAACCCCGATGCTTGACATTACATGGGGGTTTATTTTTTCTGCTTGACAATAATGTTCACTTATTGTATATTGTTCATTGTTTAGTGAACATTATAAGGAGATGGCTATTATGCAACGAAAACAGAAAATGAAGAATGTTTTTTCCGATAAAGCTACAGTCATACCAAGAAAAATGTTACAAGATCCAAAAAAAGAATGGGTAGTGCGGGATTTTACTGGTCCCGGCGGGGTAAGCTTAGGCATGGCCCAGAACGTGCTTGAGGCAATGGCAAAAAAAGGATATGTAGAAAGAGTCAAAAAAGGCCCTGATAGCTACACTATTCTTACTAATAAAGATATGCTCCTTGCTGATTGGCTAAAAGAGTATCAGTTTGAACTAAACACAGTTGATTCTTACTATAGCCCGGATAAAGAAATCCTAAATAAGATTAAAGATTTCTTAAAAGAAGAACAGTATGCGCTAACGCTACATACCGGCGCTAATCTTATCACTTCTTTTGTGAAGATAGAGGAGATATTTCTTTATCTTAAACTTACAGACTGGGATAAGGAGATTTTTGATTTAAGGCAGAGATTGGAACTAAAAGAGCTTATGAGGGGAGGCAATTTTCATATAATCCGACCGCATTATAAAACCAGCGTATTTTTTAACAGGCAAAAAATAAAGGGTTTTGCGGTAGTTTCTAGCCTTCAGCTTTATCTTGATCTCTATAACTTCCAGCCGCGCGGCAGAGAGCACGCTGAATATTTAAAGAAAATTTTAGAGGAAAGAGGAAAACGACTTGAGTAAAGCAGAAACGATATTCTTTCAAGTTTTATCAGATATTAAAGGTTATTTGGATAATCTTACTCTAGTAGGGGGATGGGTTCCTTATGTTTATGCTAAATATTTATGGAAGAATGTCGCAAAAATGCCTCTGACAACTTCCGATATAGATTTGGGCATAGGCAAACTAACTAATAAACTTCCTTCTAAAACAATATATGAAAAGCTCTTTTTGAAATATGGAGAGCACCATATTAGTATGGATAGAATATTTCCTGTCGTATTTCACTTGGAGAATGTAGAGATCCACTTTATTTCTACAGAAGGTATGCCCAAAAATATTTTAGAAAAGTTTGTAGGAAGGCAAGTCGAGGTAAGTAAAGTTGAACACTTTGAAGTTCTGTTAAATAACCGGATAACAGTAAATATTGTTGATGGTAAATCTAATAAGTATAAACTTTATGTTCCTGCACCCCCTCCTTATATTTACCATAAAGGATTAACATTTGTAAATAGAGATTACAATGATGCTAAAGCAAAAGATCTTCATTATATCTATTACATTTTAAGATTTTGCCCAAACTCAGATGAGATACTATCGGAACTCAAAAAGTTTAAAAGGGACAAAGACTTTGCAAAATTTATGATTAATATTAATAGATACTTTGAAAGAATTTCGAGCCAGGGTTGCCTTATGGTAGAGAAAGAAAACGGTCCGGATGAGTATATTGATGATTTAAGACAGGATATATTTGATAGATTTAAGAGGTTACAAGAATTGCTTAAAAAATAATAAAGAAGAATCATGGAAATCTTACCTAAGAGACTTAGAAGGAAAATTTTGAAAACTTGTCAAGAAACTGAACGATGATTAATTTCGGAATTAGACAATCATTTGATGGAATCGGACAGATAGAAGAGAGATTTTCTAATCTAAAGGCTCCCGTGGAAATAGCCTTGCCTTATTATTGGGATATTTATGAACCGATTAGAGTGCATTTAAAGGCAATAGCGCAAAAGTTGAAGAGTTTCAATGCAGATGTTTTGAGCATACATGCCGTTCAGGCTCCCATTACTAATGAGAAATTTAAGATATGGGGAAAAGAAATAGCTGATTTTGCAAGGATGCTCGGAGTAAAGATTATAACTCTTCATCCCAATAACATAGATAAAACCCAGGCCATACAGAAAGAAGCACTTGAAAACTTAGAGTATTTTAGTGCTTTATATAAAAAGGAAGTTATTTTTAGCATTGAGACTTTTTCTGGAAAGAGAAGAGTATTTACTCCTGAAGAGATAGTTAAATTTAATTTACCCATGACCCTTGATATTGCGCATATAAATGATAATGAAAAGATATGGAGTTTGCTTAAAGATTACAAAGAGAATATATTAAATATACATCTTTCTGCCAAAGAAGATAGCTCCCACCATTTACCTATTGATAATTTTTGCAAGGAAGTAGTTGATTATCTTGTTGAAAGCAAATGGAGTGGGAATGTAATATTGGAGTACTTACCTGAATTCCACACTCAAATATTAAAGGATTTGGAGTCCCTTTTTAATGAGTACAAATTATAGTAGTATAAAATTTTATACGGCTACCAAAAATTGTCATAACAATTTAGTAACTTTTGTTAAAGATTAAGCCATGAAAAACAGCTTCGCCGCTAATCCTGACAATCAACTCTTTCTAAAAGCCCCCCGCGCAAAAGCGCCAATACCCGTTAACGGCAGTTTTGCCATTAAAGATAATCAGTTGATTTATTACATCAATGAGCCGGCTTGCTGGCGCAGAGAATACGATTTGCCGACGAAGATTAGTTTTACCGGCAGATGGAAACTGAATTCCAATTACGACCTGGAGTTAATTTTAACGGAGTCCAAGACTCAATACGCAGGCGACCGGCTTATTATTAACGGAAAGATAATCTCTGTCGAAAACAATTGCCTGGTTTTTGAGGCGATTACCAGAAAACTATCCACCCGCGGGCAGGATGAGCCGGGCCTGTACAGCTTTGAGTTGCTCAAACTTTTAGGAACCTGGCAGGCAAATGAGTATAATCAGCTTACCTTTGCCGTCAAAAAAGATGTTAACCCCGATATCCTTACCCTCCAAGGCGCCTGGGAGATAAACCAGAATCAAAAGATTACCTATGCCTGCCAGAGGTTAGACACAAGGACGAGGTCCAGGATTTCTAATACCCTGGAATTTGAAGGTTTTTGGGAAATAGGCGGGTCAGATAGGTTAAGATATATACTTTCCGCTAGCACAGGTTCTTGTTTTGATTTCCGGATGCAGTTAGAAAGTAAAAATCTCTATCCTGCCCGGGGAGTAATAAAATACCGCATCGGAATAGGCGTAGGCACGAGGAATAGGCCCCGGGAGAAGATAATTTCTCTTTTTGGAACCTGGAAATTCAGCCGCGCCCTCGGCCTTTTGTTTGAGATGGATTACGGAGAAGGTGGGTTGCGCGCATTAGAGTTTGGCGCCGAAGCGGCATTAAGCTCAAAGGATAAATTTACCTTCCGTTTAAAAGACCAGCGGAACCAGCCGCTCGGCTTAAACGTTACTTTTACCCATAGGTTTCTTAAACACCATGATGCTGAAGCATTTATAAGATTGGAAAAGCTTCTGGGAAAAGAGGGTAGGGCTGAAGTGGGAGTGCGGGTTCCTTTTTAACTTTTTTTCATGGTGCTATGATTCTATGATTCTATGAGATGGAAGAGTAATAACGGTCGCTGTTCCTATTTACTAATAGCCCTTGTGATGTTAGGAATAACTGCAAGGGCTTATCCCGCCACTAATGCTTTGGCGGGCAAGTGTTATGAGGCAGAAGTAACGGATATCAGCGGGACTAAATACTTTCCCGCCGTAAGAGAAGCCCTGTCAAAAGCAGAGAAGTCAATAAACCTCGTAATGTTCGTCATTGAATTATCCCCATACAAAGAAGATTTAAAAGCTGATCAGCTGATCAATGCCCTGATAGATGCAAAGCAAAGAGGGGTGGATGTGGAAGTTATTCTGGACCAAAATGTGGATTTTGTGCAGATGCACCCCGCCGTATCGGATCGGCGGGTGCCCCACCTTCTGTGGGGGGAAGCCAAGATTAAAAGCATCAGGGCTTACAAGCGCCTGAAAGAAGCAGGAATAAAGGTGTATTATGATGAGCCGGTAAGATATACTCATGCCAAAACGATTATTATAGACAAGAATATAGCCATATTAGGAAGCACAAATTGGACTGAGTCTTCATTTAATAAAAGTAATGAAGTAAATGTTTTGATCAAGTCAAAAGGTTTAGCAGGGGAGATCCTGGGTTATATTAAGACGATAAAAATAGACGAGAATATAGAGAAATACCTTGATTTTATCGGCCCTTCAACGCCTATTAGCTGGGAGTTTATGGAGAATCCGGCTCTTGCGCCTCAAATGGTGAAAGCCAGGGATGAGCGGGCCTTCGATATTTATTTGTACCTGCTTAAAGTATTCAATGGCAGCCCCGGAGCTAAATTGACGCTATCCTACGAAGCATTAGCCAAATATCTTGGAATTTATGAAGGCTGGATCAATTCAGATTATAGAAGGCAAATTACAAAAGTGCTTAAGAAATTGGAGCAGAAATATAAACTGATAAAGTTTGAGACGGGTTATGGTAAAGAGGCAACCATAACGCTGATTGATTACGAGTCAGCCCGTAGCGAGGGTGAGGATTGTTTTAGGCTCCCTAATGATTATTTTAATTTCGGCTGGAACAGGTTTTTATCCTTCAGGGCTAAATTCTGTTATTTTATAAATTTAGCCAACTCTGATATAAGCGACACAAAGCCATTTTGGTCAAAAAGCGTTGCCAGAATAATTAAGCAATTCGGCGGAGTGGACCAGGATATTATAACTAAGGGAATGGGGGAATTAAGAAGGAAGAGGTTGATAGAAGTAAAATATGACACCTTAACCGGTAAGCCTTATGATGAAAGATTGCCAAAGATGTATAAAATCCTAAGGCCCTATGATCCAAAAGAGCTGGAATTGAAACTAAAGGGGGTAGAAGAGAAATACGGTAAAGCGGCATACACAAAAGCAAGAAAATACGCAGAGATTGTTTTTGAAGAGAATAATCCCGAAGTAATCGCAGATATAATCCTAAAGACAAGAGAATACGGGGAAGAAAAAGTAAAGAAGGCCTTTGTTATAATCGCCTGGAAGAATATAGATAATCCCAAGAGGACATATAGTTATGTGGTGGGGATAATTGAGAGGATGCAATAAGCATAATATACCTTGTATTATAGCCAATATTGTTACACTATATCCCTGTATATTAGCCACTAAAGGTGATAGGCACAAAAGGCGTGCTATCAAGTAAACAAATATTTTAAAAATTCTTACTTTCGTCCTTGACGATTTCCTTACTTTATGGTATATTTGTTACAGGAGGTGAACAAAGATGACAATTACAATGACAGCAAAGAATCAAATAACCATACCTAAGAAGATCACAAATGCTTTGGGCTTAGGGAAGGGGTCTATGTTCGAGGTAGAGGTCTCTAGAGGTGGAATAGAGCTTATTCCTTTGGAGACAAAAGAAAGACAGTTCACAGATGAGGAATACGTGAAATTAGAGACCCTTGCAGCCAAAGAAAAGGGGAAAGAAAAGCATGTAACAAAAAGGTTCATCGATAATTTAAAAAAAGGGAAAATCTAATCAATGCCTTTACATCTTTATTACAGGCCTTCTTTTAAAAGAAGCCTCAAGCGTTTAGGGTATGAGCAAAAGAAAATAGTAGGACTGATACTTGAATCTTTAGCTGTTTATTATTCTAGTGAGTGCGATCTTTTAGAAGCACAAAAGATAACCCCGCGATTTTTTTATAAACAGCTGAGAAAGCCCTATTATGAAGCCGGCATTGAAGGAAACATCCGTGTAGTTATAAGGCAAGAAGGCGAGCATTGTATTGCAGCATTAGCCGGCAATCATGACCAGATAAGACAATTTCTGGCCAGTGTGTAAGTTTTAGAAGATAATAGAAACCACCTCTCCCTCACTAACCTACCTTGAAAACTCCTCTTAACATATCATCTATGATTCTTAAGCCGAAGAATACCCTGCAAAAACGTTTTATCGCCGCTGAATCTTACGCCCTCGTTATTGAAACTATCCAAACCGAATCCAAAACCCGAAAGCCTTGGTGAAATCGCTGCAGGCTTCATATGTATGTTGCCCATGATTCTATGAGAACAGGAAAATGTTTAACAAAAGGGGTTATGGGGTAAAATTATTACTGTAATAGTCAATAATTGTAAATTCTGACGAATAGAGGTGAATATAATGGATAAAAATGAAGTTTTTAACGGCAATACGGTGAGGTTGGATCCCTCTTTGGAAGTGGCTTCTGGTTGAGGAAAACCTGCCTGTGGCTTTGGCTATGGCTTTGGCCATAGGAAGCCAAACCATGGTCTTGTGACTTATCGGAGGCCAAACCACGGCCTTCCTGCCTGTCGGGTAGATTCAAGCTGATGCGATTGCTTCGTCCAGCAACAGGCTGGGACTAAAGTAAGTAAAGGCTGTTATTAATGTTGTTATTTATGTTTGACAAATAACATAAATATGTTATTCTCGTATTACCTTCCGTTTAAAAGGTCAGCGAAACCAGCCGCTCGGCTTAAACGTTACCTTTACCCATAAATTTCTTAAACGCCATGATGCTGAAGCATTTATAAGATTGGAAAAGCTTCTGGGAAAAGAGGGCAGGGCTGAAGTGGGAGTGCGGGTTCCTTTTTAACTTTTTTTCATGGTGTAGGAAAGTATAAAACACTTTCCTAACCACTGAAAATCTCATAGAGTTATTGCCAAAGGCGATTTTCTTGAGGACAGCAATATGTTTAAACGTAAGATATATGGCTGGTTACCGGACATCCCCGATCAACGCGACTTTCTCTACAGTGCGATTAAGCCCAAAATCAGAATACCCGCTGAGGTTGACCTGCGCCGGTATTGTTCTTTAGTGGAACGGCAAGGCAGCCTCGGTAGCTGCACAGCTTGCGCCCTTGTCGGCAACCTCGAATTTCTGGATAACCGGCCGGATGCAGCCTATGTTGATGTGAGCAGGTTGTTTATTTATTACAATGAGCGGCTCTTGCGCGGCAATGAAGATTATGATGCCGGCGCCTCTTTGCGCGACGGCATAAAAACCCTGAAAAAGACAGGTTATTGCTGGGAGAAAACTTGGCCTTATGATATTGAGCGTTTTGCGCAAAAGCCCCCTCAGCGCTGCTATAACGAAGCCGGAAAACACCGCATTGCCTCATACCACCGTATTCATACCTTAGCGGAAATGAACGCTTGCCTTGCCGAAGGCTATCCCTTTGTTTTCGGTTTTGCGGTTTACGAAAGTTTCCAATCCAAAAAAGTAGAACGCACTGGCATTGTCAATATGCCGAAAAAGAACGAGCGGGTTATTGGCGGCCACGCGGTCACGGCAGTCGGTTACAATCAGAAAGAGGGGCGTTTCTTAATCCGTAATTCCTGGGGTTTAAAGTGGGGTCAGGCCGGCTACTTCACCATGCCGTTTGCCTATTTGCAAACTCAGGCCTCCGACTTCTGGACAATACGCAAGTAAGGTTATTAAAGTAGATGTCCCGATAACGAATGGGCTTGTTCCTGCCGGGTAGTAGACCTTGCCGAATATATAGTCAAAAGGGGCTATAAAAATAGCTATTACTATACTTATTATATTATTATTAATTTCTCTTATCTTAACTTTTTCCCGAGGCACATGGGTTAGTCTCTCAGTAGGACTGATATTTATGAGTATATTTTTAAATATAAAAAAACGGTTATATTTAATTGGGATATTTATTGCCATTGTTTTCTTATCTTCTTTTATGGTTAATCCAATGGCTACTTCCCAACGGATAAACCTCTGGAAAGGGGCATTGATGATTATTAAAGATTTCCCAATTTTTGGGACCGGTTTAAACACCTACACTATTGTTGCGCCAAAATACGCACTTACGGCTGAAACTGGAATCTATGCCTATAACAGGAATTGTAGGATTGGTTTGTTTTTTGTGGATTGTATTAGAATTATTTAAATCAGGAATACGGGCCTTGAAGAGATATAAAGACCCATTGCTTTTGGGATTATTAGCAGGGCTTTTAGCTTTTTTGACGCATAGTTTTTTTGATACCCACCTTTATGCCTTACAGTTAACAGCGTTATTCTGGTTTATGGTAGGCCTTATGGTAGGAGTGATAAAAATTATTCGCCTTGAGCCAGGAATAATAAGAGATTAGATTAGTAGCCAGCTAAAAGTTATGTTAGACGAATAAAGTGGGAAAGAAATAGGGGGGGGGTGGCTGAAAAAGCCGTTTTTTTTGTTAAATTATGAGTATTCTTTTTAATTTAACCATTCTGGTTGTGGGTTTAAGCGGTATAGTAGCGCAGGTTTTGCTTTTACGCGAATTACTGGTAAGTTTCTATGGCAACGAGTTAACCATAGGGATAATCCTGGCTAACTGGGTATTACTTGAGGCATTGGGTGTTTTTCTTATAGGTAAAATTATTGACCGCATAAAAAATAAAATAAACCCCGTTAGAAACACCATGCAAAAAAGTTCTAATGCAATAGTTTCTAACGGGGTAAATGTCTTTATCTGGCTACAGCTAATATTTTCTTTTATGCTTCCCATATCCATTTATTTATGCCGCACATTTAAATATATATTAGGGATCCCCTATGGAGAGGCGATGGGGTTATTTACAATATTTTTGTCCTCCTTCTTTATAATTTTACCTTTGAGTTTTTGTCACGGTTCTCTGTTTAGTGCGAGTTGTAAACTTTATCCAATATATTTTAAAGACTCAACTAGCTCCATTGGCAAGGTCTACGCGTGGGAAACTATAGGTACACTTTTTGGTGGAATAATCTTGACATATCTTCTTCTGCCCTATTTAGATTCTTTTCAAATAGCTTTTAGCATATCCTTTATTAATCTCGCTATTAGTTTAGTTCTGCTTAAAGATTTTCCGAAGGCAAAATTGAAATATATTGTCTTGGCCAGCATTATTTTATTTACTTATTTATCTTTAAGCGGCAATTTAAACAAAATCCAGCGTATCTCTCTAAATAAACAATGGCAGGGCCGAAAGCTTTTAGATTATCGCAATTCTATCTACGGCAATATTGCCGTAACTAAAGAAAAAGAGCAATATACATTTTTCTATAATGGCATACCTATAATTACAACGCCGTATCCTGATAGGCAATTTGTGGAAGAATTTGGACACCTGCCTTTGTTATTTCATCAAGCGCCAAAAGATATCTTCGTTATCAGTGCAGGTGCAGGTGGCCTGATAAACGAAATTTTGAAACATCCTATAGAGAAACTTGACTACGTGGAACTCGATCCATTAATTATAGAGATGCTCAAAAAATATCCTACTGCACTAAGTGAAGCTGAACTTAAAGAAAGAAGAGTAAATATTATAAACTTAGACGGCAGATTTTACTTAAGAACTAACCCGAAGCTTTATGACATAATTTTAATTGGTATGTCTAATCAATCTGATTTATCAACTAACCGCTTTTTTACGCAAGAATTTTTCTCTTTAGTTAAAAAAAGATTAAATTCCGATGGTATTTTGTCATTATGGCTTCCTGGCTCTCTGACATATATTAGCCAGGAGTTGAGGGATATTAATTTTTCTATAATAAATAGCCTTAAAAGTGTTTATAACTACGTGCGCATTATACCGGGTGATTATAATATTTTTCTGGCATCTAGTTCAGAGAATATTATGGAGGTTGATTCTAAACTAATTTCACAGAGGATAAGACAGCAGAACATCAAAACCGAAATTCTTATTCCAGATTATCTTGACTATAGATTAAATAAGAGGTGGCTAAATTGGTTTATGCAGTCTTGGCGCGGAGCAACAACTCAAGTTAATCGCGATCTTAAGCCAATCACTGTTTTTCGAACCCTTATTTTTTGGAACAAGAAATTTTCTCCAAATTTTGCCAAAATACTAGAATATTTTCAAGGCTTAAATTTAAAGTTGATAACTATTTTTATAATTTTAATAACCCCTTTTCTTCTTTTTATATTCCGTTATTTTCGTAAAATGAAATTAGTCGTTGCTTACAGTATCTTTTCCACTGGTTTTTTTGGTATGCTTACCAGTCTTATTTTAATGTTCGGTTTTCAGGTTTTTTATGGATATTTATATTATAGAATAGCTGTACTAATCAGTATTTTTATGGCAGGGATAGCTTTAGGAAGTATTTTTATGACAAAAAATATTCCTAAGATTAAAAAAGAACTAGATCTATTTGTAGTTTTAGAGGTTTTTGTAATTGTATTTTCTTATATTATGGCATTAGTGATAACTCAGTTTGTTGTGCCATTACAATATGTATCTTCGATTTTTATTCTACTATTTTTTGTCTCCGGTATTTTAATCGGTTTAGAATTTCCTTTAGCCAGTAAAATTTATTTAGGTAGGCAAGGACATATAGGTGAAACTGCAGGTGTGCTCTATGGTGCTGATCTTTTGGGCGGCTGGCTTGCCGGCATACTTGGGGGCATTATTTTATTACCTATTTTAGGACTTTTTAATAGCTGTATAGTTATTGTTTTACTCAAATTAAGCAGCCTGTTGTTATTAGTAATTTTCTTGAGAGATCTCAGGGTAGGCAGGGTTTAAACCCTGCCTACTTGTTGTGGATAACTTTTTTTGAAAAGGTTGACAAAGGTAATTATTTGATATATATTATGTATTCTTAAAATAAAAAGATGTAATATGAACAAAATGACATTAAAAGATATTGACTTAAATAATAAAGCGGTATTGGTAAGGGCGGATTTTAATGTGCCGCAAGATGCAAATTTAAATATTACCGATGATACGCGCATCCGGGCAACATTACCTACGATAAGATATTTATTAGAGAATGGCGCTAAGAAAATAATTCTGATGAGTCATTTGGGTAGGCCTGAGGGCAAGGTGGTTGAGAAATACAGCCTTAGACCCGTGGCTGTAAGATTGCAGGAGTTATTAGGGGAGCCGGTAAAGTTCTTCAATGATTGTGTAGGAGATAATATTAAAGGAGAGATTGAAGTAGCCAAAGAAAAGACAATCCTTTTAGAGAATTTAAGATTTCATGCCGAAGAAGAGGCAAATGACGCCAATTTTGCCAAGGAATTGGCTTCCTTGGCAGAGATTTATGTTAATGATGCCTTTGGCACTGCGCATCGCGCGCACGCCTCAACAGAGGCAGTTGCGCATTATCTAAAAGCTGCCGCAGGCTTTCTTTTAGAAAAAGAGATTGAATATTTAGGTAATGCAGTGCAAAGTCCTAAAAGGCCTTTTATGGTTATTTTAGGAGGGGCTAAGGTTTCGGATAAAATAGGCGTGATTGAGAATTTACTTCCTAAATGCGATGCGATTCTCATTGGCGGAGGAATGGCTTATACATTTTTAAAGGCGCAAGGTAAGACAATTGGCAACTCCAAATTAGAAAAGGATAAACTGGATTTAGCCAAATCTATTTTAGAAAAAGCTAAACAACTAAAAAAAGAGATTGCTTTGCCTATTGATAACGTGGTAGTTGATAATATCGATGCAAATGCTAAAACTGAAGTTGTAGGCGAAGATATACCCGATGGAAAAATCGCTGTGGATATTGGCCCAAAGACAGTTAAACTATTTGAAGATAAATTAAAAAATGCAAAGACTATTGTCTGGAACGGGCCTTTGGGAATTTTTGAGATGGATGCCTTTAGTAAAGGGACCAAGGAAATAGCAAAATTTATCTCCGGCCTTGGAGCCACGACGATAATCGGCGGCGGAGACACTGCCGCAGCAATAGCAAAATTCGGATTGGAAGATAAAATGACCCATATCTCAACGGGCGGAGGAGCAAGTTTAGAATTCTTAGAAGGAAAAACCTTGCCTGGAATTGCCGCACTCTCAGAAAAATAAGATGAGAAAGACGATTATTGCGGGAAATTGGAAGATGTATAAGAATGTTACTGAAGCCATAGAACTGGCTAATGGGCTAAACAGAGAACTTTATGAGTTGGATTATGAATTAATTGATGTGGTTTTGTGTCCTCCTTATACAGCGTTAAGCGAAGTTTCTGAAGTAATTGCGGATTCAGGTATCCAGTTAGGCGCTCAGGATTGCCACTGGCAGGAGGAGGGCGCTTTTACCGGAGAGGTATCTTGTAAGATGCTCGAAGATATAGGTTGCAAATTTGTAATTATCGGCCATTCTGAACGCCGGCAATTTTTCGGGGAAACTAATGATACGGTGAATAAAAAAATAAAAGTGGCTTTAAAGGCCGGGCTTACCCCTATTGTTTGTGTAGGTGAGACCTTAGGTGAAAGAGAAAAAGGTAAGACCTTTGAGGTATTAGATGACCATATAAAGAATGGGTTAAATGATTTAAATGTTCAAGACGCATTAAGGATTGTGATTGCTTATGAGCCGGTTTGGGCAATTGGCACAGGAAAGACCGCTACGCCAGAGCAGGCCCAAGAAGCACAAAAATATATTCGCGATTTATTAGTAAAGTTGTATAATAAAGATATAGCGGAAAACATCAGAATCCAGTATGGCGGCAGTGTCAAACCTGAAAATATAGCAGAACTAATGAAACAGCCGGATGTGGATGGAGCTTTGGTGGGCGGAGCAAGTTTGGAATTAGCTACTTTTAGTCAAATCGTAAAAAAGGCTTTTGGGGTGAAAAAATGATGTTTTTTATAATTTTAATTCATACATTTGTCTGTGCCGCGTTAATCACTATGGTTTTGATTCAAAAAGGTAGAGGCGGTGGCTTGGTAGATACTCTTTCGGGTGTAGAATCCATGTTTGGCACAAAAACACCCACATTCCTCACGCGCGCAACTACCATACTTTCAGTTTTCTTTTTTCTTACTTGCTTAAGCCTGGCAGTTTTATCCTTAAGACAAAGTAAATCTTTAATGAAAGATATTAAGTCGCAAAGCACAACGGAGCAGAAACCTGGAGTTAGCGAGCCGAAAAAAGAAGTAGCGCCAGAACTGCCTAAACCAGAAGAAGAAACTCCGGTGCAGGCACAGATACCTCCAAGCCCTGAAAAACCGCAGGAGGCACCTAAGACTGAGAAATAGCTTAGCGCATATCGCTTATCGCATATCGTAAATTGGAGGACTACCACTTGAGTGGTAGTTTTTTATTTAAAGGAAGGGCGGAGTGAATAAAAAATTATTTTGGATTTTTGCCTTAAGCAGCATGGTGTATTTTACGCAAGGGTTTGAAGGCCTGCCCTCACAGGGCTTGTTCTATTATCTTAAAGAAACCCTTAATTTTTCGCCTGAAAAGATAATGTTCTTAAGCAGCCTCATTATCTCTGCCTGGTTAGTAAAACCCGTAATCGGCTATATCATAGATAATTTTTTTAATAAAAAAATCTGGATTTTTATTGCGCTTGCACTCGATATAGTTCTGGTTTTGATTTTGGGTTTAAAGCAGCTGCCATTGTTTATTCTGGTGGCAATACTCATTATAAATTCTGCTGATGCAGCTTTCAGGGATGTGGCGGTAGATGGGATTATGTGCGTAGAAGGAAAAAAATATAATGCCACAGGCAAAATTCAAAGTATTCAATGGATATCTATTTCCGTATCCGGCTTACTTACCGGGATAGGAGGAGGATACGTCGCAGAAAAATGGGGGTATAAACTGGCTTTCTTGTGTTTAATCCCGGCTTATATTTTAGTAGGGATTGCCGCCTATTTTTATAAAGAAGAGGTTAATGAGCATAAGCCTGCCTCAACCTTGTTTTTAGACCTGAAAAAATTATTTACCCATAAAAAATTGCTGATTGTATGCCTGTTTATATTTTTGTATAAATACTCTCCTTCTTTTGGCACGCCGCTTTTCTTTATCCAAAGGGATACATTTAAATGGGGTAAAATCTGGATAGGGGTTTTAGGCACAATCAGCACGGTTTTTTCCATAACCGGCTCAATTTTATATTATAGGTTCAGCCAGCGCATCAAGATTAAAAAATGGCTGTTTTGGTCAGTATTTTTAGGCGCGCTAACTTCTCTAAGTTATCTTTATTATACGCCTGTAACTGCGGTTATTTATGATGTAGCGTATAGCTTCATTGGAATGTTTATATTTTTAATGGTGATGGATTTTATGGCCAGAAGCACAATCAAGGGCTTAGAGGCAACTTCCTTTGCGCTTCTCTGTAGTATCAGCAATTTGGCTCTGGTCACCAGTAATCTATCCGGAGCATTTCTCTTGCCTATGGTAGGCTTAAAATGGCTGATAATTTTATCCGCTATAACCTCATTTTTGTGTTTACCTCTCATTGGTAAAATTGAGGAACCCCATCACACCGCGTAGGTGTGATGAAGGTAAGATTTAATGCTTGAAGCAAAAAAGTTATCGTAGTATAATTAAAAACTATGCTGGAAATATTTAGGCCCTACATACTCACCTTTATACCTATATTCGTAGCGGTAGACGCTATCGGTAATATCCCGGTCTTTATCTCTCTTGTAGAAGGGATGAATAAAAAACAAAGGCACAAGGTGATTATCGATTCCGTGACTACTGCTACAGTCGTGGCAATTTTATTTATGTTGATAGGTAAGGGGGTCTTGAGAATATTGAATATTACTATCTCGGATTTTCAAATCGCCGGTGGCCTGCTTTTATTTGTTATCTCTGTGCGCCTTTTACTGCCCGGCGTCCAGAAGACGGTTATAGGAAATGGACATGATAAGGATGTCGGGGTGTTTCCTTTAGGCACGCCTTTAATTACCGGGCCAGCAGTCCTCACCACTACCCTTATTATGTTAGATAGTTTTGGGCCGCTGCCTACTTTTGTATCCTTAGTCATAAATATGTTGATTAGCTGGGTCACATTGGCCAAAGCGGATTTGATTATGAAGTTAGCCGGCGCAGGCGGCACACGCGCTTTCTCTAAAATTATGTATATTCTACTGGCAGCCATTGCGGTGATGATGGTCAGGCATGGTATCGAAGGAGTTTTGTTAAGATGATGCGTAAAGTCCTTACATTTATTATGGCAGGCGGCAAAGGCGAGCGCCTGTATCCTTTGACAAAAGACAGGACTAAGCCCGCAGTGCCTTTTGGCGGTATATATAGAATCATAGATTTTACTTTAAGCAATTGCATAAACTCGGGCCTGCGCAAAATTTATATTCTCACTCAATACAAGTCCGCATCTTTACAGCGACACATACGTTTAGGCTGGAATATCCTGCCTTCGGAGTTAGGCCAGTTTATTGAGATACTGCCGGCGCAACAGAGGGTGGGCGAATCCTGGTATTTAGGAACTGCAGATGCTATTTTTCAAAATCTTTATACCTTAGAGATTGACCAGCCGGATGAAGTATTGATATTGGCCGGAGACCACGTCTATAAAATGAATTATTATACAATGATAGATTTTCACCGCGAGCAAAATGCAGATTTAACCGTAGGCGTGGTAGAGGTAGAGAAAGAAAAAGCTGCCCATTTAGGAGTGGTGGAGGTTGATAGTCAGGGTAAGATAGCGGGTTTTCAGGAGAAACCCAAAAACCCGAAAACTATTCCCGCAAAACCGGATAAAATTTATGCCTCTATGGGCATTTATGTTTTTAAGCACCCGGTTATAGAGCAGGAATTGCACGATGATGCCAGGAATAGTAAATCCGCGCATGATTTCGGCCGTGATATAATACCCCAGATGTTAAAAAAAGGCCTGAAGGTCTGCGTTTATAACTTTCTCGATGAGAATAAAAGAGAGGCGCAATATTGGCGTGATATCGGGACCATCGATGCCTATTATGAGGCAAATATGGATTTAGTTCGGGTTGAGCCAATTTTTAACCTCTATGACAAAGACTGGCCAATTCGGACTTATCAGGAACAGTTTCCGCCGGCAAAGACAGTTTTTGCCGGAGAAGAGATCCCCGGCCGCGTAGGCCTTGTGCTTGATTCTATTATCCCTGGCGGCTGTATTATAAGCGGCGGCAAAGTCATACGTTCAATACTGTCTCCCAATGTAAGAATCAACAGCTTTACTGAAATCTCTGATTCTATTCTTATGGAAGGTGTTAATGTAGCAAGATACGCCAAGATAAAGCGCTCAATTATAGATAAAGATGTAAATATTCCCCAGGGTGTGGTTATTGGTTATGATTTAGAGGAAGACAAAAAAAAATTTTTTGTAACTGAGTCAAGGATTGTAGTAGTAGCCAAAGGAACAGAGATTAAATGATTAGAAAAGCGCAAATTAGAGATATAAAAGAGATACAGGAGTTAATTAATTCCTTTGCCAAGCAGGATCTTATGTTACCTCGTTCTCTAAATGAATTATATGAAAACTTGCGGGATTTTTGGGTAGCAGAGGAGGAGAAGAAAATCGCGGGTTGCTGCGCCCTGCATATTTGTTGGGATGACCTGGTTGAAATAAAATCCCTGGCAGTAGCAAAAAATAAACAAAAAAGAGGCATCGGAAATGAATTGGTGTTGGCTTGCCTTGATGAGGCGAAAAAAATGGGTGCAAGAAGAATATTCGCCCTTACCTACAAGCCGGATTATTTTAAAAAATTCGGTTTCAGGAGAATTAAAAACGCTGACCTGCCGCATAAAATCTGGGCAGAATGTATCAATTGCTGCAAATTTCCTGATTGCCAAGAAATCGCCCTTCTAAAAAACTTGTAAAATAACCATTCCCACACCGCGTAGGTGTGTTTAGGGGAGGGGATGGGTTAGGGGAGGAGTTATGGATTATTTGTTGACTGAAGAACAGAAAATGGTGCAGGAGTTGTGCCGTAAAATTGCCGAGGAGAAAATCCGGACGGTGGCTGCAAAATATGACCAGAGCGGAGAATATCCCTGGGACATGATTAAAGTTATAGCTGATGCCGGGCTTTTTGGTTTATTTATTCCTGAGGAATACGGCGGAATGAAGGTAAGCGTGCTTAATCTATGTATTGCTACCGAAGAGTTATCGCGCGCCTGCGGTGGCATTGCGGTTTGCTATGCCGCCTCTGCCTTAGGCACATTTCCGATTTTACTTTTTGGCAACGATGAGCAGAAAAAAAAGTATCTTCCGGATTTAGCTAGTGGCAAAAAAATCGCTGCCTTTGGGATTACTGAGCCCGAGGCGGGTTCTGATGCTTCAGCAATTAAGACCACTGCGAAAAAAGAAGGGGATTATTATATTTTAAATGGCCTAAAGCATTTTATTACTAATGGCGGTGATGCGCAAATTTATGTAGTGATAGCTATGACAGATAAAACGAGGGGGCCGCGCGGCGCTTCTGCATTCATTGTAGAAAAAGGCACGCCGGGATTTAGCTTTGGTAAAAAAGAGGAAAAATTAGGAATCCGCGCTTCTTCAACCCGAGAGCTTATTTTTACAGATTGTAAAATTCCTAAAGGAAATCTGCTGAGCAAGGAAGGCATGGGTTTTATTGTCACCATGAAGACATTTGATATGTCGCGTCCGGGCGTGGCTGCACAGGCATTAGGAATTGCCCAGGGGGCAGTGGAGGTGGCAGTGAAATATGCTAAAGAAAGGCACCAGTTTGGAAAATCAATTTCCAGTTTCCAGGGCATTCAGTGGATGCTGGCAGATATGGCAACTCAGGTGGAGGCTGCCAGGGCCTTAGTTTATGTCTGTGCCAGGGAAATAGACGCCGGGGTAAAGGATGTAGGCAAAGATTCAGCCATGGCCAAGATGTTTGCTTCAGATGTAGCAATGAAAGTGACTACTGATGCGGTTCAGATTCTTGGCGGCTATGGTTATATGCAGGACTATCCGGCTGAGAAATACATGCGCGATGCAAAAATTACACAGATTTATGAAGGCACAAACCAAATTCAGCGTAATATCATCGCTCTTCAATTAATCAAAGAGATGGCTAAATAAAGTAGAGACGGTTCTCAACTCAAAGTGGTAGGGCGGGTTTAAACCCGCCCTACTATCTTTTAGAACCGTCCCTAAAAATAGAAATGAACATAATTGTCTGTATAAAACAGGTCCCTGAGACAACCGAGGTAAAGATTAATCCTGAGACCAACACTTTAATCCGCGAAGGGGTAAAGTCTATTATCAATCCTTTTGATATGTATGCAATTGAGGAGGCAGTGCGGCTTAAGGAGAAGTTCGGCGGCAAAACTACAGTAATTACCATGGGCCCTCCTCAGGCAGAAGCCGCACTTCGCGAGGCAATATCTTTAGGTATAGATGAGGGAATTTTAATTACTGACCGCGCCTTTGCTGGCAGTGATACCTGGGCCACCAGTTATACTTTAGCCCAGGTAATTAGAAAAATCGGCGCCTTTGATTTAATCCTTTGCGGAAAACAGGCTTCCGACGGAGATACAGCGCAGGTAGGACCGGGTATTTCTGCGCATTTAGATATTCCTCAGGTGACCTATGTGAAAAAGATAGAAGAGCTAAGGAATAATTCTCTGCGCGTAGAAAGGATGATGGAGGAGGGTTACGAAGTTATTGAAACGCCCCTGCCTTGCTTACTAACTGTGGTCAAAGAGATAAATGAACCCCGGCTTCCGTCTTTAAAAGGAATGTTACGGGCAAAGAGCGCAAAAATCACAGTCTGGACGCAAAAAGAACTGAATTTAGACCCCCAAAGTATTGGACTTTGCAGTTCGCCCACACAGGTAATAAAAATTTTTACACCGCCTCCGCGCCTTGGCGGCCAGATACTTAAAGGCGATACGCAAGAAGTAGTTGAGAAGTTGGTAGGATTATTAAAAGGAGAGGTTGCGTAACCTAACAATATGCCAATACAGATTATCTTAGAAAAATGTAATGGCTGCGGTCTTTGTATCAAAGCCTGTCCTTTTGATGCCATCCGTATGATGGACAGGCTAGAAAGCCGTGGTTCGGCCTCCGATAGCCGAAGCCACAAGTCAGAAGACAGTGGTTTGGCTTCCTTTAAGCCACAAGGCAATGGTTTGGCCTCCAATGGCCAAAGCCATAGCCAAAGCCACAAGCCAGAGGGCCGTGGTTTGGCTTCCTTTAGCCAAAGCCACAAGCCAGAGGGCCGTGGTTTGGCTTCCTTTAGCCAAAGCCATAAAAAAGCGGTTATTGATTTAAATAAATGCAACCTCTGCGGTGCTTGCCTGCCGGCTTGTAAATTAAAGGCAGTGGTGCTGGAAGAAGGAGAGAAGCCAGTACCAAATTCCAGCCTGAAAGATTATAAGGGAATTTGGGTATTTATTGAGCAAAAAAAAGGTAAAATCCAATCTGTAGCTTATGAGCTTTTAGGTAAGGCACAAGAATTAGCCAAGAAATTAGATTGTCAGGTAAGCGGCGTATTAATCGGAAATAATCTGGATGAACAGTTAGATGAATTGAGCTGGCAGGGCGCAGATAATATTTATTTGGTCCAGGCCCAAGAATTAGCTAATTTTCAGGATGAGCCCTATACTAATATTTTGCTGAGATTGATTCAGAAATATAAACCGGAAATTTTTCTTTGTGGCGCAACTGCTATTGGCAGGTCTTTAGTTTCTCGCGTGGCAGTAAAAATAAAAGCTGGCTTGACTGCTGATTGCACCGGTTTAGATATCGAGCCAGAGAAGAAAATACTTTTGCAGACCCGCCCGGCATTTGGCGGAAATATTATGGCAACTATTATTAGTCCTGATTATCGTCCACAGATGGCAACCGTGCGGCATAAAGTAATGCAACCTATGGAGCCGGATAAAAAGAGAAAAGGTAAAGTTATCAGAGAAAGCTTTGATGGTTCCTTATACGCCTCGCGCACAAAACTTTTAGATATTGTAGAGGAAGTAGAGACACTGGTGAATTTAGCAGAAGCGGATATTATTATTTCAGGTGGTCGGGGTATGGGCGGGGGTGAGAATTTTAAAATTTTAGAAGAGCTTGCCCATGTTTTGCGTGCAGCAGTAGGTGCTTCGCGTGCAGCAGTAGATAGCGGCTGGATACCTTATTCACATCAGGTAGGCCAAACCGGCCGCACAGTTGCTCCCAAGATTTATATTGCTTGCGGTATTTCCGGTCAAATTCAGCATCTTGTAGGAATGCAATCCTCAAAAATTATTATCGCCATCAATAAAGACCCTGATGCGCCAATCTTTAAAGTTGCCACTTATGGCATTGTTGGCGATCTCTTCCAAATCATCCCTGCTTTAACTAAGAAGTTCAAGAAAATTCTTTAGGAAAATAGACATTAAGACGAATTAACCCATAATTCCTGCCTGCTGCAGGCAGGAATGTTACCCGGAATGTCAGATGATGGGTGGCGTGGCTTGATTTCGAGTCCCGAAGTAACGTCGGGACGAGAAACAAGACACGACAGGACCCGTCATCCGTCAAAACATTCGGTAACATTTATTAATGAGACATTAAGAAAGAAAACGCTTTCTCAAATTCTCTAATTCCCCCTTGAAATTATGAAAAAAATGTGCATATTTTAAGTAGGGTTTAAGTTTACAATAGAGAATTCTATCTTGAATATGGAGATGCGGTTTTATGCAGGAATCAGGAAATTTTAGAGAAAAAAGGATTTTCACCCGATTTTCAGTAAATATTCCCGCCACATATGCTGATCCAATCTTAAATAATACAGTAGATGCCCATACCCTTGATATAAGCGCGGTTGGCTTGTGTTTATTAACAGATAAAAAATTAGATGTCGGTGTTAATTTAGAGATACGCCTGCATAATTGCGAAGAAATTACAGCCAAAGGAAAAGTTATTTGGTTGGAATCAACCGATGATTCTAAGTATAGGATAGGAATTAAATTCGATGGGCCAAGACTTAATCCAATATCCTTAATTTTAAGAAGAATCCAATCGCACATCAATAGCAATCCTCCCTATTAAAACCTTCCTTCTCTACAAACTCAGGGACGTCTTTGCTGCCAATCGAGGGACGTCTTTGGAGCCCTCGCCACAAAGCGTGGCGAGTCCGCCAATCTCTTTGGCGGAAATCGGAAGAGTGTCCCCCTATGTCTATCTGTAGATTTTGCATTCTTCAGCATTAAAATCATCTTATCTACATATATATGTTAAAGAATGTTAAGATTTTCCTTGACAAATTTCATTCTTGTCTTATAATTTATAACCACAACCAAATCGCACCGCGTACCTGCCTGCCGGCAGGCAGGGGTGGGAAAGGTTTTGTGGGGGAGAAAAATATGGCAAATGGCGGATTAATGACTATTGACGATTTAGCAGGTTATTTAAAGGTTACGCGGCGCACGATTTATGAGTGGGTAAAGCACAACAAAATCCCGGCCATAAAGCTTGTCGGCCAGTGGCGCTTTAAAAGAGATAAAATTGATGCCTGGATAGAAGTTCAAGCAAAACCACATTCCCGCGAGGTTACCCAAGAGTAGGCGGGATCCCGCTTTTGCGGGAAAGGAGAAAAATGTATTTTAAAAAATTAGAACTAGTGGGTTTTAAGTCATTTTCAGAGAAGACCACATTGCATTTTGAGCCAGGGATTACCGCCGTTGTTGGACCAAATGGCACCGGTAAATCAAATATCTTTGATGGGATACGTTGGGTTTTGGGAGAACAATCGGCAAAATCTTTGCGCGGTTCAGATATGCAGGATGTCATTTTTAATGGGACAGATACAAAAGAACCCTTGGGTATGGCAGAGGTAACTTTGGCATTTGATAATGAAAAAAGATTTTTTAATCTGGACAATGATGAAATAGCAATTACCCGGAGAATCTTTCGTTCCGGAGAAAGCGAATATCTTTTGAACAAGACTCTGGTGCGCTTAAAAGATATTCTGGATTTACTTATGGGAACAGGCATTGGCGCAGAGAGTTATTCTATAGTGGCGCAGGGTAAGATTGACCTGGTTTTAAGCTCAAAACCAGAAGAGAGGCGCCTGGTTTTTGATGAGGCCTCGGGAATCACCAAATATAAAACGCAGAAAAGAGAGGCAATGCGCAAACTAGAAGAAACAGAGCAGAACCTTTTAAGAATCAATGATATTATTGCAGAGGTAAAGCGCCAGATCACAAGCCTTGAACGCCAGGCAAATAAAGCCCGTAAATATAAAGAGGTATTTGAGGAATTAAAATCAAAGGAGATTAATTTAGCTATTTTAGAGAAGAAAAGGCTTCTTGAGCAGAAAGACGGGCTCATAAAACAACTGAATGCATTGCAGTCCAAGGAGTCAGAACTCTTAAATACCATTAAAGAACAAGAAGCAAAAATTAGTAACCAAAAGGCAGAACTGGTGATTTTGGAAGATAATACCAGAGAAATAAAAAACCAGCTGATGAGCCTGGAGAATTTAACAGTAAGAAATAATGAACACATAGAGTTTAACCAGGAGAGGTTAATAGAATTAGCTAAAAATAAAAAGTATCTTGATGGGCAAATTGAGCAGGTCAAAAATAGGCTTATTATAGATGAAGAAAAACTAAGTAAGCTAAAGCAAGAATATGCGGGCATAAACAAAAATATAGAGACGAAACACGAAGTCCTTTTAGAAAAAGAGACTCAGATTAATGGCCTTAGCTCATCCATCAAAAATTCATTGGATAATATTACCCAGACAAAAAGAGAAATTCTGGAATTGGCCGCAAAAATTGCCAATGCCAAAAATGAGTTCTCTGATTTTAGCGCTAAACAACAGGTTTTTTTGGCCAGAAAGAAAAGGCTGGGGATTGAGAAGGCAAAGGCTTACCAAGAGAAAACTATAACTGAAGAGTGCCTGAATAATATTACTGGTGAAGTAGAAGGTTTAAAGAAAATAGTAGAGCAACTTAACCAAAAAATTTCTACTATCAAAAACGAAATAGAAAAGGAGGGATTAACTTTAGCTAATATCAATTCTGATATCGCTAATTTAGAAAGACAAAAATTAACCTTAGAATCCCAGCGGCAATTTCTGGAGAAGCTGAAGACCGAATATGAAGATATAGATGAAACCCTGAATGCGGTTATTTATTTAGACAAGGTGCCTAAAGAGAAAATTGGGGGCCTGGTGATAAAAATAAAGGACGCTATTGATTTAAGTGATGAGGATAAGGCTTATTTAGACCCCGCCACTTTTAAACTAACCGGTGAAGCAAAGCCCATTGAGTTAGATACGCAAAAGATAGATGCTAAAATTAACTCATTGCTTGAAGATTTAAATACTTTAAAAGAAAAAAAGACTCAAAAAGAAGCCCATATCGAGGAATTAAACCAGGCTATTTCTGGCTCACAACAGGAGTTACGTAATCAGGAAATCTCCTTAGCCAATAAAGAAACCTCTCGCAAAACCATTTTAGAGCAATTTAATAAAATAAGAGAGGAAGAGGATGTTATAGTTTTAGAGTTACAGGACGTAGAGAGAGAAATTTCTGTTTTAGAGAATAATTTAGCTGTTTGCCAGGCTCGTTTATCAGGGCTAAATAAAGAGCAAACCCAAGCAGAAGACACTATACGTAAAGAAGAAGATAATATCTCCAAAAATAGCAAATTAAGAGAAGGAGTTTTAGTGGTTATTGCCCAGACTAAGACCGAATTAGATGCCATTGGTAAACGTCAAATTTCAGATGAGTCTACCCTTGGTATACTAGAAGATACCTATAATCAAGATAAAGATAGTTTAGAGAATTTAGAAAGACAGCTCAAAGACACAGCGGAAAAAGAAGAAACTCTCACCGCAGAAATTAAGGACTGTGAGGCTAAAATCAGGGAGTTTAATGACCAGATACTAAAGCAGAACAACTTGCTAGGAGATACGCAAGCTAAGTATCAAGAAGCTTCTGAAGGCACAAGCGGTATAGTTAAAAAAATTGGAGCAGATAGAACAGAACTGGATAATATAAAAAATAAATTATACCAACTGCAGATGCAGAATAAGGATATCGATTATAAATACGAGAGTATAAAAACAAGGATGTTAGAGGCTTACAAGGTAGAAATAGAAAGTATGGAGGTGGTTCTTAAGGCGCCTGACGCAAATTCACTAGCGCAGGAGATAGAAAAACTCAAAGAAAAATTAGATTCTTATGGCACAGTGAATCTGGTGGCGATTGAAGAATATGATGAGCTAAAAAAACGTTATGATTTCTTAATTCAGCAGCAAAATGACCTTGTGTCTGCTAAAGAATCATTGCATGAGGCAATACTTAAGATTAACCGCACGACAAAACGTATGTTTCAGGAAACCTTTGAAAGGGTAAAGGAGGAATTTCGTAATTATTTCAGATTATTATTTAATGGTGGAGATGCGCAATTATTCTTAATCGATGAACAGGACCCCTTGGAATCAGGAATTGAAATTATCTGCCGGCCTCCGGGGAAAAAATTGCAAAATGTGCTATTACTTTCCGGAGGAGAAAAGTCGCTTTCTGCAATTGCTTTAATATTTGCTATCTTTAAAGTTAAGCCTTCGCCATTTTGCGTATTGGATGAGATAGATGCGGCTTTGGATGAGGCAAATATAGATAGATTTGCCAGGGTCCTTCAGGAGTTCGCCAGACATTCCCAGTTTATTGTGATTACGCATAATAAAAGAACCATTGCTAATGCAGATGTGATGTATGGGATTACGATGGAGGAATCCGGAGTCTCTAAGATTGTTTCAGTTAAGTTTGCTAAAGATTTGGAAGAAAAGGATAGGCAACCAAGTGCAGCTGTGGCACCCCGCCCTTGCGCGCAAGGGCGGGGGTTTAACAGCAGGTAATATTCTTACCTTTATGTTTTGCCTGATAGAGTGTTTTGTCTGAAGCAGCAATTAAATCTGAAGAAGTGTTTGCATCCTCGGGAAAAGAGGCCAGCCCAATACTTACAGTTAGCTTCTTTTTGGGCAGGATTTCTTCATGGGTAAATACCTGTTTTTCTATATCTAACCTTAGCCGTTCAGCTAACAGAAATGCCTCTTTTTTATCTGTTTGCGGCAAAACAACCGTAAACTCCTCACCGCCATAACGACAGACATAATCCATTTTGCGTGATTGTTTTTTTAGCAGTATTGCTAATTCTTTTAATGTTCTATCTCCCGCCTGATGACCCAGTGCATCGTTGTAAACTTTAAAATCGTCAATATCTATCATAATTAAACTTAAAGGCGCCTGTGTGGCTTTGGCCTTTTCTATTTCTTTTTGCAGCATAAATTGAAAATAACCGTGGTTCCAGAGTTCAGTGAGATAATCCGAATGGCTGTGGATTACGGTCTTTTCGTAAAGTTGCGAATTTTCTACGGCCAGGCCTGCCTGGTTTGAAAGCATAATGAGCATGCGGATATCGTCTTTGGTAATAGGATCTTTCGTAATAAAATTATCTGCCAAAATTAAGCCGTTTACTTTGTCTTTTGCCTTTAAAGGCACCATTATTAATTCATCGCTCTTTAAAATTTGTATAACGCGGTCATTTTGATAGTTTTCTATGGCCTGGCGAGTTAAATGTAAAGGCATTCCATCCAATACGCCTAAAGTAAGGAGCCCTGCGTTTTGCTCGCGTAAAGGAAATCTTAAGTTGCGCACCTGGCTATTAAAACCGGATTCTACCACGGCATTTGATTCTTTGTAGACATTGATCAGGTCATCGAGGTTCATTTTCTCCTGTTCAATCTGCGTCCAGATACGGTTTGCTTCTTCACCGGTTTCCGGGCCAATACCCATTTTACCCTCAATAATGCCTTCCTTTTCATTAACTAAAAAAAGCATTGCGCGGTTAAAGCCCAAGCCAGTATGCGCAGTTACACCGGTAAGGATAATATACAAAATCTCATCCAGCCTTAGCGTTGTGCGCATAGCATTAGAGATTTCGTAAAGTATGCTTAGTTCGGTTTTACTACGGTCAAGTTCCTGTCTGGTCTTGGTTAATTCTTCGCTCATAATGCTTAAACTTTAACACATTTTAGGCTTAGTGTCAAGGTAGGATTTGTGAAGCCTCTTAGCTGTAGCGGAGGTTTAAACCTCCGCTACGTTTGTGGAAAACCCCGTCTGTCAGAAGTGTCCCTGTCCATAAAATTCCTGTTAGATTTTACTCCTTTTTACGTCTATTAGAGTAGAAAGGAGGATTTTTTATGGAACCCGATGCTTCATTAATAAATGTTACCTGATGTTTTGATGGATGATGGGTCCTGTCGTGTCTTGCTTCTCGTCCCGACGTTACTTCGGGACTCGAAATCAAGCCACGCCACCCATCATCTGACATTCCGGGTACCATCAATTATAAATCAACGATACCTTCAGCGGAATACAACTAGTAACATTTAATGTGAGTCAATTCGGGGATGATTATTTGTTTGACATAGAAAGATAGCTGGGTTATAATTATAATCTCAAAAATTAATAAAATCGGAGGTTAAAATGGTTACTGAAAAGAAAAGAGAAGAGAGCAAAGATATTTCTGAGCGGCAAAAGGCTTTGGAGCTGGCACTTTCCCAGATAGAAAAACAGTTTGGCAAGGGCTCGATTATGAGGTTAGGAGGCGAGGTGAAAGCGGATGTAGAAGCTATTCCTACGGGCGCCTTAACTTTGGATATTGCTTTAGGTATAGGAGGCCTGCCGCGAGGTAGGGTGATTGAGATTTTTGGGCCGGAGGCCTCAGGCAAAACTACTCTTACCCTGAGTGCGATTAAAGAGATTCAAAAAAAAGGCGGAGTAGCAGCTTTTATTGATGCTGAGCATGCCTTTGATGCTACCTATGCCAAGATTATAGGAGTAAATTTAGATGAGCTTTTAATTTCTCAACCTGATACAGGTGAGCAGGCTTTAGAAATTGTTGAGACCTTAGTGCGCTCTAATGCCGTAGATTTAGTTGCCATTGATTCTGTAGCTGCGTTAACCCCGCGCGCAGAAATAGAAGGAGATATGGGTGATGCGCATATGGGTTTGCAGGCCCGGCTTATGTCACAGGCGCTGCGTAAATTGACTGCCGCAATCAGTAAATCTAAAACCTGTGTGATTTTTATTAATCAGCTTAGAGAAAAGATAGGCGTGATGTTTGGGAGTCCAGAGACAACACCGGGTGGCAGGGCGCTTAAATTTTATGCCTCAGTAAGGTTAGATTTGAGAAGGATTGCGACTATAAAAGAGGGCGAGCAAGTGGTGGGCAACAGAGTAAGGGCGCGAGTAGTGAAAAATAAGGTTGCCCCTCCTTTTCGTGAAGGCGAATTTGAAATTTTACACAATGAAGGTATCGCTAAAATACCTGCAATATTGGATGCGGCAGTTAATCTGGGCGTGATTGCTAAGTCGGGGACTTGGCTTTCCTTTCAGAATGAAAAATTAGGCCAGGGTAGAGATGCAGCCATAAAACTCTTAAGAGAAAAACCCAAGCTGGTTGAAGATATAGAAAAAGAGATTAGAAAAAGTCTTGCCTTAAAGTAAGGGGGTGGTTTTTATGAGAAGAAGAAAAATATTTCTGGGGATATCGTTTTTAATAATCGGATTGGCCGGAAGGGTTGCTGCGCAAAGCCAAGACGTTCCCGCCCAGAAATTAGAAGCTCCGGCGGGATCCCGCCAAGGGCGGGAAAAAACAGAATCTCCTTCCCTTGAAGGTTATAGGATGGAAGATGCAGTAATTAATGTAGCCAATACTACCGGCCGGGCAGTAGTATCCATAAGCACAGAGCATACGACAAAGATAAAAGGAGGGGCAAGAAAATACTATTTTAGTTATCCTTTTGGTAAATCGCCATTTGGAGAGAATGAGCCGTTCCGCAGATTTTTTGATGATTTTTTTGGTGAGCTTCCCCAAAGAGAATATAAGCAGATGGGTTTGGGTTCAGGTGTAATTATTGACCCGGAAGGTTATATTTTAACTAATGAGCATGTGGTAAATGAGGCGGATAAGATAACGGTAAAGCTGCCTGACGGAAGAGAATTTAAAGGTGAAATTAGAGGCAGGGACCTGCGTTCAGACTTAGCTATCATAAAGATAAATGCGCGCAATCTTCCTGTGGCAACCTTAGGCGATTCGGATAATTCAAAGATTGGGGCGTGGGTAGTGGCAATTGGCAATCCTTTTGGTTTTGCCTTAGAAAATCCTGAGCCAACTGTGACTTGTGGTGTAATTAGCGCTTTGCATCGAAGTTTAGGCAGGATTATTTCGCGCGACCGAGACTACAGCGACCTTATCCAGACAGACGCAGCCATAAATCCCGGTAACTCCGGCGGGCCTCTGGCTAATCTTAAAGGCGAGGTTGTAGGCATTAATGTCGCAATATTCTCAACCAGCGGTGGTTATCAAGGCGTGGGATTTGCCATACCTATTAACAATGCCAAAAGAATTATTGCCAAACTAATTGAAGGTAAAAAAATCCTCTATGGCTGGTTAGGCGTAACTGTGCAGGATTTAACTGAAGACTTGACAAAATATTTTGGCTTACCAGATAAAAATGGCGTATTGGTAGCCAAGGTTTTAGAAAACGGCCCGGCAGAGAAAGCAGGCATAAAAGAGGGCGATATAATAAAAAAGCTTGATAATCAAACCATAAATAATGTTAAGGAATTGATTAGCACAGTAAGTAAGGCTGAGGTTGGTCGAAAAGTAAAAGTAGGATTAGTGCGTGATAAAAAAGAATTAAGTTTAGAAGTGCAGGTAGGTGAAAGGCCGGAGAATTTAGAAGAGGGGATAGGCCAGCCCGGCCGTTCTGAAGCTGGTGCCTGGCGCGGGCTGCAGGTCGAGAATTTAAGCCCTGAGAATGCTAAGCGTTTTGAAATTGAAGAAAAGCAAGGAGTGGTGGTGGTTTATGTTGAACCAAATACCCCGGCAGATGAGGCGGGATTAATTGCCGGCGATGTGATTTTGGAGATAAATAAACAGCCAATAAAGAATTTGCCTGATTATGAAAGAGTAACAAAAGATTTAAAAGGAGACGCTTTACTTAAGACCTCGCGTGGTTACTTCTTGATTAAAGAAGGCGCATAATGCAAGATCGGGTCTCACTTGAGTTACAGAGAGCAAAAAATTACGCTTTCTTGTTACTTAAATTTAGGCTGCGCAGTGAAAAAGAAATTTACCAGCGCCTGAAAAAGAAAAAATTTCCTGAAGGCATAATCCAAGAAACCCTCTTTTTTTTAAAAGATAAGAGATTTATTGATGACAATTTTTTTGCCAAAACCTGGATTGAATCTCGCCTAAAGAAACCTTTGGGTTTAAGAAGAATTAAAATAGAATTAAGGCAGAAAGGCATAGATAAGGAAATTATAGATAGCGAGCTTCGCGAAATAAAAAAGGGTTATTTAGAACAAGAAATAGTTACTAAAATTGCCCAGCAAAGATTAAAGAAATTAAAGGGTATTGAGCCGATTAAGGCTAAGAGCCGTGTGTATGGATATCTTTTGCGCCGCGGTTTCTCTCCAGAAATAGTCATTGATGTGCTAAACCAATCCCACACCGCGTAGGTGTGTAAGGTTAAAATATGCAAGCAGACCTTTTGAGAGAAAAATTTTTGGATTTTTTTAAGGCTAAAAAGCACAAAATTGCTGAACCTGATTCCTTGGTACCTGCTGGCGACCCCACTGTTTTGTTCACGCCAGCAGGTATGAACCAATTTAAAAAGGAATTCCTGGGTTTTGATTCCGGTTTTAATCGGGCAGCTACCTGTCAGCGTTGCCTGCGCACAGATGACCTGGATAAAGTAGGAAAAACACCTGGCCACCATACCTTTTTTGAGATGCTGGGAAATTTTTCCTTCGGAGATTATTTTAAAAAAGAGGCAATCACCTTCGCTTGGGAATTTTTGACTGATGAGCTTAAAATTAAAAAAGAGAAACTCTGGGTTTCAGTTTATAAAGATGATGATGAAGCATATAAGGTTTGGAAATATTTAATAGGCGTGGCGGAAAATAAAATCATAAAATTAACAGACAAAGAAAATTTCTGGCCATCTGAGGCAAAGCAAAAAGGTCCGAATGGACCTTGTGGCCCTTGCTCAGAGATATTCTTTGACCGGGGAAATAATGTTGGTTGTAAGAGGCCGGATTGCACTCCTGCCTGTAATTGCGGTAGGTTTGTAGAAGTCTGGAACCTGGTTTTTACACAATATAATCGTAAAGAAGGAGGGGTATTAGAGCCGCTACCTAAGAAAAATATTGATACGGGGATGGGCCTAGAAAGATTAGCCGCAGTGATGCAGGGCGTGCGCAACAATTTTGAGACGGATCTATTTCAGCCGATAATAAAGGAAATCGTTCAGGGACTGTCCCTGACGACCGAAGGGAGTCCCGAGCGCAGTCGAAGGAAAGGGACTGTCCCTGAAAGGGAGTTAATTTATGCCATTGCCGACCATATTCGTGCCATAACCTTTGCCATTTACGACGGCGTTTTGCCATCTAACGAGGCAAGGGGCTATGTAGTAAGGAAGCTAATTCGTAAATCAGTCTTATGCTTGAGTGACTTGGGAATTAAGCAGCCATTTTTGTATAAATTAGTACCGATATTATCACAGGTTATGCAAATTCCGTATCCTGAGTTAGGAAAACGCAGAGAAAATATTTCAGAAATAATTTTAGCAGAAGAGAAAAACTTCATTGCTATTTTAGATTCAAGCAAGGAATTATTAAATAAAGGCTTATCAGAACTGGTGAAAAAGACAAAAGACAAAACCTTTTCTGAGGGTGATGTAAAAAAGGCCAGTATTATTGCCTTCGAACTTTATGATACTTATGGTATACCTTGGGGATTAACAAAAGATTGGGCTGATGTGCATGGAATACATATCGATAAGGAAATATTTGATAATGAGTTAGAGAAGCAGAAAAATCGTTCCAAGGCGGGCAGCGCAATGAAGGGCGATGTGTTCGGTGTTAAAGATTTAGCTCTCGGCCTTAAGGAAACTAAATTCTTAGGTTATAAGGATTATATTACCAGAGCAAGGATACTAAAAATATTGAAAGATAATATAGAAACTAAAAAAGCTGCAAAGGGCGAACAAGTCAGCATAATTTTAGATAAGACGCCTTTTTATCCTGAATCTGGTGGCCAGATTGGTGATACCGGAGAGATCCGGAAAGGTAAGAATATTTTTGAAGTTTCAGATACTAAAAAGATAGGCAAGGTAATTGTGCATATCGGTAAAGTAAAAGAAGGTAGTTTTAAGTTGCAGGATAGCGTAGGCGCAGAAGTGGATTTAGGGCGTAGGCTCTCTATTGCCCGCAATCATACTGCTACCCATCTTTTACAAGCAGCCTTAAGAAAGGTTTTAGGCGCGCATGTCAAGCAGCAGGGTTCGCTCGTGGCTGAGGACAGATTGCGTTTTGACTTTACGCATTTTAAGGATATAGATAAGGGGCAATTGGATAGAATAGAGGAGATAGTGAATAGTTATGTAATAAACAATTATTGTCTTTGGACCAAACAAATGCCTTTGGCTGAGGCAAGAAAAAGCGGTGCTTTGGCGTTTTTTGCTGAGAAGTATGAAGGAAAGGTGCGCGTGGTTTCTATTCCCGATATCTCTAAAGAGTTATGCGGCGGCACGCATTTAGATTCTACTGGACAGATAGGTTTATTTAAGATTACCCAGGAGGGCTCTGTTGCCAGTGGCATAAGAAGGATAGAGGCAGTCACAGGAACCTTTGCTTATAAAATAATAAAAAATCAGGAAGACGTTTTGTCTGAGGTCGGCTCTCTCCTAAACGTTCCTCAGGAGATAATAGCTCAGGAGATCCAGAAGAGAACCAAGCAGATAAAAGAGTTAGAGAAGCGGCTAAGCTCTCAGAAGATAGATGCTTTGAGAGGTTCTTTAGATAAACTGGTTCAGGATGCCAAAATCGTAAAGGATATTAAGGTTATTACTAAACTTATAGAAGATGCGGATATGGATTTATTAAGGAAGAATGTGGATTTAATTAAAGGGAAAACCGATAAAGCCGTTATTGCCTTGGGGGCAAAGCAGGAGGACCGGGCACTTTTGGTGGTGGGCATAACCCCGGATTTGTGTCAAAAGGGTTTTGATGCAGTGAAGTTAATTCGCGATATAGCAAAAATAATCGGTGGTAGCGGCGGGGGTAGATGTGATTTTGCCCAGGCAGGAGGAAATAATCCTGAAAATTTTGAAACGGCTTTTAAGACTTTAAGAAATTTAATCAGTGAGCAGATAAAATGAAAATCATCCGTTTTACCAGTAAAAAATTGGAAAAGATTTATAACCGTGGCCTGATAAGAAATAAACGCGTGGAAGAGCGCGTCAAAAAAATTATCGAGGATGTGCGCCTCTTTGGCGATGAAGCGCTGATAAAATATACCAAGAAATTTGATAGAGTTAAGTTGCCTCTTAAGCAACTTAAAGTTTCGGAAATAGAGATTAGCGGCGCCTATCAGAGCATCAGCCCAAATTTTGTGGCCAGCCTCAAAGTTATTATTGAAAATGTAAATAGATTCTACAGAAAGGTGCTTAAGAAGTCTTGGAGAATGAAGGATGCTGATGGGGTTATATTGGGTGAAAACTATACTCCTTTAGAAAAAGTGGGTGTTTATATACCTGCGGGAACCGCGCCTTTAGTTTCCACAGTTTATATGACTGTGCTTCCGGCTAAGATAGCAGGAGTAAAAAAGATTGCCTTAATCAGCCCACCTGATAAGCAGGGTTATATTAATCCGCATATATTAGTAGTGGCAGACCTTTTAAAAGTGGATGAGATTTACCGTGTGGGCGGAGCTCAAGGGATTGCTGCACTTGCCTATGGCACAAAAACTATTCCCAGAGTAGATAAAATCGTTGGCCCAGGGAATATTTATGTAAGTGAGGCAAAAAGACAGGTCTTTGGTTTGGTTGATATTGATATGATTGCTGGGCCTACAGAATTAGTGATTATTGCTAATCGCTATAGCGAGTCTAAATTTGTTGTTGCTGACCTTAAGGCACAAGCAGAACATGCCAAAGGGTTGGCCATCTTAATTACAAATTCTAAGACTTTAGCTCGGCAGGTAATGGCGCAGTTAGAAGGCATTAATGGTTTTATTATTTTAACGAAAAATTTAGCCAAGGCTTCAGAAATCACTAATAAAATTGCACCTGAACACTTAGAGATTTTAGTAAAGAACCCTAAAAGAATTATGCAAAAGATAACTAATGCGGGAGCAATATTTTTAGGCCCTTATAGCCCTGTGGCAGTAGGAGATTATGTGGCAGGACCCAGCCATGTTTTACCTACGCAAGGGACAGCGCGGTTTTTCTCCGGATTATCTGTATTTGACTTTGTAAAAAGTAGCCATATAATCAGTTACTCTAAAAAGGCATTAGAGAAAGTTAAAGAGCCATTAGAGAAGATCGCTACTATTGAGGGTCTGGGTAAGCACTTGGATTCGGTCAAAGTGAGATTTATGTAGCGAGCATATAGTAGTTAGTAGGTAGCATTTAGGGGGAAATGATGAAAAAAAGGATAGCCGAAATAAAGAGAAAGACAAAAGAAACTGATATTACGGTCAAGTTGAATATCGATGGTAAGGGTGTGTCTAAAATTGATACCGGCATCGGCCTCCTTGACCATATGTTAGAACTATTTGCTTTTCATGGCTTGTTTGATTTAGAGATTGCCGCCAAAGGAGATTTAAAAGTGGACATACACCATACTAACGAGGATATTGGCATCGTGCTGGGCGAGTCCTTTAAGAAAGCCTTAGGGGATAAAAAAGGTATTAAAAGATTTGGCTCTGCCTCGGTTCCGATGGAAGACGTGGTGGCTAATGTTACAGTTGATATTAGCGGAAGAGGTTCATTTAACTTGGAGCAGTGGAAGGGAGTTTTTGTTTCTGGATTCATGCCGGAAGCTCAAGATGGATACGAATTTCAAGACTTAGTGCATCTTCTTGATTCTTTTGCTAAACATTCGGGAATTAATCTGAACATAAATATAAATCCAATGAGTCCCGATTTGCATACCACTCTGGAACCAGTCTTTAAGGGGCTAGGTATTGCTTTAGATCAGGCCACGCAAATTGATCCGCGGCGTAAAGGGGTTCCTTCAACAAAGGGCGTGATTGACTAATGATTGCCATTATTGACTACGGCATGGGTAATATTCATAGTGTGAATAAAGCCTTGCAAATATTTGGAGCAAAGACTGTCGTTACTAATAAACCAAAAGATATTCAATCTTGTGAAAAGGTAGTATTGCCGGGTGTGGGTGCATTTGAGGATGCCGTGTTAGAACTAAAGAAACAAGGATTAATTTCTGCATTGACTGAACAAATTAGAAATAAAAAACCTTTTTTAGGAATCTGTTTGGGTATGCAGCTTCTTTTTGAGCAGAGCGAAGAAGCAAGGGGGGTAAGGGGATTAGGGATATTAAGGGGTAGAGTTAAGAGATTTGTGAATAAAAGGGGTCTCAAAATTCCGCATATGGGTTGGAACCAATTAAAAAAGGTCACCAGGTCACCAAGTCACCAGGTCACCAGAGAATGCCCGTTATTAAAGGGTATTAATGATGGTGCCTATGTCTACTTTTGTCATTCTTATTATGCCGAACCAAAAGATAGAAAAGATATAGCGGCAACTTGTGATTATGGAGTTGATTTTACTTGTTTAGTCTGGCAGGATAATGTCTATGGGGTCCAATTTCATCCGGAGAAAAGTCAGGCAGTGGGACTGAAGATATTAGAAAATTTTGTAAACTTATAATATGAATAGCTTGAGGTAGCGGGTCCTGCCGCAGAAGGCGGCACACCGGCCCATCCGATAGGTCCGGGTGTCTTGACTGTTTCTCCCCGCACACGCGGCTCGAAACATGCCTCGCCACCCGCTACTCTATAGTTATCCAAGATAAAGAATGCTAATTATACCTGCAATAGACATACAAGATGGTTGCGTGGTGAGATTTGTTCAGGGCAGGCGCGATAAAAAGATTTATTCTCGTGACCCGCTCAAGGCTGCTAAGCACTGGGTAAGGCAGGGAGCTAAGTTTTTACATGTAGTAGATTTGGATGGCGCTTTTTCTGGTATTCAGAAGAATTTAAATATAGTAAAAGAAATCAGCAAAAACGTAAATGTGCCGATACAATTTGGCGGCGGAGTAAGAAGAATAGAAATCATAAAAACGCTGCTTGATTTTGGAGTGCAACGTGTAGTTTTGGGCACAAAAGCAGTCCAGGATAAGGATTTCATCAAGAGAGCCATTAATAAATTTAAGGAGAGAGTTATTGTAAGTATAGATATTAAAGGAGGTGATTTGCTTATTAGGGGATGGCAGAGTAGTTATAAAAAAATGGGTGTATTATCATTTGCGCGTTCTTTAAAAGAGCTGGGCTCCAAGCAAATGATTTATACGGATACATTAAGAGATGGCACGTTATCCGGGCCTAACATTAAAGGAATAAAATTATTGTTAAAGGAAAGTGGTTTAAGTATTATCGCCTCAGGTGGCATATCTAGTTTAGATGATATATATAAGCTGAAAAAATTGGAAAAGCAGGGTTTAGCGGCTATAATTATAGGTAAGGCGCTGTATGAAGGTAAGTTTACTTTAGCACAGGCCTTAAAATTAGCATAATAAAGGGGGAGTAAGATGCTGAAAAAATGGGTTATTTTATCTATCCTGGTTATTTTTGCTTTTTCTCTTACCGGATGTGCGACCGCGCGTAAACAGAAAGACTTAGAGATTCAGGGTTTAAGAAATCAGATTTCAGTCTTAGAGTCACAGATTCAATCAAAAGATGAGGAAATCAATAGTTTAAGAGAAACCTCAGCTAAATCTCAGGAAGAAGCAACAAAACAGATTAGTCGAAAGAAAGTTATTGGAGAAGTAAAATCCCGGCCAAATGTAAAACAGATTCAAATTGCCCTGGTTAACGCAGGTTATAATGCTGGTTCCCTCGATGGTAGAATGGGTAAGCAAACTCGCCAAGCAATAAAGGCATTTCAGAGGGCGAATAATTTAGCGGTGGATGGAAAAGCGGGTAAACAAACCTGGAATTTGCTGAAGGAATATCTGTATAAAAAAGTGAAGTAATGTTGACCAAACGTATTATCCCTTGCTTAGATATCAAAGATAATCGAGTAGTAAAGGGCGTAAAGTTTTTAGGCCTAAGAGATGCCGGTGACCCGGTTGAAGTAGCTAAGGTTTATGATGAACAACAGGCAGATGAATTGGTATTTTTGGATATTACTGCCAGTTTTGAAAAGAGAAAGACCTTAATTGATTTAGTTAGGGATATCGCAGAGAATATATATATGCCTTTTACAGTAGGCGGTGGAATCCGCGATATCAATGATATAAGAGACCTTTTAAATGCCGGAGCAGATAAGGTTTCCATAAATACTGCGGCCGTAAAATATCCGGAGTTAATCTCTGATGCCTCTAAGAAATTCGGGAGTCAATGTATTGTAGTAGCCATCGATGCCAAGATAGTCCATAGTGAAAAACAGAAGAATCTATCGACTATCGACTATCGGCTATCGGCTAAAAAGTGGCAGGTTTATATAAATGGAGGACGGACACCGGCGGAATTAGATGCTGTGGACTGGGCTAAAAAGGTAGCGCAATTTGGTGCGGGCGAGATACTTTTGACTAGTATGGATTTTGACGGCACAAAAGATGGTTTTGATATACCATTAACCAGGGCCGTAGTAGATGTGGTGAACATTCCGGTTATTGCCTCTGGTGGGGCAGGGGAATTGGAGCATTTTTATGAAGTTTTTAGTGAGGCAGGTGCTGATGCAGGTTTAGCAGCTTCAATTTTTCATTATCAGGAATATTCAATAAAACAGGTGAAAGAATATTTAAAAGAAAGAGGGATTGCTGTTCGGTTATGAAGAAAATAAATTTTAATTTAAAAAGCTTAAAATTTGACAAACAAGGTTTGATTCCTGCGATAATCCAGGATTATAAAACTGGTGAAGTCCTGATGTTGGCTTATATGAATCGGGAATCGTTAAGGCGTACTTTAAAATTAGGCAAAACCTGTTTCTGGTCGCGCTCCCGAAAAGAATACTGGATTAAAGGTTCTACTTCTGGTTGCTTTCAATATGTTAAATCCATAGCTTATGATTGCGATATGGATGCGTTGTTAATAAAAGTACGTCAGATAGGAGTTGCCTGTCATACAGGGAATAGGTCGTGTTTTTATAGAAAAATAAAATGTACTATCCTTCTTTAAAAGAATTCTTAAAATTAACCAAAAGAGGTAACGTAATACCGGTTTATAAAGAAATTAATGCAGATTTAGATACACCGGTATCTGCTTTCTTAAAAATAAAAAAAGATGATTATGCATTTTTGCTTGAGTCTGTAGAAGGGCAAGAGAAGATTGCGCGCTATTCTTTTTTAGGTAGTAATCCATCTTTAGTGTTTAAAAGTAAGGCAAAGTTTATCGAAATTATCTTACCAAAGAAAAAGACAAAGAAAAAATTTATAACTAACGCCGCACCTTTAGATGAGCTCAAAAAAATTATGCAGGATTATAAAGCCGTGCCCATAAAGGGACTACCGCGTTTTTACGGAGGCCTGGTTGGCTATATCGGTTATGATATGGTAAGATTTTTTGAGAGAATACCCGATAGAAATCCTGATGATTTAAAACTTGCAGACTCTATTTTTATTTTAACTGATAACATTTTGATTTTTGACCATGTTAATCATACCATAAAGATAGTCTTTAATATTATCTTACCTCGTAATGCGCAGGACCTCTCCAGAATTAAGAAATCAAAAATTTATTATCAGGCTATAAGAGAGATAGAAACTATACAGCGAGAATTTAGAAAACAGGTTTTTGAGCGGGAAGAGGAAGGGGGGAGTTTTAAGAAAATAAAGATATCTTCTAATTTTAAAAAATCTGAATTCCAAAATATTGTTAAAAAAGCCAAAACCTATATAAAAAAAGGAGATATTATTCAGGTTGTTTTATCACAACGCTTTAAAGTAAAAATAGATAAAGGGCCTTTTGATATTTATCGGGATTTAAGGAGCCTGAATCCCTCACCATATATGTATTTTTTAAAATTAAAAGATACAGTATTGATAGGCTCATCACCTGAGATGCTTGTGCGTTGCGAGGATGGCTTTATTCAGGCGCGGCCAATTGCCGGCACCCGGCCTCGCGGCGCTAATGAAGAAGGAGATAAAAAATTAGAAAACGAACTTCTGGGCGATAAAAAAGAAAAAGCAGAGCATATTATGCTGGTAGATTTAGGAAGGAATGATTTAGGCCGTGTAAGCCAGACAGGAAAGGTAAAAGTCAGTGAATTTATGAGTATAGAAAGATATTCTCATGTGATGCATATAGTTAGTGAAGTTACAGCCGAGCTTAATCAGAAAAAATATGATATCTATGATGTTTTAAGAGCCGCTTTTCCTGCAGGGACTGTAACCGGAAGCCCCAAAATCCGGGCAATGGAGATTATCGATGAATTAGAGAATGTCCGGCGCGGCCCCTATGCAGGCTGCGTAGGGTATTTTAGCTTTTCGCATAATATGGATACCTGTATTACAATCAGGACCATTATTGTCCACAAAGGCTATGCTTATATACAGGCAGGCGCAGGTATTGTTGCAGATTCAGTGCCAGAAAGAGAATATTTTGAATCAGTAAACAAAGCCAAAGCCTTAATTGAAGCAATAGCTAAGTAACCCAATCGCACCGCGTAGGTGTGAGAAGGTTCAATTATAAGGAGGAGATGAGAAATGGCAGTGCATATCCGTTTAAGGAGAATAGGCAAAAATCCTAAATCCAGGCCTCATTTTAGGATTACAGTTTTTGATGGGCGCAGGGGCAGGGATAGCAGATTTATTGAAGAATTAGGATTTTACAATCCAATAAGCAAAGAATTTAAGTTAAAAAAAGAGCGCATTGATTATTGGGTAAAGAATGGAGCACAACTTTCACCTACAGTTAAAAGTTTAGTTAAAAAAAATTTAAAAGCCTGCCTGCCGGCAGGCAGGGAGGAAACCCATGCCGCAGCAAGCAGTTAGCCCATTCGTAAATCTTTTTCCCATAATTTTAATTTTTGTTATTTTCTATTTTTTGCTTATCCGGCCGCAGAAAACAAAAGAGAAAGAACACCAGAAGATGCTCGGCAATCTCAATAAAAATGATGAAGCAGTAACGTCCAGCGGTATCCACGGCACAATAGTAAATGTGAAAGATAAAACCGTAATCTTAAGAGTAGATGAAAATGTAAAAATAGAAATGGAAAAAAATTGCATCGCTTATATAAAGAAACCGCAAGGCACTAGTTCAACCTAAACGCACCCCCCTGACTGACGAAAGTCAGACAGGGGGGTGGGAAAGGTTAAGAGAAGATGGAAAGAAGAGTAATTTACAAATCGATATTAATTCTGGCAATCCTGGGCATCTGCGTCTATTTTACTTTTCCTCTAAATAAAAGAATTAATTTGGGCCTGGATTTAAGAGGAGGAATGCATCTTTTGTTAAAGGTGGATACAAGCGGTTTAGCTCCAGAAGCCAAGGCAGATGCTGCGGACCGGGCGGTTGAGGTAATTAGAAACCGGATTGATGAATTCGGCGTAAGAGAGCCTTCTATTCAAAGGCAAGGTATAGATGAGATTGTGGTGCAGTTACCGGGGGTCACGGAGAGGCAGCGCGCTATAGATATAATCGGTAAGACAGCTTTATTAGAATTTAAGCTGGTTAGCCCTGATTTAGAGAAGTTAAAGCAGGCAACAGCCGGAACAGTGCCTGAAGGCTATGAGTTAAAGTATGTTCAGGAAGATAGCGAACCCATACTTTTAGAAAAACAAGCGGTTCTGTCGGGTGATGCCTTAGCCAATGCGACGGTGACTTTTAGCCAGAGCGAATTCAATGAACCTGTGGTAGCTTTAAAATTTAATGCTACAGGGGCAAAGAAGTTTGCGGAAATTACTACCGATAATGTCGGTAAAAGATTGGCGATTGTTTTAGACGGGAAAGTGCAGTCTGCGCCGCGTATAAAAGAACCCATACCGAGCGGAGAAGCAGTAATCACCGGCCGTTTCGCAGTTGAACAGGCACAGGACCTGGCTCTGGTTTTGAGAGTAGGCGCCTTACCTGCTCCTATGCATATTGAGGAAGAAAGAACCATAGGCCCCTTGTTAGGCCAGGATTCCATAAATAAAGGTATTAAGGCCAGTATCATCGGTAGTATATTGGTTTTTGTTTTTATGGCGATTTATTATCTTTTAGCAGGCATCATCGCTGATATTGCGCTTTTATTGAATTTATTTTTAATTTTAGGCGGTTTAGGCATACTGCCAGTTTTATTTCCCGGTGTATCTGCGACATTAACCTTACCGGGCATTGCGGGTATAGTCCTATCTTTAGGTATGGCAGTTGATGCTAATGTGCTGATTAATGAACGCATCAGAGAGGAATTAGCTACAGGAAAGGCCCTGCGAGGCGCCATAGCGAACGGTTATTCTCGGGCATTCAGCGCTATTTTTGACTCAAATTTAACTACCCTTATTGCCGCTTTATTGCTTTTTCAATTTGGCACCGGCCCAATCAGGGGTTTTGCCGTAACTTTAACCATTGGTCTTATTGCCAGCATGTTTACGGCGATAGTGGTTACCCGCACGATTTTTGAGGTTCTTTTGAGTTTTGGCCTGTTAAAGAATTCTCTGCCTATGCTTCGGCTTATAAGGGAAACAAAGTTAGATTTTATCGCTAAAAGAAAGTTTTTCTACAGCATCTCGTTAATTGTAATTATAGCCGGGCTTTTCTTCTATTTTAAGAAAGGCAAAGAGGCTTACGGTATTGATTTCGCCGGTGGACAATTACAGGAGTATGGTTTTAAAACGCCGCCAGATATAGAAAAGGTGCGCCAGGTATTAAAAGAAGTAAATCTGGCAGATGCCTCAATTCAACAATTTAAGGATAATCCTAAGCTCGTACTTATTAGGACAGCAGAGGATAAAAGCACAATTTTAACGGATAAACTAAAAAGCATGTTTCCCGAACAAGATATCCAAGTACTCAGGGTTGAGCGCGTAGGCCCGATAGCGGGAAAACATCTAAAGGCCAAAGCCATATATGCGCTTATCTGGTCTATGGTGGGAATCCTGGTCTATGTCGCTTTTAGATTCAAACATTTTAATTTTGCCATAGCCGGTGTTATTGCGCTTTTTCACGATGTGCTGGTGACATTGGGATTCTTAGCGATTACCGGCCGACAGATAGACCTCTTGAGCGTGACTGCCTTTCTGACTATCGCCGGTTATTCCATCAATGATACGATTGTTATTTATGACCGGGTGCGGGAAAATAGCAGGCTTTTCAGGAAATTGAGCCTAAAAGAATTAATCAACCTAAGCGTCAATCAGACACTGGGCAGGACTATTCTTACCTCAGGGGTTACGTTGCTGGTTGTAATTGCTATTTTATTTTACGGCGGAGAAGTATTGAGTAATTTTGCTTTTGCTTTACTAGTAGGTTTTATTTCCGGTGTTTATTCTACTGTTTATATTGCCTCGCCTTTAGTCCTTGCCTGGTCACGCAATAAGACCCGATCTTGAACTAAAAAAAACAATGTTTAAATCCCTGAAAATCTATACGGGTTCTTCCGTTGATTTAGAAAATATTATTACCTGCCTGGTTGATTTCGGATATAAAAGACAGGAGAGCGTGCAAGAGGAAGGAGATTTTTCGCGCCGCGGCGGAATCATTGATATATTCCCCTTTTCTTTTGAACTACCGATACGCATTGACACTTCGCTTTCGCTTGAGTGTCATGGTGAGCGTAGTCGAAGCATTGAATTAGATATTGATAAGGTCGCATCCATTAAAACATTTAATCCTGCAACAGGCCAGCCTTTCTGGGAACATAAAACCGTAATTATTTTACCGATCAGAAAACCCTCAGCCTTAAAAACCCTTACTTTCTCTGAAGAATTTCCTCTCGCGAACTTTGTGGACCTAAATATCGGAGATTATGTGGTGCATAACCAACATGGTATTGGTAGGTTTTTAGGTATGGATAAAATAAAAATACGCGATAGATACCTTGACCATCTGGTTATAGAATATGACCGACAGGAGAAACTGTACGTACCTGTGGACCAGATGCATTTAGTGCAGAAATACATTGCCTTTCAGATAAGAAGGCCAAAACTTTATAGACTGGGTAGCAAAGAGTGGCAGAGGACAAAGGCAAGGACCAAAAAAGGAATACAGAAATTAGCCTGGGAACTCTTAGGCCTACAGGCAATGCGGTTAAGTACTCAAGGGTTTGCTTTTGCAAAAGATACAGACTGGCAAGCCGAATTCGAAGGGACTTTTCCTTACAAAGAAACACCCGATCAGATAAAAGCTACTCTGGAGGTAAAACAGGATATGCAATCATCCAAGCCCATGGATAGGTTACTTTGCGGTGATGTAGGCTATGGAAAAACTGAAGTGGCTATGCGCGCTGCTTTTAAGGCAGTAATGGATAATAAGCAGGTGGCGTATCTTGTGCCGACCACAATTCTTGCGGAGCAACATTATTATAACTTTACTCAGCGCATTAAGGATTTTCCTGTAAATATACAATTACTTTGCCGTTTTAGAACCGATGCCCAACAGAAAAAAATCGTCCAGGATATCGCAAAGGGACGGGTAGATATAGTAATAGGAACGCATCGGTTATTATCTGATGACGTAGTTTTTAAGGACTTAGGGCTAGTTATAATTGATGAGGAACAGCGCTTTGGAGTAAGGGCCAAAGAAAAACTGAAAAAATTAAGATTAGCTACGGATGTGCTTACTTTAACTGCTACACCGATACCCAGGACCTTGTATATGAGCTTAATGGGCGCAAGGGATTTGTCTATAATTAATACTCCGCCGCAAAATAGATTGCCAATAAAGACAACTGTGGTAGAATATGATGAAGATTTGGTCCGTCAGGCGATTCAAAGAGAATTAAACCGTAAAGGACAGGTATATTTTTTACATAATCATATTCAGGATATTGAGAAGGTAAGAGACAAACTTGTCCGGATTCTGCCAGAGCAGGCCAGATTGGCTATAGGGCATGGCCAGATGCCTTCTAAGTTTCTTGAAGAGGCGATGTTTGATTTTCTTAAAGGCCGAATTGATTGTTTAGTCTGCACTATGATCATCGAGTCAGGTATTGATATACCCAATGCGAACACCATAATCGTAAATAATGCACATATGTTTGGATTAGCGGATTTGCATCAGTTACGAGGCAGAGTAGGAAGGTTTGACCGGCCTGCTTATGCATATTTTATGATTCCCAGAAACGAAGTGCTAGATTCGGATGCAAGAAAAAGATTAAATGCTATTCAGGAATACTCTCAATTAGGAGCAGGTTTTCATATTGCTATGGAAGACTTAGAGATTAGGGGGGCGGGAAATCTTTTGGGTGTAGAACAGCATGGGTTTATTGCTGCAGTAGGTTTTGACCTTTATTGCCGCCTGTTAAGAGAGGCGGTTAGTAATTTTAAAAAGGTAGGAGTTCATAGTAATGCGTAAGCTAAAAGCTCAAAGTTTAAAGCGCAAAGTTAAAGTGCAAAGCTTAAAGTTTTTACTTTTAAACTTTAGTTTTGCGCTTTTCGCTTTACACTTTACGCTTCCCTGTTTTGCCCAGGATAAGATCGTTGCCGTTGTCAATAACGATATTATTACACAGAAGGACTTAAATGACTTTATGAATTTTATGCGCATACAGTTATCCGGCGAATATGCCGGTCGCGAACTAGAAGAGAAAATCCAGATTATGAAAGTGGATTTGTTGAATAAATTAATCGAAGACCGCCTTATCTTACAGGAGGCAAAAAAGAATAATACAAAGATAGATGAAAATAGGGTGAAGGCAAAAATAAATGAAATCAAGAGCCGCTATCCTTCAGAAGCAGAATTTCAGAATGCCTTAACCAGGCAAGGACTGGTTCAGGCAGATATTGAGGCAAAGATTAGAGAACAGTTACTTATGTATTATATCGTGGAGCAAAAGGTACGCGAGAAGATTGTAATCAGGCCCCAGGAGGTTACCGCATTTTACAATACGAATAAAAATGAGCTTGCCTCACACGAAGAGAGAGGGCTGGAAGTTATAACATTAGCAAATGAGAAATTAGCAAAGACATTTGCCGATAATTTAAAAAAAGGAGAAAAATTAGAGGACCTGGCAGCCAAATATCCCATAACATTAAATCAGCTTCGGGTTTTGCAAGGCGAGGAACTAAGAAAGGAAATAGAACATACAGTGTTTAATTTAAAAATCGGTGAGATATCAAACCCGGTTAAGATCGATGATAAATACTATATCTTCAAACTAAATAATATCAACCCTTCTAAACAGCTTAATTTATCAGAAGTTCAGGATAAAATTAACGCCTTTCTTTTTGATAGGAAATTTCAGGAAGAGCTAAAAAAGTGGTTAGATGAGCTTAAGAAAGAATCCTACATTAAAATCCTGCAAAATTAAAGTTGGCATCACTATTGGGGACCCCTCTGGTATTGGACCGGCAATCACTTTAAAAGCAATTAAGAAATTAAAGGGTCTAGCCGAGTTTGTAGTGATTGGCGATAGTTGGGTGTTTAATAGGGTCACCAAGTCACCAAGTCACCAAGTCACAGGTTTAAAATTTATAGACCTGAATAATGTCTGCCATAAAGATTTTTCATTTGGAAAAATTAGACCCAAATACGGTAAGGCATCCATTGAATATTTAGATAAGGCATTAGAGTTGATTAAAAGAGGCGAAATTGATTGTTTGGTAACTTGCCCTATTTCAAAAGAGGCAGTAAATTTGGCGGGCATTAAAGGGTTCTTGGGGCATACCGAATATCTGGCAAGGCATACAAATACAAAAGAATTTGTGATGATGTTATTGAATGGAAACTTAAGATTTAGCCTGCTAACACGGCATATTCCCTTAAAGAAAGTTTCTAAGGAAATAAACGAAGATTTGATCTATAAAACTGTTATTTTAACTCACCGCTCGCTTATAGAAACATTTGGCATAAAAAAGCCCCGATTAGTAGTGTGCGGTATAAATCCCCATGCCTCTGATAATGGGCTTATTGGCAAAGAAGAGAATAAGGTGATTAAACCGGCTTTAGAGCGGTTAAGAAATAGATTTATGATGCATATTGATGGGCCCTTGTCAGCTGATGTAGCTATTTTTAAGGCAAATAGCAAAGAATATGATTGCGTAATTGTTATGTATCATGACCAGGCATTAATACCCTTAAAATTACGCGGGTTTGATACTGCGGTAAATATAACCTTAGGACTTCCCTTTATAAGGACTTCTCCTTTGCATGGCACCGCCTTTGATATTGCCGGAGATTTTCGTCTTGCCAATCCTAATTCGCTTATTGAGGCAATTAAAGTTGCTGTAAAATGCACCCCGAACCTAAAAAAAGACTAGGCCAAAATTTTCTGCTCGACAAAAATATTCAAAGAAAAATTCTTGCTTGTCTGGATTTGAAATCTTCAGATATAGTTTTAGAAATAGGCTCGGGTAGAGGAGAGCTTACCAGTTTATGTGCTTTAGGAGTGGATAAAATTTATGCCTTAGAAATTGATACCAGTTTATGTCAAGTTATAAAAATGAATTTAAAATGTTTTTCCAATATAAAGGTAATAAACAGGGATATATTAAAATTTAATTTAAAAAATTATTTCAAAAATGACAAAAATAAATTAAAAGTAATAGGCAATATTCCTTATTATATATCCAGCCCAATTCTGGAACATTTAATTAAATTTAGAAACAGAATTGATACTATTTTTATTACAGTACAAAGGGAATTTGCCGCAAGATTAGTTGCGCTTGCTGGATCAAAAGATTATGGATCCCTTAGCTGCTTTGTGCAGTATTATCTTGAGCCAAAAATTCTTTTAAATATTAAGAAAACCTGCTTTTTTCCCGTGCCCAAAGTTGATTCATGCCTTGTAAGATTGAAAGTAAGGCAGGAGCCTAATGTATTCGTAAAAAATGAAAGCTCGTTCTTTAAGATTATCAGAGCCGCATTTAACCAGAGAAGAAAAACGCTACGCAATAGTCTTAGTGGCATTATCCTGCCAGATAAGCTAAGTGAGTTTTTCCACACATATGGCATTGATATTAATATCCGGCCAGAAGACCTTACCTTGGCGGACTTTGCTAATCTAGCAAATTCATCCCCCTTCGCAGGAAACCCCGCCCATGGGCGGGGAGGCCCGCCATAAGTCTTGGCGGGTCCGCCACGATGTGTGGCGGAAATGCGAAAGAGAAGCTGCTTTGGGGGATGTCACTGTAGGGGCAAGTTATACAGTTCGTCAGGGGATGATCCTTTTAGGTACCCCTGGCTTGCCCGTAGGGTGTTCCATAAATTTAAAAATTTTGAAAAGAGGTCTCTGAAAAACTCCTAATTTTAGGTCAGAGACCTCTGATTACACAGATTTTAGGAAGATTACACAGATTTTCTCGTCGGAGACTTAATCTGTGTAATCGGTCTTTCCCGACAAAGTCGGGATCCCGATGGCACTAATGATTATCGTCATCGGGATAATCTTTTAATCAGAGATTGCTGCCTATCTTATTTTTTTTTCAGCAATCTCAAAAAAGATATTGACAAATTCTAATTTTTTGTGTATACTTATGTCTTTACGTAATTCCATAAATACCATATTCTTAGCTTCCTAAAACAATTAAGTTAGGAAAGGCGGAATAAGAATTTTAGCTAAAATTCTTATGTGGTGGATTTTTTGTATTTAGTGCGTAAACCAGATGTTTTTTAAATTATTGCTCTACACATATTTATTATGTATGTTAGTTAATGTGCAATCCTATGCTCGAAATTAAAAAAATTAAGAGTTTATATAAAAAGGGTAAATCTGCAGCAGAGATAGGCAAAGATTTGGGAATTTCTTGGCGTAGAGTTATCTATCTTATGGAGAAATATGGAATTAAGCGCCGTTCCCGTAGCGAGGCTATTTATTGTAAACACAATCCCAATGGAGATCCATTTAAGATTAAAAAACAGTTATCTTTGGAACAGGAACGTCTAAAAGCTCTGGCTTTAGGATTGTATTGGGGAGAAGGTTCTAAATATAATCCTATCTCAATAAGATTAGCCAATTCCGATCCGGTTTTATTAAAAATGTTTATTAAATTCCTGAGAGATATTTGTGGCGTAAATCTCCAAAAGATAAGATTATGGGTGACTATTCATGACGACACATCCATCGAAAAAGCAGAGCAATTCTGGGGTGGCCAACTAAATATACCTTATTCACAATTCAGTAAGACAATAATTATAGCTCATCGTGGGAATGGAACTTATAAAAATAAATCTCTTTACGGTACAGCTACGGTGTGCGTACATAATATGAAACTTAGGCAAATTATACAAGAGTGGTTAGAAAACTATGCCCACGTAGCTCAGTCGGTAGAGCACATGCATGGTAAGCCTGGGGTCACCGGTTCGATTCCGGTCGTGGGCTCTGCTATGCGGTTTTAAGAACTTTTATTATATGCGTGAAATTATTACCTTAGGGTGTACGGTTTGCAGGAATAGAAATTACACAACCACAAAGAATAAAAAACAGCATCAGGATAAGTTAGAATTAAGTAAATTTTGTAAGTTCTGTCATAAACACACGCCACATAAGGAGATAAAATAGATTAGGGGCGTCGGTTAATGGCATCCCGCACTTTTATCTAAAGATAATATAGGGGTGTTGGTTAACGGAAAACCACTGGTCTCCAAAACCAGGACTGGGGGTTCAATTCCCTCCACCCCTGTAGATAAGTAAAAAGTGCGGGACAAGTCCTGCCGCTCCTGTTGATAAGACTTGAACCTAAAAAGGGTGATAAATGGAATTTTTATTAAATAATATTAAAATAATAATTTTAATAATCATAACTATAGCCTTATTTGCGCTAATTATTAAATATTATAAGAAGATAAAAACATTTCTAATAGAAGTAAGGCAGGAATTAGGCAAAGTCGCCTGGTCAACGCGGCAGGAATTAATCGGGTCAACATTTGTGGTAATAGTAGTTACTTTTATCATTGCAGTGTTTATTGGGGGTATTGACCTTTTGCTTTCCAAAATATTAAGCCTGGTATTTAAGTGATGAAAAACTGGTACGTAGTGCATACACAAACAGGTTCTGAAGAAAAAGTAAGGAAAACATTAGAAAATAGGATTACTTCTTTGGGCATGCAGGATTTTATTTGTAAAATAATTATTCCTACAGAGCAGGTATCTGAGGTACGCTCAGGTAAAAAAAAGATTACGCAGAGAAAGTTTTTTCCGGGGTATTTACTTATAGAAATGGAGTTGGATGAGAAGACATTCCTTTTTGTCAAGACCACGCCTGGGGTAACCGGATTTATTGGTTTAGGTAAAAAGCCTATGCCTTTACCTCAAGCCGAAGTAGATAATATTTTAAAGAGAACAGAAGAGACCCAGGCCAAGCCAAGCCCTAAGGTGCTTTTTGAAAAGGGCGAGCAGGTTAGGGTTACAGAAGGGCCTTTCTTGAATTTTAACGGGACTATTGAGGAGATTCATCCTGAAAAAGGGAAAATTAAGGTAAGTGTTTCGATTTTTGGCAGGGCAACACCCGTAGAATTGGAATATTGGCAAGTTGAGAAGATTTAGATGGCAAAGAAGATAACCGCACAAATTAAGTTACATGTTCCGGGAGCGCAGGCAAACCCTGCTCCTCCAGTTGGCCCGGCTTTAGGTCAACACGGAGTTAACATCATGCAGTTCTGTAAACAATTTAATGACCAGACCAAGAATAGAGAGGGTTTGATTTTACCGGCAGTTATAACTGTTTATGAAGATAAATCTTTTACTTTTATAATTAAAAGTCCGCCTTCTTCGATTCTCTTAAAGCGTGCAGCAAATTTAGCCAAGGCCTCAGGAACAGCGGGTAAGGAAGTTATAGGTAAGGTAACTAAGAAACAGGTTGAGGATATTGCCAGGCAGAAGAGGCAGGATTTAAATACTCAAGATTTATCTAAAGCGGTTAAAATTGTTGAAGGCACAGCCAGGAGTATGGGTATTGTTATAGAGGGCTAATAAGAGATGAAATTACGCAGTAAAAGATATAAGGAATCGGAAAAAGTTGTTGAGAAGGATAAAACGTTCCAACTTAAAGAGGCCATATCGATTATAAAAAAAATGTCGCCTCCAAAGTTCGATAGTTCTATGGATTTACATTTTCACTTAAGTGTAGACCCTAAGAAATCAGAGCAGATGGTGCGTGGAACAGTGGTGCTACCGCATGGAACAGGCAAAAAAGTAAGGGTGGCAGTTTTTTGTCGGGGTGAACATGAAAGGATAGCCAGAGAGGCCAACGCAGATTATGTAGGGGCAAATGAGCTGATTGATAAAGTAGCAGCTGGTTTCTTAGATTTTGATTGCGCGATTGCTACCCCGGAGATGATGAAGGAGTTAAGTAAATTAGGAAAGATTTTAGGTCCGCGCGGCCTTATGCCTAGCCCAAAAGCAGGCACTGTAACAAATGATATTGCCAAGGCAATTGAAGATGTAAGAAAAGGAAAAGTAGAATTCCGTGTAGATAAACAAGGAGGCGTGCATCTTTCTGTAGGAAAGATTTCTTTCGATGAGGATAAGCTATACGACAATGCCGCCTGTGTTATTGAAGCCTTAAATGAGGCAAGGCCGGCTGCGGTTAAGGGTAAGTTTGTGCGCAGCCTATGTCTTTGCAGTTCCATGAATCCAGGGATAAGGATTGCATTATGAACCTCACCTTTCATAATAAGAAGAGTAGGGTTAAAAAAGGAAGAGCGGGGTTGAGAAAGGAAGAGCGGGGTGAAAAAGTTAGGCATATTAGTTAAAGAGACATCACAGGACCGTATCAAAAATCAGCTTAAAGAATCTAATGCTGTATTCATTATAAGATATTCAGGATTGTCCAGCCCAGATATAAGTTTATTAAGGCAGTCCTTAAAGAATTCTTGCGCCCGCCTATTTGTAGTAAAAAATAGTGTGGCCAGGCGGGCTTTTAATAATGCGGGCCTGGAACCTTTGATTAAAGCCGTAGAGGGGCCTTGCGGCTTGGTATTTGCAAAAGAAGAACCGGTAGGGCCCTCTAGAGCACTTTGCAATTTTTCTAAGGGTCATGAGCAATTAAAATTAGAAGGAGGATATTTAAAGGACAAAGTTCTGGAAAAAAAGGACATAGAAGCAATGGCCAAGCTTCCTACAAAAGAAGTTTTAAGAGCGCAGCTAGTTATGACATTGAATTCGCCAATATCAGGTTTGGCAGTAACATTAAATCAGATATTGGCGAAATTTGTTTATTGTATAGATCAAATAAGAGAAAAAAAATGTAGTTAGAAGGAGGAAGGGATGGCACAGAAATTAGAGGAGTTAATTAAAAGTATCGAAGGGATGACTGTTTTAGAACTTGCGGATTTAGTTAAGGCCCTGGAAGAAAAATTCGGAGTAAAGGCAAATATGCCTATCATGGCAGCTCCTATGGCAGGGGCAGGAGCAGCTCCTGCAGCTGAAGAGAAAACCGCCTTTACTGTGGTTTTGGCTAATGCCGGAGCGAATAAAATCGCAGTTATAAAAGAAGTCCGGACCATGACCAGTCTGGGCTTAAAAGAAGCCAAGGACCTAGTAGATTCTGCGCCTAAGCCGGTAAAAGAAGGTGTAACCAAAGAAGAAGCAGAAGAGATGAAAAAGAAGCTCGAGACAGCTGGCGCAACAGTTGAACTGAAATAATTCAGTAACTAGTAATCTAGTAACTAGTAACTCGTAATTAAAAACCGTAAACCGTAATTCGTAAATCGTAAATGGTAATTAAAAAACAAAAATTACTAATTACTGATTACCGATTACGAATCAATTACTAGTTACGAGTTTACTAGTTACTCATGAGGAGCGATAGCGACGAATGATTAAACGTAAAAATTTTGCAAAAATCAAAGAAGTTTACGATTTACCCAATCTTTTAGATGTGCAACTAGAATCTTATCGGGAATTTTTGCAGATGGATGCGCCGCCCCAAGAAAGAAAGCATCAGGGTTTACAGGAGGTCTTTGCTGATATGTTTCCTGTGGAAAACCCTAACCGTTCCGTCAAAATAGAGTATATCAGCTATTCATTTGGTAAACCAAAATATGATGTTATTGAATGTAGGAGAAGGGCCCTTACTTACGCCGCGTCTCTTAAAGTAAAGTTTAGGTTGACTACGCCAGCCGAAACTAAAGAACAGGACGCATATTTTGGTGAAATACCTTTAATGACTGAAACCGGAACTTTTATTATTAATGGCGATGAGCGTGTAGTGGTAAGTCAATTGCAGCGCTCACCGGGAGTTTCTTTTGAAGAGGAAGAGCATCCTACAGGAAAAAAGATTTTTTACGGCCGGATTATTCCTTATCGGGGGGCATGGCTTGAATTTAAATATGACCTGTCAGAGACAATCCTTGCTTATGTAGACAGGCGGAGAAATTTTCCTGCCACGCAAATCTTAAGAATCCTGGGATTTTCTACTGACGCAGAAATAATTTCTAGCTTAGGTAAAGAGTACCCGGAAATAACTAATACTTTGAAGAAAGACTACACCAAAAACAAAGAAGAAGCATACTTAGATTTTTATCGCAAGATGCGGCCAACTGAGCCGGTAACGAAAGAGGCAGCAGAGGGTTTATTTTATAGATTATTCTTTGACCCGGCCAGATATGATTTAGAAAGAGCGGGCAGGTTTATTCTAAACAGAAAATTGGGTATGGATGTCCCGCTTGAAAAAAGGATCCTTGATTCAGATACAGTGCTCAAAGTAATAGGATATCTAATAAATCTTAAAGAAGGCATTGGAAAGATTGATGATATAGACCATCTGGGCAATCGTCGCGTAAAAACAGTAGGTGAACTGGTGCAGAATCAGGTGAGGATTGGGTTGAGCCGTGTAGAACGCTCAATCAGAGAAAGAATAAGCATATTAGGTGAATTTGATAATCTTAATGTGCATTATCTGATAAATTCAAAATTATTATCCAATCAAATACGCGACTTTTTTGCTAGAAGCCAGCTCTCCCAGTTTATGGACCAGGTTAATCCTTTGGCAGAGATGACCCATAAAAGAAGATTAAGCGCTTTAGGGCCAGGTGGCTTATCTCGCGAGCGCGCTGGTTTTGAAGTAAGAGACATACATCCTTCGCATTATGGCAGGGTTTGTCCTATTGAAACACCCGAAGGCCCGAATATTGGCTTGATTGCTTCTTTAAGCAGTTTTGCCCGGGTTAATCCCTTAGGGCTTCTTGAGACGCCATACAGAAAAGCAGAAGATGGCCGGGTGACGAGGAAAATTGAGTATTTAACTGCGGATATTGAAGAGGATAGAGTCATTGCCCAGGCAAGCGTTCCTTTGGATGAGGATGGCCATTTCACTGAGCGTGAAATTTCTTGCCGATATAAAAATGATTTTCCCAAAATGTCTCCCAAGCAAGTTGAGTATATGGATGTTTCTCCTAAACAGCTTGTCTCTATAGCCGCTTCTTTAATTCCTTTCTTAGAGCATGATGACGCAAACCGTGCGCTTATGGGCTCAAATATGCAAAGGCAAGCAGTGCCTTTAATGATTACAGAACCTCCTTTGGTAGGAACCCAGATGGAAGAAAGAGTTGCCCGGGATTCCGGGACTATGGTGATAGCTCAGGAGCCCGGAAAAGTAACCAATGTAGATTCTTCCTCAATTACTATTGGCAAAAAAATTTATCATCTTAAGAAATTCTTGCGCACTAACGCAAATACCTGTTTGAATCAAAGGCCTTTAGTTAAATTAGCTCAATTTGTAGAAAAAGGACAGGTGATTGCTGACGGGATTAGCACTAAAGAAGGCGAGCTTGCTTTAGGCAGGAATGTTTTGTGCGCCTTCCTGCCCTGGCGTGGTTATAATTTTGAGGATGCAATTCTTCTTAGCGAAAAGCTGATAAGAGAAGATGCCTATACTTCAATACACATAGAAGAATTTGAAATTGAGGCTACCGAGACCCGCTTAGGAAATGAAGAGATAACCCGGGACATACCTAATGTAAGTGAGGAGGCATTAAGAAATCTGGATGAAACAGGTATAATCTATATCGGCGCAGAAGTAAGCCCGGGAGATATACTGGTAGGTAAAATCACGCCCAAAACAGATTCTGAACCTTCGCCGGAAGAAAGGCTCCTGCGTGCAATATTTGGTGAAAAGGCAGGAGATGTGCGAGATACTTCTTTGGTTGTTCCTCCCGGTGTGGAGGGCGTAGTGATAGATGTGGATATTTTCCAACGCAAAGACAGGGGTAGAAAATCCAAAGAGGAAAAGACTAAGGAACTTGCGAAAATCAGAGAATTAAAAGCCTACTACAAACAAGAGATAGAATTTGTAGAGGCAGAGAAGATTGCGCGTTTGAGTCAGCTTTTAGGCGTAGATAAGAAGAAAGCAGAAAAAATTGATTATGGTGATAATGAAGAAGCAAAAATACTGGTTGCTTCTTTTGGGGAACAGATTCAGGAATTATTAGCAGAAGAGGAGCAGGAAATAGAAAAAGTAAGGCGCGGAGATGAGCTGCCCGCAGGAGTTTTAAAAAGAGTAGTGGCTCATGTAGCTACCAAGCGCAAGGTTTCAGAAGGAGATAAATTAGCAGGCAGGCATGGAAATAAAGGCGTGGTAGCCAAGATATTACGGCAAGAGGATATGCCTTATTTAGCAGACGGGACTCCTGTAGAAATAGTATTAAATCCTTTGGGCGTTCCTTCGCGTATGAATGTAGGCCAAATACTAGAAGCTCATCTGGGTTGGGCTGCCAAGATTTTAGGTTTATATATGAGTTGTCCAGTATTTGATGGCGCAACTGAAGAAGAAATTAAGGAGATGCTTAAAAAGGCAGGTCTTCCTGAAGATGGAAAGATCTTTCTTTACGACGGCTATACCGGCGAGTCTTTTGATCAGAAGGTGACGGTGGGGTATCTTTATATTATGAAGTTAATACATCTTGTAGATGAAAAGATTCATGCCCGTTCAATTGGTCCTTATTCTTTGGTTACACAGCAGCCTTTGGGTGGTAAAGCCCAGTTTGGAGGACAGAGATTGGGAGAGATGGAGGTTTGGGCATTGGAAGCTTATGGAGCAGCCTTCACTTTACAGGAGATGCTTACAGTAAAAAGTGACGATGTTTCAGGTAGGACTCGTATATACGAGGCCATTGTAAAAGGAGAACAGCGCCTAACACACGGAACTCCTGAGTCATTTAATGTTTTGTTAAAAGAATTACAGGGCTTGGGTTTAGATATTCGTGTAGAAAAAGTTAAATAAAATGGATGAGATACTTTTATTCGATAGTATTTCCATAAAGATTGCTTCGCCACAGGTGATAAAATCCTGGTCAAAAGGAGAAGTAAAAAAGGCAGAGACGATCAATTACCGCACGCTCAAGCCTGAGAAAGATGGTTTATTTTGTGAGAAGATTTTTGGCCCAGCGCGTGATTGGGAGTGCAATTGCGGTAAATATAAAGGTATAAAGTTTAAAGGTATTAGCTGTGACCGTTGCGGAGTAACTGTAGACCGCTCTTCAGTGCGGCGTGAACGCATGGGCCACATTGAATTATCCACACCGGTTACACATATCTGGTTTTTTAAAACAGTGCCAAGTCGTATGTCGGCATTATTAGATATTGGCCTCCGCGACCTTGAGAAAGTAATTTATTACGAAGAATATGTAATAGTTGATCCAGGCAATACCCCTTTAAAGAAAAAAGAACTTTTAACTGAGGACAAATATCAAGAAGCGCTTAGTAAATATGGCGCAAACTTTAAGGCAAAGATTGGCGCTGAAGCAGTCAGAGATTTGTTAAAGGAATTGGATCTGGATGCCCAGTGCCGTAAACTACGCCGGGACCTGGAAAAATCAAAAGATATTTTAAGTAACCGAAAGGCGCTGAAGAACTTAAAGATCGCCGAGGATTTTAAGAAATCCGGCAACAAGCCCGAATGGATGGTCCTGGAAGTTTTACCGGTTATACCGCCAGATTTAAGGCCTTTGGTTCCCTTAGACGGAGGAAGGTTTGCTACTTCAGACCTTAATGATTTATACCGTAGGGTTATAAATCGCAATAATCGCTTAAAGAAGCTTATACAGTTAAATGCGCCTGAAATAATTATCCGAAATGAAAAGCGTATGCTTCAGGAGGCAGTAGATGCGCTTTTAGATAATGGCAGACACGGAAAGCCTGTAATCGGAGCCAATAATCGGCCATTGAAGTCTTTGTCGGATATGCTTAAAGGCAAACAGGGACGTTTCCGACAAAATCTTTTAGGTAAGCGCGTGGATTATTCCGGTCGTTCAGTAATTGTAGTTGGGCCGGAATTAAAACTACACGAATGCGGCCTTCCCAAACAAATGGCTTTGGAGTTATTCGAACCGTTTATTATAAAGAAATTAAGAGAAAGAGGTTTTGTCCATACTATTAAAGGCGCACGTAGAATGGTTGAGCGCGGCAAAATTGAGGTATGGGATATTTTAGACGAAGTTATAAAAGACCATCCCGTGCTTTTAAACCGCGCCCCTACCTTACACCGCTTAGGAATTCAGGCTTTTCAACCCCGCCTTATCGAAGGTAAAGCCATAAAAATCCATCCTTTAGTTTGCACTGCTTTTAATGCTGATTTTGATGGCGACCAGATGGCAGTGCATGTACCCTTATCATTAGAATCACAGCTAGAAGCCAAAATCCTTATGCTTTCTATCAATAATGTTTTTTCTCCTGCTGATGGCAGGCCGATTCTTACCCCTACCCAAGATATTATCCTCGGCACTTACTATATGAGTAAGGAAAAACCAGGCGCAAGAGGCCAGGATTACTCATTTGCTAATGCGGATGAGGTTTTAGTTGCCTATGAAGATAAGGCAGTGGATTTACATGCCAGGATTAAATTAAGGGTAGATGCTATTTTTGATTTAGAAGAAAAGAAACTTATAACCGAAAAACAAATCATTACCACTACTGTAGGCAAAGTTCTATTCAATCAGGTCTTACCCAGTGGCTTTGGTTTTGTGAATAGGGAGTTAAATAAGGCCAGGGTTGGCGACATTGTAACAGAATGTTACAAAAGATTCGGGCACAGCACCGTAATTCATCTACTCGATGAGATTAAAAGATTAGGTTTTGAAATGGCTACTTTAGGCGGAATTTCTATTGGTATTGATGATTTACAGGTTCCCAAAGGCAAGCAGGACGTTTTAAAAGAAGCAAAGGATGAAGTAGCTAAAGTAGAAGAGCAGTATCGCAAAGGGATAATAACAGCCAGTGAGCGCAAGGCCAAAATTATCGATGTCTGGACGCATGCTACAGACAAAGTTTCTGATTTGTTATTCAAAGGTATGGATATATTTAATCCTATCTTTATGATGGCTGATTCAGGGGCAAGGGGTTCGCGCTTACAGATAAGACAACTTGCAGGAATGCGCGGCCTTATGGCAAAGCCTTCCGGTGAAATTATCGAAAGCCCTATTACGGCAAACTTTAGGGAAGGTTTAAATGTCTTGGAGTATTTTATTTCTACTCACGGTGCACGAAAGGGCCTGGCAGATACAGCCTTAAAGACCGCAGACGCAGGTTACCTGACTCGCAGGCTTGTGGATGTGGCACAGGAAGTTATTGTAAGCGAGGAAAATTGCGGAACACTCAGTGGTATCACCGTTTCCGCGATTATTGAGGGCGATGAAGTAGTGGTGAGTTTAGAAGACCGTATTGTAGGAAGAGTCGCCTTAGATAATATTGTAGATATTATTACTGATGAAGTTATTGTAGAAGCAGGTAATGAAATTACTGAAGAAAAAGCAGTGATGATTGAGAAGCTTGGTATTGAGAGAATTCGTATTCGTAGTGCCCTTACTTGCGAGACGGAAAAAGGGGTTTGCACAAGATGTTACGGAAGAAACCTTGCTACTGGCAGGCTGGTTGAGGTAGGAGAAGCAGTAGGAGTAATTGCCGCCCAAAGTATTGGCGAACCAGGTACGCAGCTTACGATGAGAACATTTCATATTGGTGGCACAGCTTCAAGGGTTGTGGAGCAGTCTTTTATCAAATCTAAAAATAAAGGTATAGTCAAATATCACAACCTCAGGACAACTGCGAAAAACAAGGAATTTATCGTCTTAAATAGAAATGGCTCTATCAGCATAAACGATAAACAGGGAAGAGAGCTCGAGCGTTATCTTATCCCGCAAGGCGCTTTCATCGGCATTGCCGATGGTGAGGTGGTGCCGGAAGGAGTTGCTTTTGTGCGTTGGGATCCTTATACTTCACCGGTTCTTACTGAGGTAGGCGGAGGAGTTAAATACGAAGACCTGCGCGAGGATATTACCGTAAGAGAAGAAATGAATCCCGTGACAAAATTAACAGAACGCGTAGTGGTTGAGCATAAACAAGAGTATCATCCCCAGATTTTAATTTTAGATGAGAACAAAGAAGTTTTAGGAATTTATCCTATCCCAATAGGAGCGCATATCTTAGTAAAAGATAGCCAGAAGGTAGGCGCAGGCGATCTTCTGGGTAAAATACCCCGCTTAGTCGTAAAGACAAGGGATATTACCGGAGGCCTGCCGCGCGTCGCAGAATTATTTGAGGCAAGACGACCCAAAGACCCGGCAATTATCAGCGAAATCGATGGTTTTGTGGAATTTGGCGAAACAAAAAAAGGCCAGCGCGTAATTATCGTTAAATCTCCCACCGGTATGCAAACAGAATACGTTATACCGCATGGCAAGCATCCTAATGTTTATAAGGGAGATAAAGTGGTTGCCGGACAGCAGTTAACTGATGGCCCGGTGGTCCTGCAGGATATTTTAAGGGTCTGCGGCGATAAGGTTTTACAGGAATATTTAGTGAATGAAGTCCAGGAGGTTTACCGGATCCAGGGTGTGCGCATAAATGATAAGCATATCGAGTTAATCATTAGGCAGATGTTAAAGAAAATAAGGATTGAAGATCCGGGCGATACTGATTTTTTAGTTACACAGCAAGTGGATAAATGGAGATTCCAGAAAGAAAATTCCCGGGTGATTAAAAAGGGCGGAAAGCCTGCACAGGCAACACCATTGTTATTAGGTATTACTAAAGCATCTTTAACTACCGAAAGTTTTATTTCTGCAGCCAGTTTTCAGGAGACTACGCGCGTGCTTACCGAAGCAGCTGCTTCAGGTAAACGCGATGACTTATTCGGCCTAAAAGAAAATGTTATTGTCGGGCACCTGATACCTGCAGGCACAGGTTTTCGTGATCATCGGGATATTGAAGTAGTGAAAATAGTAGAGGAGAAAAAGAAAGAAAAAAGTTAGCCAGTTTAACAGGCAAACAAAAATATGCCGACTATTTCACAACTAATTAGAATAGGTAGAATATCCAAAAGGAAAAAATCAAAGTCACCGGCTTTAAAAAGCTGTCCGCAGAGAAGGGGAGTCTGTGTTCAGGTGCGCACTATGACACCTAAAAAACCTAATTCTGCTTTAAGAAAAATTGCCAGGGTTCGGCTTACTACCGCAATAGAAGTTACTGCTTACATACCCGGAGAAGGCCATAATTTACAGGAGCACTCCATAGTTTTGGTAAGGGGCGGCCGTGTAAAAGATTTACCGGGCGTAAGATATCATATTGTAAGAGGGACGCTGGATACAGCCGGAGTCAATCAGCGTAGAAAATCGCGTTCAAAGTATGGAGCAAAGAGACCGAAATGAGAAGAAGAAGAGTGCAGTTAAAAGAGATTTTACCGGACCCAAAATTTAATAGCGAGGTAGTTGGAAAGTTTATTAATATGGTCATGTTAGAAGGCAAAAAATCTATTGCAGAAAGAATTGTTTATGGCGCATTTGATATAGCAAAAAACCAACTTAATGAATCGGATGTCTTAAAGGTCTTTCATAAAGCAATAGATAATGCAAGGCCCCGATTAGAGGTAAAACCCAGGCGCGTAGGCGGGGCAACTTATCAGGTTCCTGTGGAGGTAAGACAGGAGCGCGGCACCTCAATAGCCCTGCGTTGGATAAGGGATTTTGCCAAAAATAAAAAAGGTAAACCCATGCAAGAAAAGCTTGCTGAGGAGATTATTGCCGCTTATAAAGGTGAAGGCTCAGCCATAAAGAAAAGGGATGATACGCATAAGATGGCTGAGGCAAATAAAGCGTTTGCGCATTTTAGATGGTAAGTGACCCCTCACCCAGAAAACATTAGCTTTGTAGCTTGCTGGCTGGGTGAGGGGGAACTTATCCCGAGCCACAGTCAAATGAATGTTTAGTGACGAGGGATATCCCTCGCGGCTGATAGCCAATAGACGGCCGCTCGGGATCAATTGAATGAAATTAAAGAGAAGCAATTGATGAGAAAAATACCCTTAGATAAAATCAGAAACATTGGAATTATCGCGCACATCGATGCCGGTAAAACTACGGCTACTGAGCGCATCCTTTATCTTACAGGTAAGACTTATAAAATAGGCCAGGTTGATGAAGGGACTGCAACTATGGATTGGATGGTTCAGGAGCAGGAGAGAGGCATAACTATTACTGCCGCCTGCACCACTTGCAGCTGGCATGATTTCAGTATTAATATTATTGATACTCCGGGCCATGTAGATTTTACTGCAGAGGTAGAAAGGTCATTAAAAGTTTTAGATGGCGCGGTAGTTATTTTCTGTGGCGTAGGAGGGGTAGAGCCGCAGTCAGAAACTGTCTGGCGCCAGGCTGACCGCTATGGCGTGCCGCGGATTTCCTTTGTGAATAAGATGGATAGAGTGGGCAGCAATTTTCAAGATACGGTCCAGCAGATGCATAAAAAATTAGGCGCAAATGCGGCGGCAATTCAGTTGCCCTATTGCCGACAAGAAGATCTTTTGGGAATAATCGATTTAATAGAAAAAAAATTAATTACTTATAAGGATGGAGAGGGGGCAGAATTTGAGACTAAAGATGTGCCGGCTGAACTTACAGACGAAGTTAATAAGCAGCGCGATAAATTATTGGAGAGGCTTGCTGAAGCGGATGAAACTATAATGGATAAATTTGTGCATGGCCAGAATTTAGGCGCCCCTGAGATAAAAGCGGCAATTCGCCGGGCTGTAATAAATAATAAATTTGTCCCGGTTCTCTGCGGCGCAGCTTTAAAAAATAAGGGGATACAATTGCTCCTTGATGCTGTTTGTGATTATTTGCCTTCACCCCAAGACCTGCTGCCCGTAAAAGGGACTAATCCTCTTAATAGCGAGTTTGAGGAGATTGAAGCCTCCGACGATGCTCCCTTTTGTGCATTATGTTTTAAGATTACAACTGACCCTTATGTGGGAAGGATTAATTATATCCGGGTATATTCTGGAACTTTGAAATCCGGCGAGGTCATCTATAATGCGACAAAAAGAACAGAAGAGCGGATTACAAAACTGCTGAGGATGCATGCTAACCGCCAAGATGTTATTGAGGAAGTGCATACCGGCGATATTTGCGCTTGCGTAGGATTAAAAGAGACAAAAACCGGTGATACGCTTTGCACAGAGGATAACCCGATTTTAATTGAATCAATACATTTTCCTGAACCGGTTATTCAGCAGGCAATTGAGCCTAAGACCAAAGTTGCCCAAGAGAGGCTAGGTATGGCTTTGCATAAATTAGCAGAAGAGGATCCTTCTTTTCGGGTAACTTATAACCAAGAGACCGGCGAGACAATAATTTCCGGAATGGGCCAGCTGCACTTAGAGATTGCAATTGACAGGATTATGCGCGAATTTAATGTAGAAGCGCAAGTAGGCTCGCCCCAGGTAGCTTATCGTGAGACCATCACCGGAAAAGTTATCTCTACCGGAAAGTTTATTCAGCAGAGCGGTGGACGCGGACAATACGGCCATGTAGTTATTGAAATGGAGCCTCAAGAAATACCCGGCAAGGGCGTTAGCTTTACGGATAAGATTAAGAGCGGCGCTATTCCGCGGGAATTTATTCCCGCAATAAAAAATGGTATTATAGGTGCAGCCAGAAGCGGGGTTTTAGCAGGTTATCCAGTTACAGATATCAATGTAACGCTTGTTGACGGTTCTTTTCACGAGGTGGATTCTTCAGAGATGTCTTTTCAGATGGCAGCTGCCATTGCTTTTAACAATGGGCTAAAAAAAGCAAATTCTATCCTCCTTGAGCCGATAATGGATATGGAAGTTGTAGTTCCCCAGGAGTATATGGGCCAAGTTATCGGAGATTTAAATGCTCGGCGTGCCAAGATAATTTCGCTAAGCACGCGTGTAAACGTGCGGGCGATCAGGGCTTATGTGCCTCTGGCTGAAATCTTTAATTATGCGACCACAGTAAGGTCTTTAACGCAAGGCCGCGCATCCTATACAATGGAGCCCTCGTTTTATGCTGAGGTGCCTTCACATATAGCAGAAAAGATTATCGCGGGTTTTGCAACTACGGGTTTAAGAAGGTTTTAAATTCGCCCCGACGTTACATCGGGGCTCATTTAAGGAGGTTTAAAGATGGCTAAAGAAAAATTTGTGAGGTCAAAACCACATGTAAACATCGGAACCATAGGTCATATTGACCATGGAAAAACGCTTCTCACTTCCGCGATTACTCTTGTATTATCAAAATTAGGTAAAGCGCAATTTAGAGAATATGCAGATATAGCAAAAGGCGGAACGGTAAGGGATGAGTCAAAGATATTGACTATTTCAGTGGCGCATGTGGAATATGAAACAGAAAACCGGCACTATGCGCATATCGACTGCCCAGGCCATGCCGATTATATTAAAAATATGATCACTGGTGCAGCGCAGATGGATGGCGCCATATTGGTAGTTTCCGCAGTTGATGGCCCAATGCCCCAAACTAGGGAGCATATTCTTTTAGCCAGACAAGTTAATGTTCCGGCAATGGTAGTATTTTTGAACAAAATTGATGCCATGCAAGATAAGGAACTTATTGATCTGGTTGAGATGGAGGTAAGGGAATTGCTTACCAAGTATGGTTTTCCAGGGGATAAGACTCCGGTAATCAGAGGCAGTGCCTTAAAGGCAATACAGGCACAGGGCGACCCTAATCATGCGGATTCCAAACCCATCTTGGATTTAATGAAAGCAGTGGATGAGTTTATACCCCTTCCTGTAAGAGATATGGATAAACCTCTCTTAATGGCTGTTGAGGATGTTTTTAGCATTGAAGGAAGGGGAACCGTAGGAACTGGAAGAATTGAGCGCGGTAGAGTAAAGCTTAATGATGAAGTAGAGCTGGTAGGTCTTAGGCCTGAGCCAAGAAAGACCGTTGTCACCGGAATAGAAATGTTTAGAAAAATACTTGATGAAGGGCAGGCCGGTGACAATATCGGGCTACTCTTACGCGGTGTAGAGAAAGATGATATAGAGCGTGGTATGGTTGTTGCTGCGCCTAAATCTATCACTCCGCATACTAAATTTAAAGCCCAGGTTTACATTCTTACTAAGGAAGAAGGCGGAAGGCATACGCCATTCTTCAAAGGTTATAGGCCACAGTTTTATTTTCGCACCACCGATGTTACGGGAAGTACGGTAGCACTTCCGCAGGGCGTAGAAATGGTTATGCCGGGAGATAATGTCAATATGGAGGTGGAGTTGATTACACCTATTGCTATGGAGAAAGAATCGCGTTTTGCTATCCGTGAAGGTGGGCATACTGTTGGCGCAGGTGTTGTTACAGAAGTTATAGCATAAGTGATCCCGCACCTTTTTAGTATTGAAGTTTTTCATCTTAAAACCTGAATAAATAAAAGGTGCGGGAGAACTTAATTCGCACTTATAACTTACTCACACTTCGTCCTTCGTCACTTCGTTCTTCAGGACGATCCTGAACGAAGTGAAGGATCTCGTGTTCGTAAGTTATGTGCTCATTAAATATGCAGAAAATACGTATCAAACTAAAGGCATACGATCATCGTCTCTTAGACAAAGCGGTGGCAGAAATCGTCGAGACTGTCAAGCGCACGGGTGCCGTTATCTCTGGCCCGGTGCCGCTTCCGACTAAGCGGGAGATTTATACGGTTCTACGCTCACCGGTGATTGATAAAAAATCGCGCGAACAATTCGAATTAGCTACTCATAAGCGTGTTATCGATATATTTGAGCCGACTTCCAAAACAGTAGATGCCTTACGGAAGTTGAATTTGCCTGCGGGCGTTGATGTGGAGATAAAATAACCCTTAACACACCTACGCGGTGTGATTGGGGTTCAGAGATAAAATGATAGGGTTGATAGGCAAAAAATTAGGGATGACACAGGTTTTTAGCGACGATGGTAAGCTAATTGGCGTAACAGCTATTGAAGCCGGGCCTTGCCCTGTGTTAGCAGTAAAAGAAAAAAGTATTCAGTTAGGATTTGATCTGGCAAAAGAAAACCGCCTGAAAAAACCTCTTTTAGGTTATTTTAAAAAGATGAATATTGCTCCGCGCAAGGTTATTAGGGAGGTTTTAAAAGAGCCTAATAAGGAATATAAAGTCGGTGAGGAGCTGAAGGTGGATTTGTTTAAGCCCGGTGATTTTCTGGATATTACCGGGACATCAAAAGGCAAGGGTTTTCAGGGTGGAATGAAGCGCTGGAATTGGAGCGGGGGGGCCAGGACACATGGCTCAACGTCGCATCGTCGGGTTGGTTCAATTGGCTCTAGCACTACTCCTGGTCGAGTTTGGAAGGGGCATCATATGCCCGGGCATATGGGTAACTGCAAGGTTACATTACAGAATTTACAGGTCGTAAAAGTAGATTTACAAAATAATCTCTTATTAGTAAAAGGCGCTGTTGCGGGGAGTAAGGATAGTTATTTGATTATAAAAAAAGCAAAGAAGAAGAAATAAATTCCGTTAATCCGTTATGGAAGCAATCACCTTACCTATATATAATACTGAAGGCAAAGAGATAGATACTGTTGAGCTTAATAGCTCGGTATTTGATGGGAATGTCAATACTGCTGCTATATATCAGGCAGTGAACGCATACCGGGCTAATCAGAGAAAAGGCCTTGCCTCAACCAAGACCAGGGGTGAGGTATCTGGCGGCGGGCGTAAACCCTGGAGACAAAAAGGCACCGGCCGTGCGAGAGTCGGCTCCATACGTTCTCCTTTATGGCGTCATGGCGGCGTAATATTTGGCCCGCATCCCAGGGATTTTTATTACAAATTACCAAATAAAATAAAACTCCTGGCACTAAAGTCTTCTCTTAATGCCAAGGTTAAAGAGAATAATTTTATCGTATTAGATAGTCTAAAGTTAGAGAAACCAAAAACTAAAGAGGCCAATAGAATATTTTCTAATTTAAAGGTAGTTTCTCAAAAAGACAACAAGCCCGCGCCTACGCTTTTATTATTAGATAAATTAGATGAAAATTTAAAGCGGGCTTTACGCAATATCGGCTTCTTAAGTGTTAATCTTGCAAAAGATACGCATGCTTATGAGGTTTTAGCGCATCGAAAGGTTATCATTACCAAAGAGGGCTTGAAAGGTATTATACACAGGTTTAAGAAATGACTTATGCTTCAGATATAATTAAGGCCTTGATTCGCACAGAAAAGGCAACAACTTATGAACCAGAAGGCAAATACTTATTTTTAGTAGATAAGTCTGCTAACAAAATTCAGATAAAACAGGCAGTAGAGCAGATGTATAAGGTGAAAGTTACGGCAGTAAATACTTTTATTTCTCAAGGAAAATTAAAAAAGGTAAGGTATCAGTTGGGAAAGACACCGGATCTTAAGAAGGCAGTAGTTACCTTAAAAGAGGGACAGAAGATAAGTGAGGTCACAACTTAGCGAGCGAAAGCGATGGGAATAAAGAAATTTAAACCAACAACACCTTCAAGACGCTGGATGAGCGGTGCTGATTTCTCTGAACTTACTAAGAAAGAGCCGGAGAAATCGTTGTTACTACCGCTTAAAAAAACCGGCGGCAGGAATGTTTACGGCCGTATGACTACCCGGCATATCGGCGGCGGACATAAACGCATGCTAAGGATTATTGATTTTAAGAGGGATTTGTTTGAAACCCCAGGAAAAGTCTTAAGCATTGAATATGACCCAAACCGTTCAGCACGCATTGCCTTAGTGGAATATCCTGATAAAGAAAAAAGATATATTCTGGCTCCTTTAGGATTAAATGTAGGGGATACAGTTATTTCTTCAAAACAAAAAGATGCAGAGATAAAAACCGGCAATTGCCTTCTTTTAAGATATATACCTTCTGGCACCTTGATACATAATATTGAGTTAAATAAGGGCCAAGGCGGACAGGTCGTAAGGAGCGCAGGTTCAAGTGCCCAGATTATGGCCAAAGAAGGCGGGTTTGCTCATATAAGGCTTCCTTCCGGGGAAGTAAGAAAGGTAAATCTAGATTGCCACGCCACAATTGGGCAAACAAGTAATATTGAACACGAGGCAATTACCTTAGGTAAGGCAGGCAGAAGCCGTTGGCGGGGGATTAGGCCGACTGTCAGAGGTTTGGCGATGAACCCTGTGGACCATCCGCACGGCGGCGGTGAGGGAAAATCTGGCCAGGGAAATCCGCATCCCGTAAGCCCTTGGGGACAGCCAACAAAAGGTTTTAAGACCAGAAAAAAAAGAAAATATTCGGATAGGTTCATAATAAAGAGGTGTAACTAAATTCAAAAGCGAGGAGACAATGCCGCGTTCACTAAAAAAAGGCCCTTTTGTTGATGAGAGGTTATTAGAAAAAGTAGAAAGAATCCGTAAATTCGGTTTACGTCAGGCAATAAGGACCTGGTCTCGGCGTTCAACTATAATACCGGACTTTGTGGGTTTAACCTTTGCGGTTTATGACGGGAAAAAACATATTCCGGTTTTTATCACTGAGAATATGGTAGGGCATAAACTTGGCGAGTTTGCGCCTACGCGAATATTTAGAAAACACGCTGGCGTAAAATCTAAAAAAAGTCCGGAGTTGACTTAAGATGATTGCAAGGGCGCAAGGAAAATTTTTAAGAATTTCTCCGACTAAGGTAAGGCAGGTAATTGCCTTAATTCTGCATAAAGATGTTGAGGAGGCGCGGAGTATTCTGGCAATTTTAAATAAACGCCCTAAAGAATATCTTATAAAATTATTAAAATCTGCAGTTAGTAATGCTAAAACCAAAGGCTTTAATGCCGGCCAATTGTATATATCCGGAATAATCTGTAACCCTGGCCCGACATGGAAAAGATATAAAGCAGCTGCCTTTGGCCGGGCAGCGCCTATTAAAAAAAGGACGTCGCATATAAGGATAGAGTTGGATATTAAAGAGTGAGGGTAAATGGGACAAAAAGTTCATCCATTTGTGCTAAGGATTGGAATAATAAGGACCTGGCAGAGCCGTTGGTTTGCTAAACCAAGGGACTATGCCCGTTTTATTCAGCAGGATTTTCAGATTAGAAAGTTTATTAAAAAGAGATTTAAGCACGCAGCCGTTTCTAAGATTATTATAGAAAGATTAGCGGAGAGAATAAAGATCCGCATACTCACAGCCAGGCCTGGTATTATAATTGGCCGCCATGGCGCAGATATTGAGCGCTTACGCGAGGACTTGAATAATATGATTCAAAGTGAAATATCTATTGATATAGAGGAAATAAAAAATCCAGCACAAGATGCCCAGCTTGTGGCAGAGAATGTGGCATTTCAGATAGAAAAAAGAGTGGCTTTTCGCCGAGCAGTAAAACGCGCCATGGAACAATCAATGGGCCGAGGAGCAAAAGGGATAAGGATAAGCACTGCGGGCAGGCTAAATGGCGCAGAGATGTCGCGCACTGAGACTTATAGGCAAGGAAAGATTCCTCTTACCACCCTGCGGGCAGATATAGATTATGGTTTGGCTGAGGCCTTAACCACTTACGGCCTGATCGGCGTTAAGGTTTGGATTTATAAGGGCGATGTCTTGACTAAAAAGGGAACTGAAGTAACTCAAAGAACAGACCTCGCTTGCTCGATAAATACGGAGTGCAGGTAAGATGGTAATGATGCCCAAGCGTGTAAAATATCGTAAGTTACAGAAAGGCAGCCGGCGCGGAGTAGCTACAACTGGTTCAGATTTGGCCTTTGGCGAATTTGGATTAAAAGCCCTTGAGAATGGCTGGATCAAAAATACACAGATTGAGGCAGTGCGTGTAATTTTAGCCAGGCAACTGCATAAGGGCGGAAAGCTTTGGATCAGGATTTTTCCCGATAAATCCATAACTAAAAAACCCGCGGAAGTGCGTATGGGTAAAGGCAAAGGCGATCTCGATCATTGGGTAGCAGTGGTGAAAAGAGGCAAAGTTTTATTTGAATTAGGCGGCATACCAGAGGAATATGCCTTGCAATGTTTTAGATTAGTAGCGTATAAATTGCCCTTTAGGGCAAAATTTATCACTCGGACACAGAGATAAGATGAAAACGCAAGAACTGCGCAGCCTCTCAAAAGAAGAACTTTTACAAAAAGAGAAATCTTTAAAAGATGAGCTATATAAACTTAATATGCAGCGTTATGGAGGCAGGGTAGAGAAACCGCATATGTTTTCTTTAATAAAAAAAGATATTGCCAGGATTCAGACTATTTTGCATGAAAAAACAAGAAAGTAATATTATGGAAAGTTTAAATCCGAAATCCGAATATCGAAATCCGAAACAATGTTCCAATTTTCAAAATCCCAATGACCAAAACAAACAGGGTTTAGAAAATTTGAGAATTAGAACATTCGGATTTGTTTCGAATTTCGTGCTTCGTGCTTCGAATTTAACTAAGCATTAACATATATTATAAGAGGAGCGATAGCGACGAATGGGTAAAAGAAAAGAATTTGTAGGCACAGTTATAAGCGATAAGATGCAGAAGACCCGTGTTGTGAGTATTACGCGCCTGAGTAAACATTCAAAATACGGCAAAGTCATAAAAAAATACAATAAATTTAAAGCGCACGATGAAAAAAATTCATCTAAAGCCGGCGATATTGTGCGGATAGTAGAAACTCGGCCCTTATCAAAAGATAAGCACTTTAGGATTGCAGAGATCATTAAAAAGGCAGAAACGCCTCATGTAGAACTAAAAGAGGAAATTGCATGATTTACTTACGCTCTATTTTAGACGTAGCAGATAATACCGGGGCAAAGAGAGCATCTTTTATCGGAGTCTTAGGCAAGAAAAATTGCGCCTTTGCCCAAATAGGCGATATTGTTAATGTCAATATTAAAGAATCTTCCCCTGGTGCCGCAATTAAGAAGGGTGAAGTGGCTCGCGGAGTGATTGTAAGGACAAAGGCGCCAATTAGAAGGCCCGATGGTTCTATATTGAGGTTTGACCGTAATGCCATTGTGTTTGTTGATCTGCAGCTAAACCCTAAAGGAACACGTGTTTTTGGCCCTGTGGCCAGAGAATTAAGGGAGAAGAATTTTACTAAAATTATATCTTTAGCACCCGAAGTTATATAAATGAAGCCCAAACTTACGGAACGATAGTGAACGAATGCTAAAAATCAAAAAAGGTGATTTAGTAGAAGTAATAAAAGGAAAGGATAATGGCAAGAAGGGGAAAGTCTTGGTGGTTTTGCCCAAAGAAATGCGCGCTATTGTAGAGGGCATAAATCTGGTAAAAAAACATATGCGTCGCAGGCGCGAAGATGAACAGGGTGGAATTGTATCCATAGAGGCCCCGATAAGTATATCTAATCTGGCTTTGTTTTGTAAAAGCTGCAATCGCGGTGTACGCGTAGGCTTTTCAATACTTAAAGACGCAAGCAAAGTCAGATTCTGTAAAGTCTGCAAACAGGCAATATAACATGGTACCCAGATTATTAGAAAAATACAGAGAGCAAATTATTTCCCAAATGATGCAGGCCTTTAATTTGAAGAATAGGCATGCAGCCCCACGCTTAGAGAAGATTGTAGTAAATATGGGTGTGGGTGAAGGAATACAGGATATCAAAATTTTAGAAAAAGCAATGGAAGAACTGAGTTTAATTACCGGTCAAAAACCTGTTATGAGACGGGCAAAGAAAGCAATTGCTAATTTTAAGATTAGGGCAGGCCACCCTATTGGATGTAAAGTTACCCTTAGGCGGGCGATGATGTACGAATTTATGGATAGGCTGATTAGCGTGGCACTTCCGCGCATTCGAGATTTCAGGGGCATTTCGCCTGAATCCTTTGATAAGGGGGGGAATTATACATTAGGCCTGACTGAGCAGGCCATATTCCCCGAAGTAGATATTGATAGGGTAACACACACCCAAGGAATGGATATTACCTTTGTAATTAGGAATGCTAAATCAAAAGAGCAGGCACAGGAGTTGCTCAGATTGTTTGGTATGCCTTTTAGAATGAAGGAATTATAAGCACTATGGCTAAGCAATCACAATTAGCGAGATGGAAAAGGCCCCAGAAATTTTCTACACGTAAATATAACCGCTGCAATATCTGTGGAAGATCCGGAGGGTATTTACGTAGATTCCAGCTTTGCCGCCTTTGTTTTAGAGAATTGGCTTGGCAGGGCTTGATACCTGGAGTTAAAAAGGCAAGCTGGTAGTCACTCAAAGGCACTAAAAAGAAGATGAGGAGAGAATAGATATATGTCTAGGACAGATTTAATAGCAGATGTATTTACAATTGTACGCAATGCCATAATGGCAAAAAAAGATAATGTAGATGTTCCTGCTTCAAACACTGTCAAGTCTATTTTAGAAATTTTAAAAAAAGAAAACTATATCGAGAACTTCAAATTAATAGAGGATAAAAAGCAAGGTTTGGCAAGAATTTATTTAAGATACATAAGCCAAAAGCCAGCCATAAGGAATATAAAGCGTGTATCTAAGCCCGGACTGCGTATTTACGTAAACCGCCAAGAAGTTCCTTTCGTCTTAAAAGGAAGAGGAATAGCGATTATTTCTACTTCTAAAGGTATTGTGACTGATAAAGAGGCAAGAGAACTTGGTGTGGGCGGTGAAGTTATTGGTTATGTATGGTAAAAACTAGGTGAGAAATGTCAAGGATCGGAAAGAAATCCATAGCAATACCAAAAGAAGTAAAAGTTGAAATTAAAGACGGCTCTGTTTATGTAGAAGGGCCAAAAGGAAAATTGACTCAAGCTTTATCATATAGGATAAGTTTAGAAATAAAAGATGAGCAACTTTTTGTGAAAAGAGCTGCTGATACAAAGCAAGACAAAGCATTTCATGGACTCTACCGCGCACTTATCTTCAATATGATTAAGGGAGTTACAGAAGGTTATACTAAAGAGCTAGAAATAATCGGTGTGGGTTTTAAGGCGCAGGTGCAGGGTAACAATTTGAATATGCAGCTTGGTTTTTCGCATCCAGTAAATTTTCCTATTCCAGAAGGTATTAAGATAGAAACCCCCAAACCAACCCAGATTGTAGTGAGGGGGATTGATAAAGAAAAGGTAGGTAGAGTTGCAACAGAAATACGAGGAATATATCCGCCTGAACCATATAAAGGCAAGGGGATACGTTTTCAGGGAGAATATGTAAAGAAAAAGATTGGTAAATCCCAGGCTACTACTACAAAATAAATAAAAACTAAATAGATGAATAAAAAAGAACTTTCCAGGCTAAAAAGACACCGGCGTATTAAACTACGCATATCGGGTTCAAGCCAAAGGCCGCGCCTGGTAGTTCACCGTAGTATCAGAAATCTTTCTGCCCAGATTTTAGATGATACCCAGAATAAAGTGCTCTTTTGCCTTTCTACTTTAAGTAAAGATATAAAACAGAAATTAGCTTCAGCAGGTAATGTCAAGGAGGCGCAAGTTTTTGGTGAAATTTTCGCCCAAAAGGCAAAAGAAAAAGGAATTAGCAGGATTATCTTTGACCGCGCAGGTTACTTATATCACGGCAGAATAAAAACCTTTGCCGAGGCCCTAAGAAAAGGGGGACTGGAGTTTTAAATTATGCGTGAATTAAGTATTGAACAACAACAAGCAGGGTTAATAGAAAAGATTATTATGATTAACCGCGTAGCCAAAGTAACCAAGGGCGGGAAAAAACTGCATTTTAGTGCTTTGGTTGTAGTGGGAGATACCAAAGGTCAGGTAGGTTTTGCCCAGGAGAAAGCAAATGAGGTTGCTGATGCTATACGAAAAGCACTTGCCAAGGCAAAAAAGAGTCTTATGAATGTTCCACTCCAAGGCTCTACCATACCTCATGAAATAATTGGTGAATTTGGTGCTGCCAAGGTTCTTTTAAAACCCGCATCAGAAGGCACAGGCGTTATTGCTGCCGGCCCAGTAAGGGCTATATGCGAGGCAGCAGGCATAAAAGATATTTTAACCAAGTGTCTTAAGTCCAATAATCCGGTAAATGTGATTAAAGCGACTATAGAAGGGCTAAAGAATTTAAAGGTTTAAATTCGCACAATAACTTACTCACACTCGCCTGCCGGCAGGCAGGCGGTTCGTAAGTTATGTGCTCATTTAAGATGAGAAGAAAGCAACCCAAGACAAAAGGAATAACCAGAGTAGTTAGGCCAAAGAAAAAGCCAGAGAAAGAATTACCTCTTCAACGATTAATAGGATTACATAAACTGGTTGCGCCAAGAGGTGCTCATAAAAGAAAAAAACTTTTAGGAAGGGGCTCCAGTTCTGGCCATGGCAAAACTTCAACTAGGGGTAGTAAAGGCCAAACCTCGCGTGCCGGTAGGCATTTTTATCTGGGTTTTGAAGGCGGCCAGTCACCTTTGATACGCAGGGTTCCCAAAAGGGGCTTTACCAGTAAATTTAAGAAAGAATATCAGATTGTTAACTTGGGGGATTTAAAGAAAATAAAAGAGGCAACCATAACTTTAGGCCTACTGCAGGAAAAAGGTTTAATCAAAGACAAGGATAAATTAGTAAAGATTCTGGGTAAAGGGGAACTAAAAGAACCGGTTACTATTGCCGCCCATGCTTTCTCTAAAAAAGCCTTAAGAGGCATTCAGAGTGCGGGAGGAAAAATAGAAATTATAAGTGAGGGCGCAACTTATGGAACGAAGTGAACATAAGTTGCATGCCCGAAGTTATCCCGACGAATGCGCTAAAATTATGGAACAGAATTTTAGCGCGGCTTATGAGTCGGGATAGGATTGATAAGATGTACCCCTTGCCTAAGCGCTTGTAAATTTCTTCGAAATTTACTGCGCAGGCTTCGGGGTAAATTCGCACAATAACTTACTCGCACTAACGTGTTCGTAAGTTATGTGCTCATTTAAAATGTTTAGTGCACTCCTTAATTCATTTAGAATCCCTGATTTAAAGCGAAGACTTATTGTCACGGGCTTATTAATTGCTGTCTATCGTGTAGGCTGCTATGTTCCTACCCCGGGTATTGATGGAACAGCTTTAGCAGAGTTTTTCAGTAGAATAGCTAAAACTCAGGGCGGAACATTATTTGGTATAATCAATATGTTTTCCGGTGGTGCAATGGAAAGACTTACTATTTTTGCCTTGGGGATAATGCCTTATATTTCAGCCTCGATTATCCTGCAGCTTTTAACCGCGGTTATACCGGCATTAGAAAAAATAGCTAAAGAAGGAAGGGCAGGATACGAAAGGATAAACCAATACACCCGTTATGGAACAGTCGGCCTTTCCATTATCCAATCCTTCTTTATTGCTCTTTGGCTTGAGAATCCTGCTCGGTTTGAGGGCTTAAGGATTGTTATACATCCAGGCTGGGGCTTTAGGTTACTTACTGTACTTACTTTGACTACGGGCACTATATTTATTATGTGGTTAGGCGAGCAGATACAGGAGAAAGGTATAGGTAATGGTATATCGTTAGTTATTACTGCAGGAATTATTTCTAGAATTCCTACCGCTATGCATCAGCTATTTGTTCTCCTATCTCCTTTTACACCTTCTCGCAGACAAATCCAGCCTTTTACTTTATTAATTATGGCAGCGTTTCTTATCGGCGTAGTTTTTGCGGTAATTATGATAACTCAGGGGCAGAGAAAAATCCCAGTTCAATATGCACGTAGAATTGTGGGAAGAAAGATTTACGGAGGCCAATCTACCTATATACCTTTAAAGGTAGATACTTCAGGAGTTATTGCCATTATTTTTGCCCAGTCAATCATTCTTTTTCCTGCAACCTTAGCCTCATTTATTCCTAATCCTGCATTTCAAAGACTGGCGCAAGGTTTAATCAGGGGCCATTTTCTTTATACGGTGATATACGCATTATTGATTATCTTTTTCTGCTATTTTTATACTGCCATTGTCTTTAATCCTGTTGATTTATCTGAAAATATGAAGAAATACGGCGGTTTTATCCCGGGTATTCGGCCAGGGACTCCCACAGCTGAATTTTTAGATTATATAATGACTAGGATTACATTAACGGGAGCTATATTTATTGCAATTATTGCGATATTTCCGGATTTTATTATGGCCTGGCTTAAGGTTCCGTATTTAGTGGCTTCATTTTTTGGGGGTACAGGCATATTGATTATTGTGGGGGTAATGCTTGATACTTTGAAACAAATCGAGTCGCACCTTTTAACGCATCATTACGAAGGTTTTATTAAAACCGGGCATATTAGAGGAAGAAGATAATGCGACTAATATTATTAGGTCCGCCGGGTGCAGGAAAAGGCACTCAGTCAAAAAGGTTGGCAGGGGAATTAGGCGTCCCTCATATATCGACGGGAGATATACTTAGGCAAAATGTAAAAGAAAAAACTTCCTTAGGCAAACAGGCCAAGGATTTTATGGATCAAGGCTTGCTTGTTCCTGATGAATTGGTGGCTAAGATGCTGATGGAGAGATTCGCCGGAACCGATGTGAAAAAAGGTTTTATTCTGGACGGGTACCCCAGAAATATAAACCAGGCCAAGACACTTGATGAAATGCTAAAAAAGATTAATTTAGATATAGACTTGGTGGTTTATCTTGATACCAGTGAATCAGTAATAATACAACGGCTTACTGGGCGCTTGGTTTGTAGCAATTGCCAAGCAAATTTCCATATTAAAAATATGCCACCGAAGATTAAAGGGATTTGTGATAATTGCGGCGGGAAACTTTATCAAAGAACTGATGATAAAGAAGAGACAGTAAGACAGCGCTTGGAGGTCTATAAAAAAGAGGTTGCCAGTTTAATTCAGTATTACGAGGTGAGACAAAAATTATCTCGCCTGTCTGCAGATGAAGAGGCAGATATAGTTTTGCATAAAATTATAAATCTTGTAACACCAAAACCATGATTCCCATAAAGTCTGAAAGAGATTTAGAGATATTAAGAAGGTCGGGCAAAATTTTGGCAAAGATAATGAGGCAGGCTGAGGGATTTGTTAGGCCCGGTGTTTCTACGGCCCAGATTGATAGTTTTACAGAAGAGTTGGTTCTTAAAGAGAAAGCCATACCGGCGTTTAAAGGTTATAAAGGTTTTCCAGCAACTGTATGTACATCAATAAATGAAGAAATTGTGCATGGAATTCCCGGTGAGAGAAAGCTTAAGGAAGGCGATATCATCGGCCTTGATTTAGGTATAAATTATGGGGGCTATTTTTCCGATGTAGCTATTACCTTAGCCATAGGCGAAGTTGATTCTCGGCTTAAAAAATTAATTGACGTAACCAAAAAGGCATTATTTGAAGGAATAAAGAAAGCCAGGGCCCAAAATCATTTATCCGATATCTCTTACAGTATTCAAAATTACGTAGAAAAAAATGGTTTTTCTGTGGTAAGGCAATTTGTCGGGCACGGCATAGGTTGTCATTTACACGAAGAACCAGAGGTGCCTAATTTTGGTAGGCCTGGCGAAGGCCCGGTCCTTACGAGCGGCATGGTGCTTGCTATTGAGCCAATGGTAAATATGGGAACTTGGGAGTCAGAAATTCTCGGTAATGGCTGGACCGCAGTAACAAAAGACAGGCTCCCTTCAGCACATTTCGAACATACAGTAGCAATAACAGAAAACGGGCCAGAAATTTTAACAAATTAATATGCCAAAAGAAGAACTCATTGCAACTGAAGGTAAAATAATCGAAGCGCTTCCAAATGCAATGTTTAGAGTTGAGCTGGAAAATGGTCACATTGTGCTTGCTCATGTATCTGGGAAGATGCGCATGAATTTTATCCGCATACTGCTGGGCGATAAAGTAAAATTGGAGCTTTCCCCTTATGATTTAACTAGGGGAAGAATCACCTTTAGGATTAAATAGATATGAAAGTAAAAGCATCCATTAGAAAGATTTGCGATAGATGTAAGATTATTAAGAGAAGAGGAGTTCTTAGGGTAGTTTGTATCAACCCTAAGCATAAACAAAGACAGGGATAATTAACTAAAACTCAAGCGGAGCGAGAAAGATGCCAAGAATATTAGGTGTGGATGTACCCAAGGAAAAAAGAATTGAAATTGCCCTTACCTATTTATATGGGGTAGGCAGAGTTTTATCTAATAAAATTCTTAAGGAAGCTCAGATTAACCCTGATAAACGGGCTAAGGATTTAACGGAAGAAGAGGTCTCGCATATAACCGGCGCTATACAAAAAGGCGGCTATAAAGTAGAAGGGGATTTACGTCGAGAGGTGTCGGGAAATATAAAAAGATTAATAGATATTGGTTCTTACAGGGGCCTGCGGCATAAGAGAGGGCTGCCGGTGCGCGGACAACGCACGCGCACAAATGCCAGAACTCGAAAAGGGCCGCGTAAAGGCGGTATGGCGGTTATCAAGAAAGAGGAGAAACGGCCTGCTGCTCCTCAACTTGCGCCCAAGGCAAAGGGAGGTTAATCTTTAATGACTATAAAAGAAAAAGCAAAAAAGAAAAAAATTGCTAAAGGTGTAACTCAAGGTATTGCTCATATTCAGGCAAGTTTTAATAATACCATAATTACTATAACTGATAAACAGGGAAATGTGCTTGTGTGGTCTGCTCCGGGTATTGTAGGTTATAGTGGTTCAAAAAAATCCACGCCTTTTGCTGCCCAGATAGCTGCAACTGATGCTGCTAGAAAAGCTAAAGAAGTCGGGCTAAAAGAAATAGAGGTTCGCGTAAAGGGCCCTGGTTTTGGTAGGGAATCCGCTATCCGGGCATTGCAAGCAGCAGGACTAACCATCACCTCTATAAAAGATGTAACACCGATTCCGCATAACGGTTGCCGCCCGAAGAAGAAAAGGAGAGTGTAATTTTATGGGTAGATACACAGGTCCGGTTTGTCGATTATGCCGTAGACAAGGAGAAAAATTATTTTTAAAAGGCACAAAGTGTTTTACGGAAAAATGCCCTATGGCAAAACGCGCTTATGCGCCGGGCCAACACGGGCAGCGCAGGGTCAAGTTTTCTAACTACGGTTTACAGTTGAGAGAAAAGCAAAAAGTAAAAAGGATTTATGGAGTTTTAGAAAAACAATTCCGAAGGTATTTTGATATTGCCGCCAAGACAAAAGGCGTAACCGGAAAAATTCTTTTGCAATTGCTAGAGAGAAGGCTGGATAATGTGGTATTCAGATTAGGATTAGCGGCTTCGAGATCCGCTGCTAGACAAATTGTGCGTCACAACCATATTTATGTAAATTCTAAACGCGTAAATATCCCTTCTTATTTAATAAAAAAAGATGATGCCATACAGGTAAAAGGAAAAGATGGCGCGGTAAAGAAGATCAGGGAAAATTTAGAGATTGCCAAAGATAGGGGTGTGCCTGGTTGGTTAGAATTAGATGCCACAGATTTGAGTGCGAAGGTATTGAGGCTACCGGAAAAGGAAGACGTTCAGCAGACAATTCAAGAGCAATTAATTGTAGAGTTATATTCTAAGTAAATTCGAAATCCGAATATCGAAATCCGAAACAATTTCTAAATGTTCAAAATTCTAATGACCAAAACAAAAATTTTGAAAATTTGAGCATTAGAAAATTCGAGTTTGTTTCAAATTTCGTGCTTCGTGCTTCGAGTTTAAGATGTAAATTAGGAGGGAGGAAATAGATGGGTATAAAATGGAGAGATTTTCAGTTGCCAAAAAGATTAGAGTGCGATGAATCTACTTATACAGATACCTATGGTAAATTCTCTGCAGCTCCTTTTGAAAGAGGTTATGGCGTAACTTTGGGTAACTCCTTAAGAAGGGTTTTGCTCTCTTCTATAGAAGGCAGTGCCATAACATCGGTTAAGATTGGCGGCGTGCAGCATGAATTTTCCACTATACCAGGAGTATTAGAGGATGTGCCGGAGATAATTTTAAATATAAAAAGCCTGATATTAAATTCGCATTCAAAAATACCTAAGACAATATATATAAAGAAAGATACTAAAGGCCAGGTAAAGGCAAAGGATATAGAGACAGATGAGACTATAGAAATAGTCAATCCAGATTTATATATTGCTACCTTAACCAAGGATGCCAAGTTCCATCTGGAGATGGAGGTTGCTAGGGGGCGGGGCTATGTGACGGCAGAGCTAAATAAAAAAGAAGAAAAGACCATAGGTGTAATTCCTATAGATTCAATATTTAGCCCGGTTAAAAAAATAAATTATTCCGTGGAGAATACCCGCGTTGGCCAGCGCACGGATTACGATAAATTGATTTTAGAGATATGGACAAATGGGGCAATAACTCCTAAAGATGCCTTACTATACGCTTCCAACATATTACAGAGGCACTTGGATATCTTTGTTAATTTTGGCCAGTTACCGGAGGATATTGCAGAAGAAGGGCCAGAAATGACTAAGGAAGAAACTGTTCTTTATGAGAAGTTAAGGTTACCCATTTCTGAACTAGAATTGTCAGTCAGGAGCTCAAATTGCTTAAGAGAAGCAAATATTAAAGCTATTGCAGATTTGGTTAAGAAGACAGAAGAGGAAATGTTAAGTTTTAAGAACTTTGGTAAAAAATCCTTAAGTGAAATAAAAGAATTACTTGCGGGTATGGGATTAACTTTAGGTATGCAGCTGGACGCCAAGAAATTAAAGAAAGCATAAATTCGCGCAAATAACTTACGTCGTACTTCGTGCTTCGTAAGTTATGCGCTCATTTAATATGAGGCACAGAAAAAAAAGGTTCCAATTAAATCGCTCTACCAGTTGGAGAAAGGCAACATTAAATAGCCTGGCAAGGAATTTGCTTATACACCAGAGTATTAAAACCTCGCTAACCAAGGCCAAGGCAGTTGTGCCGCAGATAGACAAACTCATTACTCTGTCTAAAAATAATTCTATTACTGCAAGAAGATATGCCTTTCGGATACTGGGCGACCATAAATTAGTAAGCCTGCTTTTTAATGAAATAGGCCCGCGTTTTGCCAGCCGAATAAGCGGATTTACCAGGATAATTAAGTTAGGCAGAAGGCGCGGCGATAATGCAGAGTTAGCAATTTTAGAGCTGACAGAGATTAAGAAAAAGGAAGTCAAAAAGCCCAAAAAGAAAGAAGAGGCCAAGCCCCAAGAGGAGAAAAAACCAGAAGTAACCAAAGAAAAACACATCGAAGAAAAACCGCCGATTACTAAAAAGCCTACCAAGAAATTCTTAGGAGGATTAAGAAGCATTTTCAAAAAAGAAAGAGATTCTTTATAAAAAAGATACTTCGATGCGTATAGAGACAAGGCTAGCAGAACGCCTAAAAAAGATAAAACCTTCCGCCACGCTTACCATAACCTCAAAAGCTAAAAAACTAAAATCTGAAGGTCATGACGTGATTAATTTTGCTGCTGGTGAGCCAGATTTTGATACCCCAGATTTTATCAAAGAGGCTGCTTGTGAGGCAATCAAAAGCGGTTTTACCAAATATACGCCTACCACCGGAATCCCTGAATTAAAAAAACTCATCTGCGAAAAATTTAAAAAAGATAATTCTCTAGACTATACTCCTGAGCAAATAGTTGTTTCTTGTGGCGCAAAACATAGTATTTTTAATACATTGTTTGCCTTAGTGAATCCGGGTGAAGAGGTAATAATACCTTGTCCTTATTGGGTAAGTTACCCCGAAATGGTAAATCTGTGTGAGGGAACCCCGCGCTTTGTAAGAACTCTCCTTGAGAATAATTTTAAATTAACAATTAGAGATTTGGAGAGGCAGATTAACGCCAAAACTAAGGTCTTGATATTAAATAGCCCCTGTAATCCTACAGGGTGCGTGTATAATCTAGATGAGTTAAAAGAAATAGCTAAAATCTGTGTAAAGAAAAAAATTTTTGTGCTAAGTGATGAAATATATGAAAAACTTATCTATGATAACCTAAAGCATATATCCATTGCCAGCTTAAATAAAGATATATATGCTCTGACTATTACGGTTAATGGCTTATCAAAAAGTTATTCTATGACTGGCTGGAGAATTGGTTATTTAGGCGGGCCGCAGGATATAGTTGAGGCTATATCTAAATTACAGGACCACTCTACCTCTAATCCGGCCTCAATTTCACAGAAAGCTGCGTTTAGAGCTCTCAGTGTACCAAATGATTTTCCGCGCAAAATTTGTCAGGAGTTCTGGAAAAGGCGCGACTATTTAGTCTGCCGGCTTGGAGAGCTCAAAAAAATAAGTTATGTCACGCCGCAAGGAGCATTTTATATATTCTGTGATATCTCTAAAACTGGTCTTGATTCTTTAACTTTAGCCAATCGTCTCCTTGAGGAGGCAAAAGTTGCGCTTATACCAGGAGAAGGCTTTGGGAGGGATGATTACATCCGTATAAGCTTTGCTACGTCTATGGAGCAGTTGGAAAAAGGCATGGATAGGATAGAAGAGTGGCTTAATCATCAAACCTAATTCCCACCGCGTAGGTGGGAAATGGGTAGGTGGGTGGGGATGGGAAATGGGAAAGACTATTGCTGAGAAAATATTAAGTGCTCATGCGAATAGAGATTTAAAAGCAGGTGATTTTGCAGTATGTAAGGTCAACTTTACCTTTGGTCAGGATGGCACCTCTTCAATTATAATTGATAGGGTAAAAGAACTAGGACTTAAGGAGTTAAAAACAAAATTCTGTATGGTTATTGACCATAGCGCGCCTTCACCGAGTGAGGGCGTCTCGCGCGTGCATAAAAGAATGCGCGATTTTAGTAAAGAGTTTAATACGCAGCTTTATGATATTGGTTGCGGTGTATGTCATCAGGTTATTCCGGAGTCAGGCCAAATTTTGCCTAGAGATTTGGTATTAGGAGCAGATTCGCATACCTGTACCTACGGTGCATTGGGTGCTTTTTCCACTGGAGTAGGTTCTACAGATTTAGCAATTGCGTTGGCTACAGGAAAAAACTGGTTTAAAGTGCCGCAAACTATTAAAATAATAGTTAAAGGCAAAATACCAAAAGGTATATTTGCTAAAGATATTATCCTTTATATTATCGGCAGGATAAAAGCCGATGGTGCAACTTATAAGGCGATGGAATTTTACGGTCCAGTGATTGACAAATTGGATATGGATGGCCGCTTTACAATATGTAACATGGTTGTAGAGATGGGAGCTAAATGCGGATTTATGCCCATAGATAAAAAAACTTTTGCCTGGTTAAAGCCAAGAATACCCGAAGATAAGCAAATAAAATCTATAGCAGCTGATAGGGATGCAAAATATGAAAAAGTTTTAGAGTTTGATATTTCAAAACTTAAGCCACAAGTATCTATTCCCCATAGTGTGGATAGCGTAAAACCAGTGGATAAATTAAAAAATATCAAGATAAATGAGGCATTTTTAGGAACCTGCACTAATGCCAGGCTTGCGGATTTAAAAATAGCAGCCTCAATATTAAAATCAAAGAAGGTTGCTAAAGGTGTTAAGTTTGTAATCGCGCCGAGTTCGCGAAGCATATTTTTGCATGCCCTGAAACTGGGTTTGATAGATATATTTATTAAGGCAAATTCAGTAATTGTTGCTCCGGGATGCGGTCCATGCGTAGGCACGCACAATGGTGTTCCCGGTGATGGGGAAATAGTTGTATCTTCTGCAAACAGGAATTTTAAAGGCAGGATGGGTAATCCCAATGCTTTTATATACCTTGCCTCACCAGCAACTGTGGCTGCCTCTGCGATAGAAGGTAGGATTACTGACCCGAGAAAATATTTCAAATGAAACCAGAGACTTACGGAGCAAAGCGCTCGTAAGTCTCTGGCTGAATTTGTCCCGCCACGAATTTTGGCGGGATTAATTCGCAGGCGCTGGAGATTAGTTAAATAAACAGCTATCCTTGACATCGAAGATGTCAAGGATCCGCTCATTGAAGGAGGTTATTATGGAAATACGAGAACTGTTGTTATTGTGTATCGACAAGAAAGCCTCTGATTTACACATTACAGAAAACGAACCGCCCATCTTACGCATTGATGGTAAATTGCATCGCACAGATCTTTCGGTTTTAAATAAGCAGGATCTTAAAAGAATGATTTACAGCGTCTTAACTAATCTCCAAAAAGAGATGTTTGAACAGAAGTTAGAATTGGATTTTTCCCTGGCTTTACCAGATCTAGAGAGGTTTCGTGTTAATGTGCATATACAAAAAGGTTCAGTTGAGGCAGCATTTAGACGTGTGCCTCTTTTAATACCGAGCATGAATGAGTTGGGCTTACCACCAGTGGCTACAGAGCTCGCACGCAGGCCCAATGGCCTGGTTTTGGTTACCGGGCCAACCGGAATGGGAAAAACCACAACTCTGGCAGCAATGATTGAACTTATTAATAATGAAAGAGAGTGCATGATTATTTGTATCGAAGACCCGATTGAGTTTGTTTTTTCCAATAAGAAAAGTATAATTAAACAAAGGGAGGTTTATGCAGATACGCATTCTTTTGCCGAGTCCTTAAGACATACACTTAGGCAAGATCCCAATGTTATTGTGGTAGGAGAGATGCGTGACTTAGAGACGATATCTACTGCCCTTACTGCGGCAGAGACAGGACATCTGGTCCTTGCCACTTTACATACGTCCGATGCACCTCAGACCATTGAAAGAATTATCGACGTATTTCCGCCCTACCAGCAGCAACAAGTAAAACTGCAATTAGCAGATTCTTTACAGGGTGTAATTTCGCAGTTATTACTGCCGCATGCATCTGGTAAAGGCAGGGTGCTGGCAACAGAAATAATGATTGGCACCGCAGGCATAAGAAACCTTATTCGTGAGCAGGAAATTGAGCAAATACCCACCTTGATGCAAACCGGCTCTCAATATGGCATGAAGACAATGGATAAATCCTTAAAGGAATTGGTGCAGCGCGGACTGGTAAGTTTAGATGCTGTTATGTTAAAGGTTAAGAATCCAGAAGAGTTTAAGCAGCTATGAAGATATTTGGTCAAGCCATAAAATTAGGCGACAATATAAATACGGATTTTATTATTTCTGGTAGGTATAAATTCGCCATTACAGACATTAAAGAATTATCTAAACACCTGATGGAAGATATTGATCCTAATTTTGCTGCCAAGATAAAACCAGGCAAATCAATAATTGTAGCAGGTAAGAATTTTGGTATGGGCTCTTCGCGGGAACAAGCTCCGTTGGTCATCAAAGAAGCAGGGATTATTGCTGTTTTAGCAAAGTCATTTGCCCGAATATTTTACCGCAACAGCTTTAATATAGGCCTAACTTTAATTGAGGCCGATACAGATAAAATTGAAGAATTTGATTCTTTAGAAATAGATTTAGATAGAGGCATGGTTAAGAATATAACTAAGAATATCGAAGTAAAGATAAATCCTTTACCTAAATTTATGCAAGAGTTATTGGAAGAAGGCGGAATTATTAAATATTATAGAAAATACCGTATGTTACCTGAAGTTAAATGAGGTTACCTTATGGCGCATAAAATAACATTAATTCCCGGAGATGGAATTGGCCCGGAAGTAACTGAGGCAGCAAGAAGATGTATTGAGGCAACCGGAGTAAAGATAGAATGGGAGGAGGCGCTTTTAGGCCGGGTTGCTTTAGATGAAACCGGAGATATATTACCCAAAAAGACCTTAGATTCAATTAAAAAGAATAAAGTTGCGCTAAAAGGCCCTATTATTACTCCTATCGCAGGAGGTTTTCGTTCGGTAAATGTGGCTGTTAGACAGGCCCTAGATTTGTATGCCTGTGTACGAGCTGCCAAGACTTATCCAGGAGTAAAGAGTTTTTATAAAGATATAGACTTAGTGGTTATCCGAGAGAATAGCGAAGATTTATATGTCGGAATTGAGTTTGAAGAGGGAAAATCCGAAACTAAAAATCTAATTGCGCAGATAGAAAAATGCTCTAAAAAGAAAATTCGTGCAGATTCTGGAATTTCCATAAAGCCTATCTCTAAATTCGCTTCAGAAAGAATCGTAAAATTTGCTTTTGATTATGCGGCAAAATTTAACCGTAAGAAAGTAACTTGTGTGCATAAGGCAAATATTATGAAATTTACCGACGGATTATTCTTAAAAACTGCCAGAGAAGTGGCAGGATATTTTGAAGGAAAAATAATCTTTGAAGAGGCAATTGTAGATAATATGGCTATGCAGCTTGTGCAGAAGCCGCAGAATTATGATGTTTTAGTTTTACCCAATCTTTACGGAGATATTATATCAGATTTATGCGCAGGACTAGTGGGTGGTTTGGGAGTTGCTCCTGGAGCAAATATTGGTAGAGATATGGCAGTATTTGAGGCAGTGCATGGTGCAGCACCTAAATATAAAGGACTAAATAAGGTTAATCCCACAGCTATGATTTTATCTGGTGTGCTTATGTTAAGATATATCCGCGAGAACGAAGCAGCAGACAAGTTAGAAAATGCTGTAAGAGAAGTTATTGCTGAAGGTAAATACGTAACTTATGATTTAAAACCTCAAAGCCAGGATCCTACTGCTGTAGGTACGCAAGAAATGGCAGACGCCATCATCCAAAAACTCTAGGGACGTTTCTGGAGCTAATCCCGAATGTAGTATCTCTTTGAAGCGTTACTTCGGGATGCCGAAGAGACACTACAATAGAGTAGGCTACATTCGGCATCGGAAGAGTGTCCCCAAGACATAGAAAATGAAAATTAGCATAATTGGAGCGGGTAATGTAGGATGTCTTACTGCAGTGCGCCTGGTCCAAGAAGGTATAGGAGAAATTCTGCTTGTGGATATTGTTAAGGGCTTAGCGCAAGGTAAAGCCTTTGATTTAGAAGATGCGCGTCCCATTCTAAAATATGATTATAAAATAGAAGGCACAGGCGATATCGGTAAGATTAAAGATTCAGATATTATCATAATAACTGCAGGCCTGGCGCGCAAACCGGGAATGAGCCGGGAAGAACTGCTTAACAAAAATGCCCAGATACTAAAAGATATATGCTTAAATATAAAGAGGCTAACATCTGAGGCAATCGTTATTGTAGTTACAAATCCACTGGATTTAATGACCTATCTTGCTTTAAAAGTTACAGGCTTTAAACCTCATAAAGTATTTGGCATGGGAATAAGTCTGGATAGTGCTAGATTTGCTAATCTGATTAGTAAAGAATTAAATATTCCCTCTACTGATATCGATGCTTGCGTAATTGGCAGTCACAGCGAGGCAATGTTGCCGCTTCCCAGATTTACCAAAATAAAAGGAATTACTTTAGATGAATTTCTTAATGATAAAGAAATTGAAGACCTGGAAAATAAAACAGTAAACAGAGGCGCAGAGATTGTGTCTTTGCTTGGAAGTGGTAGCGCTTTTTTTGCACCTTCTGCAGCTATAGCAGAGATTACAAGAACAGTTGTTAAAGATCAAAAGAAGACCATTGGAGCCTCTGCATATTTAGACGGAGAATATGACCTAAAAGATATCTGTATTGGTGTTCCTTGCCGAATAGGCAAAAACGGTATAGAAAAAATAATCGAGTTAGACTTAGATAAAGAGGAGAAAAAGAAATTAATCAACTCAGCTGAAATCCTTCGCCAACTAATTAAACAATTACCCCTGTAACAGGGTGTCCCCGCATGGTGGATTACGATTTGGTAATAATCGGAGCTGGCTGGGCAGGTTTTAATGCCGCTTTAAGGGCAAAAGAATTAGGCTTGAAAGTTTGCCTAATTGAAAAAGCAGAAATCGGCGGCACCTGTTTAAATAAAGGCTGTATTCCCACCAAAACATTAATCCAATCTGCAAAAATATTTTCGCTAACCAAAAAATCCGCCGCCTTTGGCATAGAAACATTAACCCCTAAAATAGCTTTTAATAAAATCCAAGAGAGAAAAGAAAAGGTTATTCAGCAATTACGCTCCGGTATGCAGTTTATGCTTAAAGGAATTGATTTTTTAAATGCGCAGGCTCAGATACTTTCTCCCGAAGAAGTAAAAGTCACAGAGCAAATCATTAAGACAAAATTTATCCTTATCGCTACAGGTTCAAAGCCAATTGAACTTAGTAAGATTAAATTTGACAGGCAAAAAGTAGTCTCTAGTGATGAAATTTTGGATTTAAAAGAAATTCCCTCTTCACTATTAATTATCGGTGGAGGTATTATTGGTTGTGAATTCGCCAGTCTATTTTCTGCTTTGGGAAGTCGGGTTTGCATAGTTGAATTAATGCCCCAGCTTCTTCTTGGTGTAGACTCAGAGATCGCCAAGAAAATCGAGACGGTTTTTAAAAAGAAGGGAATAAGAGTAAGTACAAATACCGATGCTACGTCAGTAGATTTAAGAAGCTACAATTTGATACTCGTTTGTGTGAGTAGGGCTCCTCAGACAGAAGGTTTAGGCCTTGAGGAGTTAGGGGTAAAACTAAAAAAGGGTAAAATTATAGTAGATGAATATTTAAAGACAAGCATCCCTAATATTTTTGCAGCAGGTGATTGTACAGGCAAAATTATGCTGGCCCATTTTGCTGCTTATCAAGGCCGAATTGCTGCAGAAAATATTGCCAATCCAAATAACTTAAGGAAAGCAGATAATACAATTATCCCCAATTGTATTTTTACTGACCCGGAAATAGCCAGTGTGGGGTTAACTGAAGAAAATGCAACAGAAAAGGGTATAGAGATAAAAATAAATAAGTTTGATTTCCTCGGTTCTGGTATGGCGCGCATTATAGATGAGACAGAAGGTTTTATTAAAGTAGTTTCTGATAAAAAAACAGAACAAATTCTGGGTGCTTCTATCATCGGTCCCAAGGCAACTGAACTAATCGCTATTTTCGGTCTTGCTGTATCAGTTAACCTTAAGTTATCACAGATACGCCAGACCATATTTGCCCACCCCACATTATCAGAATGCATAACTGAGGCACTAGGACCAAATTATGCAATTTAAGGTATTTGATTTAGGTTTAGTAGATTTTAAGAAAGCCTGGGATTTCCAAAAAGAGGTATTCTTTCAGGTAAAAAACGATCGCTTTAAATCCGCATTAATCCTTTGCCAGCATTACCCGGTAATTACTCTAGGTAGATCTGCCACAAGAAAAAATATCCTCGCTCAAGAAGCAGAACTTAAAAATAAAGGGATTAAGGTCTATGAAGTCGAGCGAGGAGGAGATGTAACTTATCATGGACCCGGGCAACTTACTGCTTATCCAATATTCAATTTGAACTATCTAAAGAAAGATATTCACTGGTTTCTAAGATATTTAGAAAACATAATTATTGGTTGCTTATCGGATTTGGGCACGAGAGCACATAGACTTCCTGGCCTGACAGGAGTTTGGGTGAATAAAAGAAAGATTGCTTCCATAGGTATAGCCATAAAAAACTGGATAACCTTTCATGGATTAAGTATAAACATAAAAAAAGCAGATTTAGTTAATTTTAATCTTATCAAGCCTTGTGGTATGGATATAATGGTAACATCTTTGGAATCGGTCTTAGGCTCAGAAATTAGGGTAAATCAGTTAAAGAAAATCTTAACCAGGAGATTAAAAAATGACCAAAGTACATCTACCTGAATTAGGGGAAGGGATTGATAAGGCCACGGTTTCTTATTGGTATTTTAAACAAGGTGAAAAGGTAAACGAGAAAGACGACCTGGTAGAGCTTACTACAGACAAAGCTACTTTCAATTTACCCAGCCCTTGCACAGGAATCCTTATAGAGATTTTATTTCACGAAGGAGATAGTGTAAATGTGGGAGAGGTCTTGGCAATTATTGAGGAAAGCTAAGACCCAAGGATAGTAATTCAGCACTTGGTGCAAGATTAGTTCAGCACCAGGTGTTTTTTTGGCTATTCTAGATAATAGTTGACAACACTTAATTTTATTAGTATATATATGACTATCGTAGATATGCTAAAAGAGGTGGTAAATGAAAGAAAATAAGGAAATTTTGACTGCCAAAGAGGTTGCTGAGTATCTAAAAATCCATCTTCTCACTGTGCACAGGTATGCCCGCGAAGGCAAAATCCCCGCGTTCAAAATTGGCACAGACTGGAGATTTCACAAGAAATACATCGAGAGATGGATTAGAGAGAAATCCTCTTGTCAGCCCGGGACCGAGGAAAACAAAACTCTATTCAAATAAGAGGCCTAAAAAGAGGTCTGGGTGCCCGAAGCACCTATTTTGTAAGGTAATCGTATGTCTCTATTTAAGATTTTAAAAAACAAATCCTCCAGAAAAAGGCGCGTAGTCATAAGCGGCTTGGGGGTGGTAGCTTCTAACGGTATAGGCAAAGAAGAATTCTGGAAGGCCAATGTTGCAGGAGTGTCCGGCGTATCCAAAATCGAAAACTTTGATGTCTCAGATTTGGATTCAAAGATTGCCGCACAGATAAAAGATTTTAATCCCTTAAAATATATATCCAAAGAGGTAGCAAGGAGGACAGACCGTTTTGTACATTTGGGCTTGCTGGCAAATAAATTAGCGCTTGAGGATTCAAGATTAGATTTACAAAAAGAAGACAGATACCGTATAGGCGTAGTTATCGGTTCTGGTTTGGGAGGGGTTCTTTTTCATGAAGAACAGATATTGGCAGGGTACGAAAAAGGAGTGCATCGGCTTAATCCTTTGTGTGTTCCCCGCATTAGTCCCAATGCCATTGCCAGCCATATTGCGATAGAACTTGGCCTAAATGGCCCGAATTTAGTTATTTCTACTGCCTGCGCTTCAGGAACGCATGCAATAGGCGAGGCCTTCAGAATGATTCAGGATGATGTGGCGAATATTATTTTTACCGGCGGAACAGAAGCGCCTCTAACCCGCTTTAACTTTGGCGCTTATTGTGCGATGCGCGTGCTTTCTCAAAAGAATAATGCTCCGCAAGAAGCATCTCGTCCTTTTGACAAAAAAAGAGACGGTTTTGTGATGGGGGAAGGGGCAGGCTGTCTCGTATTAGAGGAATTGGGCCATGCGCGAAGAAGAAATGCCCATATTTATGCCGAGATTATTGGTTATGCCGCTAACTCAGGGGCACATCATATGGTTATGCCTTTGGAATCAGGAAAGGATGCGGCAGAGGCAATGGCAGCCTGCATTAAGAATGCGGGGATTAAACCGGAAGAGGTCAATTACATTAACGCCCACGGCACTTCCACTCAAGCTAACGATAAAGCAGAAACTAGAGCCATCAAGGAAGTTTTTACAGAATACGCCTACAAGATACCCATCAGTTCCACCAAGTCAATGATTGGCCACGCTATCGGTGCAGCCGGAGCTATTGAGGCAGTGGTTTGTTGCCTGACGATAAAAAATAACCTTATTCCGCCGACGATAAACTACGAATACCATGATCCGGATTGCGACTTAGACTATGTTCCGAATCAAGCCAGGCAGGCAAAAGTAGATATTGTCTTATCTAACTCTTTTGGATTTGGGAGCACGAACGCATGCCTTTTGCTGAGGAGGTATTGATTGTGGCGAAGGAGATAAAGGATATTGAGAAAAAGATAAAACAGATTTTAGCAGAACATTTAAAATTCCCGATAGAAGAGATCGGCCTTAATTCCTTGTTAGTTAAAGAGTTAGGTATGGATTCTTTTGCAGCAATTGAGATTATGTATGCTATAGAGGAAGGGTTTGATATAAAAGTTTCTGAAGATGAATTTTTTGGCTTAAAGACTGTCAAGGATATTATCGAAGGAATAAAGACAAGGCTGTTATTGAAGAAGCAATAATAATGAAAAAATTTACATTATTGATAGGGGGCGAAGACCTAGATACAGGTAGATATGAATACTTTCCGTATGTGGATAAATTAATTATATCTCCCAAAGAGACATTTAGAATCATTAGCGATTTAAAAAGCGGGAAAGATAATATTAATTACAAAGATTCTATTTATGCAAAGTATTGTATTGGTAAAGATGATACTAATCGATTAGCGATAAATGCAGCATATAAAGCAAGCAGAGAATTTAAATTTTTTCCCCTCACAAGAAGAAAAAAAATTTGTTATGATATAAACCGCCTTTTAAGGCTCTATAAAAAAAGCCTTTTTGAACTTTTGGTTATCGAAGGCCATCCACCTAAATTAGCGGAATGGGAAATAAGAGGAATGATTATTGGGGGGAGTAAAGAGAATATAGATTTTTATTCATCATATTTCTTAAGAGAAATTGGAAGAACAAAAAAAGAAACTCTTTTACATCTAATGAGACCTGATGGTGTCGTTTGTGTTTGTCCCCCAGCTAATGCACCTGCTAGTAACTCTTATTTAAGTGCCTTCTCCTTTCTTGCAGGCAACACTTTAATAATTAAACCCCCTTTAAATAATCCTCTTTCGACCATATATCTCTGGAAAAATATAATTCTTGAAGCCTTAAATAAAAATAAGGCTCCCAAGGGAACAGTTAATATTGTATTGGGTAATTCTCAACTGATTATGAAAGAATGGTTAGCAAGTCAATATGTGAACGATATTTTGTTTTTTGGAGATAGCAAGATTGGTTTAGAAATCGGTGCAAAAGCTTTTCGCGCTGGCAAAAAACCAATACTTGAACTTTCTGGAAGCGACATAATGATTATTTGGAAAGACGCAGATTTAAATAAAGCCGTTGAGTCTGCAATGGCTTGTTTTTTGGGATCAGCCCAAATTTGCATGGTTCCCAAAATTATCTTAGCACATAACGATATTTATGATACTTTAATTAATAAAATAATAAATGAAACGAAAAAAATTAAATTTGGTTTACCATCCGATCCCGAAGTTATATTAACGCCGGTAACTAGAATACAAGATTTTTTTAGGTTTATGTCAGATGCTATTAGAAAAGGGGCAGCAGTGGCTTATGGGGGCGCTAGAGTAAATTATAAGGGTCAAAAAGATGAGGAAGGTATGTATGTTCAGCCAACAATTCTTAGTATAACAGATAATAAGGAATTACCCAAAATGCTTTGTTTAAAAGAAGAAATATTTTTTCCCTTATTGCCTATAGTTAAAATTTTTGGAAAGGACGATGAGATATTTAATAGAATATCAGAATTAGTAGATGTTCATCAATATGGTTTAAGAATTTCTGTTTGGGTTAAATCTCGAAGTTACATTCAGAAATTTATAGAACGATTAAGTAACAGTGGATTATTAAGGATTAATTTACCTCATATAGGATTTTCTACTTTTCTTTCTACTCACGGTGGCACAAGACGTAGCGGAGGACCCTTGGGAGAGATGAATTATATTTGGCAAAAGACTTCACATCTACAAGGTATTTCTAGAAGTTAAATTTTAAGCTAAATGTATATTTTATGAGAATCAAGGCCGATATCGTTGTTATAGGTACAGGTGCTGGTGGTGCTACCGTTGCTAAAGAGTTAGCGAAAGCCGGTAAAAATGTTCTTGTAATTGAGAGAGGTTCTTTTATCAGTAAATTCGGTACCCAGAGAGCGGCGATGGCATTTTATGATAGGTGTGGTCTACGAACGAGCAGGGAAGGGGCAATTGTATATAGAGCATTAATGGTTGGAGGTACGACAGTAGTAAGCTGTGGGAATGGTATACCTGTTTTAGGAAAAGAACTGTTGAGATTAGGAATCGATTTGTCGGATGAATTTGAAGAAACCAAGCAAGAATTGGGCATTGGACCCTTATCGAATAACCTTATAGGTAGGGGCTCGCGGCTTATTATGGACACCGCCAATAAACTTGGCTTAGAGATGCAACCTATGCCAAAATTCATTGATTCTAAAAAATGTATATCTTGTGGTTTGTGTGTATTGGGTTGTAAAACAGGGGCAAAATGGTCAGCGATCAAATTTATTAAAGAAATGCAAAGTTATGGAGGAAAGCTGATAACGGGTTTGAATGTTAAGAGCATCGCGGTTCATAATAGAAAAGCAATCGGTTTAGTAGCGAGAAGCAAAAATCAAGATGTAAGGATATACGCAAATAAAATAATTCTATCTGCCGGTGGTTTTGGTTCACCTGTTATTTTGAAAAGAAGCGGTATTAAAAATGCAGGAAATAAATTTTTTGTAGATTTTCTGAATGTTACCTACGGTGTGTTAAAGAAAAATAGAGATATAAATTTATATAAAGAGCCCGCGATGGCTGTAGTCAGCACCAAATTTTTAGAAGACAGAGGATTCCTAATTTCTCCTTTTATAGATGTGCCGCTTATTTTAAGGTGGACAATGCCCAAAAATAGACACTTAAGAGGCTATAGACATCGTAATTTATTGGGAATTATGACAAAAATTAAGGATGACAGTGAAGGTAAAGTAATGGAAAATGAGAGATTTTATAAAATTCCCACTGGAAGAGATTGGCAAAAACTTAATCAGGGTGCAGACATAGCAAAGCGCATACTTATAGAAGCAGGTATAGACAAGAGAAATATTTTTACTACCAAACCACGTGGAGCACATCCCGGTGGTTCAGCAGCAATAGGGGAGGTTGTTAACGCTGATTTGAGAACAGACATCGACAATTTATTTGTTTGCGATGCCAGCGTTTTGCCAGTTTCTTCTGGTGCCCCACCAATTGTAACAATAGTTGCACTCGCCAAAAGGTTAAGTAAATTTTTACAGAGATGTCCTTAATACAATGATAGACTTATACGGTATATCAAATATGTTAACTGCGGTAACGTGTTTAGCCATAGCAATATTGGTCTATGTAAAAGGTGCAAAAAATAAAATAAATAGAATATGGTCAATTTTTGCGTTAGGTGTTGCTATTTATGGATTCGGAGGCTTTAAAGCATCCACTGCTAAAGATCCATCTGCAGCATTTTTCTGGTGGCAAATTGCCTATATTGGAGTGATTATGTTGCCCGTGTTGATTACACACTTTATTTATTCTTTTTTAGGCATTAATCGTCCTCACTTCATTAAAGTTATCTATTTCTTAAATTTTATAATGTTGGCATCGGATATCTTTTGTAAGGATTTGTTTGTGGGCCATGTTAGTTTATTTTTTGTTAATTCAAAATGGTTTAAGCCCGCATATTTTATTTATCCTCCAGGGCCTCTGCACATTATTCACACACTTTTATTTTATTTTGGACTTATTACTTTAGCTCATATAGATTTAATCAAAGGGTATAGACAGGCGACCAGCCTTAAACGTCATCAAATTAAGTATTTTCTTTTTGCTACTATATCAGGTTTTACAGGTGGAGGGACTTCTTATTTGCCTTGCTTTGGTATAAGTTTATATCCCGTTTTTAATATAGCCGTAGCTTTCTGTCCACTAATTATTGCTTATGCTATACTCAAATACCGCCTCATGGATATCACTGTTGCCATCACTCGCACCGGGATATTTGTGGCGGTGTATACTCTGGTTTTGGGACTTCCCTTTGCAGTTGCAGTTTGGCTTAAGAGTTGGCTCATTCAAGCATTTGGTGCAGGTTGGTGGATGTCGCCGCTTGTTTTGATGGCAGTTCTTGCTACTGCCGGGCCGTTTATCTACATATATATTAGCCGTAGGGCTGAAGAGAGGTTGCTTAAAGAGCAAAGACGCTACCAAAATACCTTAAAACAGGCCTCATTAGGTATGACGCGTATCCGAAACTTAAGAAGATTGCTGGATTTAATCACGCATATCATTACTAAAACTGTCAGGATATCCTATGCCGCAATATACCTTTACGATAAGCAGGCTGATAAATATGTTCTGCAGGTTAGCCGTGATAAAGGAAGAATCTCTATTCCTAATTTAAACTCTGACAATCCTCTGGTTGCCTGGATTATGGTCAAGCGTGAGCCATTAGTTTACGAGGAAGTAAAACGCCAGCTAGAAGATACCAATGATGCCACCTACAGGCACTTAGAAGAAAATATGCGGTTGTTGAACGCTTCGGTAGTAATCCCGAGTTTGCTTGAAGATAAATTTTTGGGTTTTATTGTCCTGGGCGATAAGCTTTCCGGCCAGATTTATACCCCTGATGACCTGAATGTCTTTCAGGTGCTTGCCAGCCAGGCTGCCTTAGCCATTGAGAATGCGCAGTTTTACGAAGAGACTCAAAAGATGCAGGAGCAGATTGCCCAGGCAGAAAAGATGGCTACTATCGGAACTATGGCTGATGGGCTTTCGCACCAGATAAATAACCGTTTTTATGCCCTCTCCTTAATTGCCGGCGATACTATAGATACCATTAAAGTGACGGATACCTCTAAATGCACGCCAGAAGTAAAAGAGATGCTCGACAGCATTAACCACGCCTTAGGGCGCATTCAGACAAATGTGATGCAGGGAGGAGAGGTGGTCAAGGGAATTCTAAAATATACCCGCAAAGGCGATGAAAGTTTTGGCGCGTTAACTTTAGACCAAATCCTCGACGGAACCCTTGAGATGGTGCAATATAAAGTAAAACTCTCTGAAATTGATTTGATGCGGGATTATCCCAAAGACATCCCCAGAATAAAAGGAAACCTTGTGCAGTTACAAGAGGCATTCTTTAATTTTATTGACAATGCCTATGATGCGATTGTGGAGCGCCGCACCACTTTAAAAGAAGATGGTTACCGCGGCAAAATTACTGTTTCTGCGCAGCAAAAAGACAGCGCCTTAGGAATTGTGGTAGAAGATAATGGCATGGGTATAAAGGATGATAATTTGAATAAAATCTTTACGCCATTCTTTACTACCAAAACTTCAGCGCGCAGGGGCACGGGTTTGGGGCTTTATGTCATCCGGCGCATCATCACTGATACTCACAAGGGCAAAATCGCCCTTGAATCCAGCTACGGATTCGGCACCCGCTTCATCCTGGAGTTACCAATTGCAAAATAGTAATATCGAATTAGTTGACAATTTTTAGAAAAAGCGTTATTTTATGGTGTAGGAAAGTATAAAACACTTTCCTATACCACTCAAAAATCGCATTGAAGTTATCCCTAAAAAGGGACTTCCTTCGGTCGTCGCGAAGCGATTTTCTTGAAAGAAAGGATAACTATGGCTAAGTTGTTGATTGTAGATGATGAACAGGATGTGCGGGAATTCGCGGCGAATTTTTTTCGAAAACGCAAGATTGAGGTCTTAACTGCAGCCGGCGGCGAGGAAGCTTTAAGTATATTAGAAAAAGAGAAAGTAGATTTAGTGTTATTGGATATTAAAATGGCAGGGATAGACGGATGTGAAACTCTCCGGCGCATCAAAGAAAAAGACAAAAGCGCCAAAGTGATTATGGTTACAGGAAGAAAGCCCGAAGAGGAGGGTTCATTCGATAGATGCCGGCAATTAGGCGCGCTTGACTATATTCACAAACCGCTTGAGTTGGATGAATTAGAAAGAATAGTGTTAAATCAATTATTTCAAAATAAAAAATAGTTTTAGACATGGCAATCGATTATAAAAAAGAATTAGAGGATGCGGCAAGAACTATGATTCTGGTGCATGAGCCGGATACCCTGATTAAGATGATTGTGCGCCGGATTGTAAAAATAGTAAAAGTAGAACATGCCGGTATACTGCTGCACCATAAAGATAAAGATACTTATGTCTTGACTGTTTCGCGCGGCGCGCCAGGCTTAAAAATTCCTGCAGGATTTGCGCGTATGGATGCGGATAATTCCCTGATTCGTTTTTTTAGGGAGCGTATGGATAAAAGATTTTTTAATGACGGCGCGCTTGTTTATGGAGAGGCAAAAAAAATCTTAAGAAAGAATATTGGTTCAGAAGTAAAAAAATTGCTCAAAGGCGTTTTGTATCAGATGGAGATATTTGAGTCGGTTGTTTGCATTCCCAGCTATTTTAGAGAGGATTTGCTGGGCATGCTCTTGTTGGGTGCTAAAAAGAGCGGCAGGAGTTTTGCGAAAGATGAGTTAGATTTCTTTGTTGCGCTTGCCTCAGATGTAGCCATGGCAATAAGGAATGCCCAATTATTTAGAGAATTAGAGTTAGAACTAGATAAGAAACATCGGCTTTTTATTCATACCACCATTGCCCTTGCCGCAGCAATTGATGCCAAGGATCATTATACTCATGGACATACAGCGCGGGTAACTGATTTAAGCCTAAAGATTGCTAAGCGGCTTAGTCAAAAGAATAAAAAAGCCTTTGATGAAAAGTTTTTAGAGCATTTACATATCGCCGGTCTTTTACATGATATAGGGAAAATCGGAATTTCCGAATCTATATTAAATAAAAATGGGCCTTTGAATGAGGAAGAAAAAAAGAGAATGCAAGAACATCCGAGTGTCGGCGCAACTATATTGCAACCGATAAAAGAACTTGAGGATGCTATCTTGGGTGTAAAACACCATCACGAGAAATATGATGGCTCAGGATATCCCGAAGGCCTGAAAGGCGACCAGATCCCTTTATCTGCAGCCATAATCTCAGTAGCAGATACATTTGATGCCATGGTTACAGACAGGCCATACCGCAATGGCCTTTCAAAAAAAGAAGCAGTCCAGGAAATACAAAGTTCAAGCGGCAGGCAATTTGACCCTCAAATTGCCAGTGTTCTAGCAGAACTTTTTCAGGAGAATAAAATCTAGCCCAGATGCCCCATAAGCGTATAATCTTAATGTATATATCTGAAATCTCTGGTCACCACAGTGCAACTCTTGCTATTGAGAAGGCACTCAGAATTCTACAGCCCAATGTAGAGATATTAAATATTAATGCCTTTAATTATACCAACCCTATTTCTGAAAAAATAGTCAACCGGGTTTACCTGGGTATAATTAAAAGAACTCCGCAAATTTGGGACTATCTTTATGACAATCCTACCGTCGTAAAGAAAATAGAAAAAATAAAAGAGGCCATCCATAAACTTAACTCTCCAAAATTAAAAAGACTCTTTGATAAATTTAAGCCTAACGCCATTGTCTGTTCTCAGGCTTTTCCTTGCGGAATGTGCGCTGACTATAAAAGAACCTATGACTCCCGTACCCCTCTTGTAGCAGTGCTTACTGACTATGCGCCTCATTCTTATTGGATATACGATACAGTAGATTATTATATTAGCCCTTCTGAAGATGTGGCCTTGCGTTTAATGAAAAAGGGGGTAGAGCGCAATAGAATAAAATCTTTGGGGATTCCTTTTGACCCCCAGTTTAATGAGCTGCTAAATAAAAATGAACTTTTCCAAAAATTAAAATTAAATCCAGATATAACTACTGTATTAATTATGGGCGGAGGCCAGGGTTTAGGGCCCATAAAGACTATTGTCAAGTCTTTAGAAAAAGTAAAAAAGGAAATTCAAGAAATTGTTGTCTGCGGCGCAAACAAGAAGCTTTATAAGAGCTTAAAAAGAAGAATTAAAAAATATAAAAAAAAGATTTTGCTTTTTAGATATGCCCACAATATAAATGAGCTAATGCGTATGTCGGATGTTATTATTACTAAGCCAGGAGGCGTAACAACCGCTGAGGTTTTAGCAAACCATTTACCCATGGTTATTGTTAAACCTCTGCCCGGGCAAGAAGCAAATAACACCAGTTATCTCGTAGAAAAAGGCGCTGCCATAAAAGTCGATAAGCCAAGGCAAGTAAACCTGGCGGTTGAGAATTTATTAGCAAATCCGGTTAAATTAAAAGAGATGTCCGAAGCGACAAGGCGTATCAGTAAACCCAATGCCAGTTTAGATATTGCAAAACTTTTGTTAGAATTACTTTAATGTTTAACTACATCCTTTACCGAATCGGACAATTTATTGCTTTACATATACCTTTAAAATTGGGATACAAAATCGCAGTGTTTATCTCAGACCTGCGTTATATATTTGCCTATAAAGATAGGCAGGCAGTAAAAGAAAACCTAAAGGTAATTTTTCCTGAAAAATCTAACAGAGAAATCTACAGGATTAGAATCAGGATGTTTCGTAATTTTGCTAAATATCTGGTAGATTTTTTCCGTTTTGAAAAATTAGACAAAGAATATATAAAAAAGAATATCCGTATAGAAAATATACATTATTTCGATGAAGCGCTTTCCAAAGCTAAAGGCGTCATTGCTTTGACTGCGCATTTAGGTAACTGGGAATTAGGTGGAGTGGTAGTTCCGCTTTTAGGATATCCTTTTTGGGCAGTTTTCCTTGTGCATAAATATAAGAAGGAAGATAACTTTTTTAATTCTCAAAGAGAGAAGAAAGGTGTTAAAGTTATACCTCTTGGAAAAGCAGTCAGGGCATGCCTTGATGTTTTGAAGAAAAATGAAATATTGGCTCTCGTCGGCGATAGAGATTTTACTAAGAAAGGAATCGTTCTAGATTTTTTTGGCAAGCCCGCCTTTTTTCCTGAAGGGCCAGCAGCCTTTGCTTTAAAAACAGGTGCAGCTATTGTGCCGGCGTTTATGTTAAGAAATAATGATGATAGCTTTACATTAAGAATTGAAAAGCCCCTTGAGTTTGCTTATACCGGCGACAGAAAAAAGGGCTTAGAGGGATTAATTATGCGCTATAAAGCGATTTTTGAGGATCATATTCGCAGGTTTCCTGACCAGTGGTATATGTTTAGGAGGTTCTGGATAGCATGAGAACCTGCGTGATTATACCTACTTATAATGAGGCGCCTGGGATCGGCAAATTAGCAAGAGAAATCCGGGAACAAAATCTGGATGTTCTGGTAGTTGATGATGGCTCAAAAGATAACACATCTCAAATTGCCATAAATAATGGGGCCGTTGTATTAAGAAATGAAGATAATCAAGGTAAAGGTGCGTCTTTGATAAAAGGTTTTAATTATGCCTTAAGTCAGGAATATGATGCAGTAATTACAATGGATGGCGATGGCCAGCATCTCTCAGAAGATTTACCGTATTTTATGCGTTTAGCTAAATATTCATCAAATGCAATCTTCATTGGCAATAGGATGTTCAAAACAAAGAATATGCCTTTGATACGATTTCTGACTAATAGATTTATGTCTTGGTTTATTTCCTGTTTGGCAAAACAAAGAATTCCTGATACCCAGTGTGGTTTTAGGCTCTTTAAAAAAGATGTGCTAAAAAGACTAGATCTGGTAACCTCAAAGTATGAGACTGAGTCTGAAATATTAATTAAAGGTTCGCGTTTAGGATATAAAATTGAATCTGTGCCGATTAAGACTATCTATCTAACTGAAAGAAGCCATATTAATCCTTTTATAGATACCCTGAGATTTATCAGGTTTATAATAAAAGATTTATGGACTACGCAACGCACCAATCGCACCGCGTAGGTGTGTAAAGGTTATATGGACTACGCAATCTTAAGAAAAAG